>RHMF01000016.1_pt1 | contig 60176 bp, 77 predicted proteins | sample 5365151 | NCBI WGS metagenome assembly RHMF01 (sample SAMN10266501, study PRJNA497801) | feces metagenome | isolation source: feces | host: Bos taurus | place: China: Prairie of Fairy Mountain | collected 2017-08-14 | reverse complement strand
CCTCCCTACAACCACCACAAATAGGGCCCAAATAGGCCCTAAATGCAGTAATTGTGAAAAGAATTAAAGGTAAATAGTATGAAAAAGCATTTTTTATAAATAATTTTTTATTTTTTTCTTGAACTATCACAACTTTAACTGTTCTTCTAGAAGTTTGGTTTCTTTTTCGTAGTTTCGATCGTCTTCCTTAACATCTTTTTTTACTTTCTTGTAAATGTTTCTGAAGTCATACTTAATGATCTCATCAATTGCTCTTTCTATTTCATCACAAGTCTCTTTATCTGAAAGAGATTCAGAAAGCATTGCAATTCTAGCAAGATACGAATTAGTTGAATAGCCAGCTTCTAAATCAAACTGTAACCAATCCTCATACTGATCAAATGGATCATAAGGGTTATCAAATGTTGTTAGCATACACTCGACCATAATCAAACACCTCACTTTCCATATTTAGAAATCGTACTTACGGATACACCCAATTGATCGGCTATATCCTGGTTAGTAAACCCGGAGGCTTTATACGCCTTAATACGGGCCTGCTGAGCCGGGGATAGGGTAGACGTTGTTCTAGGCATAGACCTAGCACGGAGGGAGTCCGGGTCGGTATTATTAAGTATCTTATTCAATGTGGTGCTCGTAATAGCCCCCGCCTGTATAGCCTTCCATTCATTATCCGTAATCTGTATCTTACGGTTCTTAGAACTGGACCCCACTTCTACTCTAGCCTTTGCTATCTCCTGGTTCTTGATCTTTTTATAAGCACCATCAGACATCTCAGGATTAGCATCTTTTTTAACCCTTGCTCTATTACCAGCAAGTAATTGAGCCTGCCGCTCTCGTGGAGCATTAAGGAGGGCGTTATTAAGTTTGGCATTGAGGGAGGATACTTCTTTGCTATAAGTCTTGGCCGCACTAGGGGATTTTTTCATATCCGGGGTGGCATAGTATTCTTTTCTAGCCTCATTAGCCATGGCCTTCATTTTATTAGAATAGTCGGCGTATATCTGCTCTTGTGGCGTACCAGAAGAAAGTATGTTGGCATCTTTAACAGTCATCATACCCTTAGCTTTTTCAGTAGCTAAGATGATACGACCTTTATTATCGATTCGAGTTCTTCCGGATTGCTTTGTTATCAATTCACCAGTATTTCGATCAACATAAGGAGTACCTCGAGTCTCAAGCACAGATATTTCTTGATTAGCTCTAGAAATAAGTGTTGATGGCCCAGTCTTACTTTTACCAAGAAGTGATTGTCCAGTTGCTCTATCAACCGCAGCCGGATTATTTTCTTCATGGCGTTGATATTTCTCTCTTAATTCAGCAATGTTGTTATCTTTTTCAGACTTTTTATAATCCAACTTATGCTTTTCAGCATCAATAACAACCATTGAATGTCTAACGGCTCTCGCTAATTCATCCTCGGTAGCACCCTTTAAGTACATATCCGTGATCAGGTTCGAAACCTTCCCCATTTCAATTCCTTTTTGGTTCTTCGCCATCTTTTTCATTCCAGGATAGCCAGGGTATGCTTCTTTTGGATCGAATCCCTCAAGCCCTTTAAGCGCAGGCGTAGATGTGACCTTAACCTTGCTACTTAAAGGTATGGCCGTTACAGTATCACCATCAAAATCCGCACCAGAAAGACGATCTGCCGTTTTCTTATTAATAACAATAGCGTCCGCTGAATCCGGACCAATTAATGCTTTAGCTTTAGCGTTCTTATTATTAACAGTAACAATCGGAATCTCAAAAGGTCCTGTATGTGGATACCTAACTAGAGCAAGCTTTTCACCATTTCTATAATTTGGTGCATATACTTCAGTTTCTTTAACCGATGGTTCTGGTAATATAACTTGAACTCTCTGCCTAGGCAACGCGGCAGCTTTTAAGTGCGTTGCTGCAGAATCACATTCATCTGCAAACTCAGCCAAATAATGCTTTTTAAGTGTAGGATTATTTAAGCTCATGATTTCATCATATTGAGCCGCTTTATCTGCATATGAGAGATTTAGCTGTTTCTTAATCAGAGGAATATTCTGCTTAGAAAGAAATTGAGCAGAAAGCGTTTTGCTCCATTCTCCCCAATCACCTTCCTCATTGACCTTATTAATGGCAGACAATTGTCTTTTACCATTCTTATCGGTATAGTAACTTTGACCGCCTTCCTTGATTTCAGCACCAAACGGATTATCTGGGTCCTCATCTTTAAATGCTTTGAGAACGCCTTTTTCTCCAATCATTGGAGTTCCACGTTTCTTGTTGGTATTGAAAACAATGTCGTATCCATCTGGTATGTCATCAGAATATGCGGCCATACCTTTTAGATAATGTGTTCCATCTACCGCTATTCGGACTTGTGCATATTTGGAATTACCAAGATTAAGGTCGTCAACATTCCTTCTAATTAATATAAGACCGTCTTTATCCTCTCCGCCATCCTCAGCATATGTAATTTTAATTCTTTTCGAACTTATACTCACAGGTGGTTCTAAAACCTTTCCTGGTTTAACAAGTTCCCCATTAGAATCGAAATCCTCAATATTATGAACTTTTGCATTTTTACAAGCTTCATATGCTTCTGCATATGTGGTTCCAGGAGGACACAATAAATTCATTATTGTTCGCTGACTTGGATTGGTGACCTGAGGAATAGAAGTTGTCCACACCTCATATCCGTCTCTGTCATACAAAAGCGTTATAGCCTCTTGCATTTTTGTATCAGAAACACCAAGTTGTCTTTCAACGCCGGCTCCAACATCAATAATGCCTTTATTTTCAACAGCGGCCTTTAGTTGTTCAGCTTTAGCAATAACTTCATTATTTCGCATCTCTGCTTCTTTATTAAGAAGCGATCTTGCGGTCGATTCAGATATACCTAGTTTTTTAGCGGCAGCATTTACCGATAATCCTTCTTTATCGATCGCGTGTCTTAATGCTGCGATTTTATCGTTTCTTCTATATATTCTTGCAATGGCTTGACGATCTCGCATCTCATTGATGGTCATCCCAAGCATATTGGCGATTTCTTTTTCAGTAGCACCAGGATTATCTTTCTGAAGCTGCTCTATTCTACCTAAGAAATCAACATCGCCTCTTTGATATGGAAGTTTTCCAGAGCCCCATGGATAACGACCCGAGCGTCGTGGCATTCCATAATGTGCTAACGCATTTCCCATAGTCGTTACTCCTCAGCTTTTAAATTTTTAATCAGTTTGTCAAAATATATTATTTTGTCCATAATGTGAACAATCTCATTAGGTTCCGGAATATAGCCAATTATGTCATCCGATTGATAAATTCTAAGTTCAGAATTAATATCGGATGGTTTGATTCCATACTCCAAACAAAATAACGCGTTATAAATAAGAAGCTGCTCCATATGTGCCGGGGTAACTCCTGTTTTTAAATCATGAATTCTGAGCTGATCTTTTCTAAAGCTAATGGCATCACAAGTTCCAAAACAATTTTCCGAATAATATAAAGGCTGTTCTGGAGTCATCTTAAAGCCAATTGCATCATTAACATACATATTCAAAGTTTTCTCAGATCTTGGAAGTCTCTGATTTAACTTAATGCATTTGGCGGCAAGATCATGTAATTCGGTCCCACGCTTTACAGCTAAAGCGTTTTGCCATGAGGCTCTTAAACGCTCATCATCATAATTAAGCCAACTATATTTACTCGCTCCCAGGAACGCGTGTTGTCCCTGAAGGTTTGAGTGTTTGTTGAAGTTCATGTAATACCTCCTCTTTATTTTCTGGGTAAATAAAGCGAGAGAATGACATTTTATTCATCTGCTCTACATATGTATCCTGATTAGGCTGATGTGGAGCATTTTTACTTTTTTTACATTCAAGCGATGCCCACTTATCTTTGTAAAATATAGTTATGTCCGGAACGCCCTGTCTGTAATTAGGATCATTCTTCATAACCAGCCCATCTGGATACGGAAATAACTTATTAAGCTCTTTAATTAGTTCCGCCTGAAACTTATTTTCGTTTTTCATAAAACCTCCTCTTTTTATGAAAAAGCAAAGAGAGTGCGACATAAGCACTCTCTCTTCTATAAAAGGGGCTGTTTTTTTCGCGAACTAAAAATCTCGAATAAATTGTTTCTCGTTGAAATTTCTTTTCTTACTAAGAGCCGCAAATATAGCTCTATCAATTTGGGAATTAGATTTAAGATGATAGTAATATAGATCTTTAAATGGCGTGTTAACTCTATTGATTCTTCCTGATGCCTGAACTAAGGTTCTATAAGAATAGTTTTGCGAAAAGAATATAGTAGTATCTGTTGTTATACAATTCCAACCTTCAGCACCGGATGAATAATTCACCAAATATAACCATTTATTAGTTGTGGGAACATCTTGATGAATGTGACCATTCCACTCCGCAACAGTAACGTCATCGCCCCAATCAAAATCTCTAAGCAATTCTAATTCATAATCAAAACTGTAAAATAAGATTACTCTCTTTTTAAGATCCAAAATATCTTTTGTAATTTGTAATCTTGAAGGATCTGAATTTACAACCTTACGAAGTAAGTAACATAGACCGCCCGCATTCATTATTGGCACATTGTCATTATATGGATCCTTGCGCTCCATGTTTACATAACGATATAGTTCACGATCATATGATACGGTAATATATTCTTTATGTTTGACAGTCTTAGTGCTGTAATTCATGTCTATCAAAATAGCGCGTCTATACTTTACTAATTTACCAGTATTGACATAGCGATCGACTTTTGGGTATTTAGACCATCTATCATAAATAACATGTTGTCGACAGAAATCTGTTTTGTTTTTATAAAACCCATTTGCCACAAACGTTGGAATCAAATCTGTCCAGGTGTCCGCTGGCGTAGCAGATAATAATATCCACCTATTCTTTTTTGCAATCTTATAGAAAGATTTAACCCAAGCACCAGATCCACAAATATGTTGTTCATCCAATATAAAGAAAGCTCCACTAACGTCGACATACTTCTTAATATTATTCCAACTATCAACTTTTGGATCTTCTGGAAAGAGAAAAGGGACTGCCTCTTTTTTCCAATCAAGCAAATCCCTTTTCTGTGCAGTCGTTATAATATATAACGGCTCCTGTATTCGAGTTATAGGTTTAAATGGGTCTATGCTTCCTCCCTGCTCTGAGAAGTAATATGCTAATGAAGTTCTAGACTTTCCTGATCCAACATCACCGACTAATATACAACCATTATGCATACGCCTAACGGCGTCTATTTGATAATCATAAAGAAGCGAGCCCATTAGAATCCTCTTTATACAAATGGAATATCGTCAAGATCATCAAACTGCGGATCACTAAGATGGTCAAAATCATACTTACCAGCGAACACGTCTTCGTCAATCGTAACATACATGGTCTTACAATATGCCTTAACGCCGCTCTTACCGTTAACCTCCCAATTATATGGCGATATAATAAGATCGACATTCTTAATATCCGCAGAATCGAGATTACCAACTGTGGCCTCGCTAAGACGAACCTTGTTCTTGTTTGTAACCATATAGATGTTTGGTTCGATGTTCTTATAGCTTACAGTCACCTGAATATACGCCTGTGGATCGGAACCTTCATCAAGCGGTTTAAGATATTTTACATTCCAACCCATTGCAGCGAGCCTTTCGGCCTCGTTCAGCTCATCGATCAGAACACAGAAATTTCTGTTTCCTTCTCTGTTAAACTTGTCTTCTTTTCCGGAGAAGTTCTTAAATACGATCCTGACGTTCTCCATTACTAAATTATCGCGTACCATTTTATTCCTCCTTTACGATATAAACCACTCGAAATCTCCATAACGAGCAATTGTCTCAACTGCTTTATCAACAAGAATGTTGTAATATGTCCTGTCGATATATCTTTCTTTATCAAGTAATTTGACATTATCGGATTCCATCCATCTGAACCCCTTGGTTCCTGTAACAGCACTATATTTTCCATCTTTCTCTCGGACAAGCCATCCTCCACCATAGCCAGGAATCATAGGACAGAATCTTCCATTCTTTCCGACGAACACATAATTGTGTCCCTTTGCGATCTTTTCTAATAATTCATCTTTACGATCTAATCTCCATTCTCCATACAGCTTTAAATATCGATTCATCAACTTTTCACGCTTTTCATCTTCATCATTCTCAGCTGCTTTGAGAATCTGACTTATAAGATCTAACTCTTTTTCTGCTTCTGAAATATCCGGATAGTTTTCGTTCATATCCAGGAACATAGCCGTTCCTTCTTTTATCGACTTTGTCTCACAAAGATCTTCAAACATGATCGGCTCTTTACTGAATAACGTCTTAAACACATATGGAACTTGGAACTGAGCGCCAGTCGCTGTCCAGCGACCATCGTGTTTGCCACCCGACTCTTTAGCAATATAAACAGCATCGTTTACCAAACAGAATTTAGAATATCGTGCTTCTGTTTCAAACGTGTATCCATAAGCTTCTCCGAATCGTCTTATGAATCGAATTATCTTATCGTCTGCATGTTCGACTTTGATACTATCTGTCTTAATATGAACGACATGATATCCTTGCTCCTCAACTGCATATCTCAGATCCGTCATCATCAACGCTCCGCGCTTAGCGACGATGTTATCTTTATTACGTTTATCTCTGAACTTGTTATCGAAGCTTGCTGAAGTTAAACCATATACTGAATTTATTGCGATCTTAAGAGCGCCAGATATAGCTCCTGCATATTTCGGATCGTCCAAATATTTAGCGAGCTTTCCGTCAAACAGAGTTCTTGCCGTATCATAGTTCTCATGTTTGATAGCAACTCGTGTCTCCACAAGAGAATAAAATCTTGGAGTATATACTGGTCCGAATAACATTTCATTATTAACACTATGAGGATGCATTGATGTAACATCCTCTGTATCAATATCCGAATACATTCCAGGATCGGCATAGACCTTGCCACCTTCTCCGATTTTCTCTCCACGATAGGTACTTACACCATACTCAAATTTATAACCTGGGAACCAAGGCCTGCCTTTCGGCTTCTTGATTTTACCAAGTGCGTACTGAGTGGCTTCTACATACGTAAAGCTATCGCCTTCCGGCTTATCTCCAAGAAATCTATAATTAAATTGACTCTGTGGGTTTTTGTCGTTTCCAAATATAATCTTGGCAGTTAAGCTATTTGTTGTATCGTTAACGGTGCCTCCGGCCAAGTCAGCAAGAATCTCTCTAGCAAGAAAGTCTCCACGATATGCATTGAACACGGCTTCAGTAGCAATAACGTCGTTATCGCAATATTCGGCGACTTTTACCCAATACTTTTCAGGAACCGGTTCATACCACGGAAACTCATTCTCTTTGTGATATATACCCAGATCGATCTCGTGTTTCTTAAGACCCTGCTTCTTAGATATAAAGTCAAACACATCAGTATAACTAATATCCCAAGCAGTCATGAAATATGCATTCTTATCATTAGCTATCAACTTTTGGGACAGATGATAAATCTCTGCATTATTAAGACCCTGAATAAGTCCGATCAAAATATGGTTATCGTATTTACGATTGTTGTATCCAACCAGATCAAAATTCATCACAAAGTCTTTAACTTCATCAGGCGTAGGATTAAACATCCTCATAACAGGATTTCCCTCGCCTTCGGCTTTCCAGCAAATAAGAACTAAATTCGGGAAGACTTCAATATCAAAGAAAACCAGCTTTCCTTTTGGCGGCGACATTATGCGGCCAATTGGTTCTGCCGGTTTCTTTATTTCTTCTTCCTTGTCTTTGGATCTGAAATGCATATTTGATACGACACTTACACAATATTCAGCTTGATGACTGCTGTTTCCGGCAAATGCCAGGACTCGAGTATATAGATCGCTCACATCGTACGACAGACCGCTTTGATATGCCTCATCAAGAATATGCTTGATAAAGTCCACATTTGGTTTTGTCGAATCATGGATCTCTTTACCCATAGCCCGCTTCATCAAACTCCGTAAAGATCGTTCGCTCTTGATCTCCTTTTCACTTATCATAGCTTTCTCCTCTTTTAACGGAAGTCCGGAAGATATAGTTGCAATCTCGACATTATTGCACAAAGTCAATTTTCGTCGTAATGAGCTCTTTCCAGTAAAAACTTTTATCTCAATATTCGGAGCATATACACGACTAATTTTTGACACATCGCCATCGTAAATATAATGCAGATGCAACCCCTCTCCGGACATACTTGTTTCAGCATATGTTGGCGGCCAGTTTCTTGCTGCCTCTATATTTCTCTCAAGAGACTTATTGCCCTCTTCATCTTTGAGATCGAAATCAATAACAACCTCGTTACTCTGAACACGAATATAGTGTGTTTGACTTGTGTCAATATCAGCTAAGGTCGTTGTAACATCATCCCACTTTTTAAGAGGTTTATTATCTTCTCCAGCTAATTGGGCAGGAAACTCTTGGTGGGTTTCGTCAAAATATGAAGACCCTCTAGACAGTTTCAAGAAATATGGAAGTGGTGGTGCTTCATTACTTTGAAACGAACTATCAAACAGCTCAGTTTTAAAACCAGAATATACGCTTCGAATATGACTACCATCTGGAAGATGTATGTCCGGCGTGAACTCTTTAAAGTAATACTGAAGTTCGTTTGCAAGATCACGACGCTTCATCTTATATGGAATGCCAGTATCTTCAACAAATCTCTTATATAGATCCCACATTGCCGCAAGAGTCACATACTCTTTATCTCGCAACAAAAAATAATTATCCTCAACAAATGCATAAATATCATTTGTCAGTTCCATCATTTTCATTGGGCGATAGCCATTATAATAATCTGGGCCATAGGTTCTATAAATTTTTATACACCTGTGAGCGATTGCGCCAAGGGCATAATCAACACTTGAAACTGCAGATCTATAAGTTTGAACATCTAAAGTATTACCTGTAGGGCTTACATCGATCAATCTTCGACTCAATCCACTTCGAGCTTCCGTGATCTTGATAGGCGAGTTTGTGCCAATGAAAAGAAAAGTATTATAAGTTTTGTTATAACTCTTTTTAAACTTCTCATTCGTCGACATACTCTCATGAGAAACAACACTATTGAATTTTGTGTTGTCCGTTATCTTGCTCATATCAGCATCATGCTGGATTGCTACGATTGGATCATTAGAAAATGGCTCTAAAGCAAATTGCGCGCTTTTATTGCCAAGAGCCGCAGCATCGAATGGCGTCCAATATCCAGGAAGCAATGCCTCGACAACATTCAATATCGTCGATTTACCAGTTCCAGGTCCGCCATATAAAGCGATAAACTTTTGAACCTTATTTGCCTCGCCAGATAAGCAACACCCGATCGACCATTCAATTTTCTGTCTTTCAGTCGGAGAATATAACGTCGACATCATTTTGTCATACATCTCGATATTTCGTTCTTCAGGGTCAACATCGTATGGTAAACGAAAAGACGCAAAGTCTGATCTTTTAACAGGATCACTCTTGAAAACCGGCTTCTGATCAAGCGGAGTCCAAATATCCGCACAGTCTTTAATGAATCTATTAAATCTTCTAAGTAGGCCAGTACTTTCATATTTCATATACTCTGGAACGTATGCCATACCGATCATTTCGCTTGAATTCATACACTTGTATATTTCGTCCTTTACGGCAGCATCGATCATTTCGACCATACGATAAATATTCTTAGTCCAAAGACCAGCCTCTTCATCCCAGACGGCATAAAAAACTCCACCTCGGATCATAATATCTTTGGTAGACGGTGTGATGACAAAATCGGGACAAATTATCGTTGTTGTTTTAGTTTTCTCTCGCTTCTTAATATGAACAAAATCTAACATAAATGCTCCTTTCAAGCCCAAATATCCTCAAAAAAAAATTAAAAATGACCACTTTTTCCAAAAAACCAGAAAAATAGCCATTTTAATTTCTTTTATATTTTTTATTTTCTTTATACATATAATAAAAAATTTATGGGAAAATGGGATAAAATACACTTCAACGCCAGTGTTTTCAAGGCATTGAAGCATTTTTATTTTTTGGGATTTTGATTTTTTTTTGGGATTTTTTGGCACTTTTTTGGGATTTTTGACCAAAAAACTTTTTTACACAAATATCTCAGTCAAGAACTCCATTGCCTGACTCCAAAGTTCGCCTTCTCCATTAGGAAATATAGAGACTTCATTCCTATAATCCATCCATCTCGAAAGCATATACACCACTTTTCCCTCATCAAAATTCCCATCATAACAATCGAAGATATTTAGACTTTTTATCATTCCCCAGAACCATTGACTTGATTTACCAAGGTCAATACTTCCTCTGGCGATATACTCCATCTTGATCGACAATGCGATCAGGACTTCAAGCACGCTAGCAGGTCCCGATAAATATACATAAGAAGCTTCCTCATCTTCATCACAATCCACCACAAATCGGTGTCTCAAATCAATTCCGTCGGCAGCTCTGTTCTCATCCATCGGAATGGACCAATAATATTCAGTATTAAAAAGATATCTCAGCAGCTCAAAATAACTGTTTTTTCTGCAAAACCCATTACCGATAAATTTTAATAGCCAGTGAAAATATCTTTCTCTCATAGTTTTATTCGTCCTCTGGATGCGGGTGCGATCCTTCGTGCTCTATTATTTCATAATCAGTCATGGTCTCATGATTTCGGACATACACGACGTTAGGGGTATATTCCCCGAATGATCCCTTCCATTCATCTCCTACAATCATTTCGAATCCATCTATTGCTTCTCCACTAAGAGTTTCAAATATCGCACCGTCTTCGAAGTAATCGACAGATATCTTACGGTAATTATCAAATTCCGGATTATCAAATTCCTGATCACTGATAATCTCCGCAGCTGCTGAAATATCGTCAACCTCCTCGACTTCCTGGTATTTAGTTGCTGTTATTGCCGATGCTTCTGGTTTGTACTTGTTAGTATAATCCACAAACTCGTTTATTTCATCATTTGAGAACACTTTTTCCTCAAGTTTTCTCTTTTGTTCTTCATTTTTCTTGGCCAGCTCTCGGTCTCGCTCAATATAATGAGTCTTTAAGGCCGTGACTTCCTCATTCAAATTTTTTTCGAATTTATCTTTCAAATATACATAAGTCACGCCTACACCGACAGCAGAGCCAAGCGTAGTTCCTAAAAGAAACCACGCTGCTCCGTTCATCGTCATGTTATGCCTCCTTAAGTTTCATGGATTCATGAAGTTCTACAACGCTCTTACCATTAAGTCCCCAATCTACTCTGCTCTTCTTTTTAGGAAGATATGGCAGCAGGACTCCATCAGTATTGAATGTCAGAAGCCATCTGCCATCCTCAAGTACTCTCTTGTCGATAACAACTTTGCCGTCCATAATATCATGATCATAGAATTCATTCTTAGGTCCAATCCAGCCGGTCACTCTAAACTCTTCTTCCTGATCAATATAATCATGTTTACCAAACATCTCGACAACTTCACTAAGCCACAGCAGATCTCTTACATATAGAGAGTCAGTCATGTAGTCCTGAACCTTTTTCAAATATGCTTCTCTGTAAGACTCTTCCTGTTCCCAACTCGAATCTCCAGGCCCCCAGATGATCCAATTCGAAGGAATATCATCAGGAACCTCATAAACTGTCTTTTCCTCCATCTTACCGGTCTCAGGGTTTTTTACCTTTTCTGTCCTGGCCACTGTCACACCGTCCACAATATCCTTTATTTTAGCTTCTCCATGCTCATTTACTGCAAATTGATATAAGCGATCGTACTTCGCATTGAGCGTCTGTAGTGCCAAATTTGCACCAACCAGGGCTTTATTGAGCGTGTTAAATGCCCAAAATATACATGTCGTACCGCCGACTGCAAGTAATATAGCCGGTCCATAGATCTTAGCGAGTTTAGCGACTGTCTGAAGGAATATAATTCTCATATCCTTCTGATAAACTTCATATGTGTAAGGCACTACTTCGCCAGTCTTCTTATCGTTATACATCTTATCTTCTGTGAAAGATGTTTCGCACTGCTGCATTACATCCTTAGCTTCATCAACGACCTCTTTAGCAGCGATCGTCTCTTTTCCTGCACACACAGCAGCGCCGAGAAGCATTCCAACGCCTGCGACCACTGCAATTTGTGGCGCTCTCTTAACAAAGCCTATTTTGGCCTTTCCGGCCATTTTAACTATACCAGTTCCGATTCCCATGATTACCTCCTTTACAGTTCAATAGTTGGTGGAAATACTACAGTGTACCCACCATGATCGGAATACCATTTAACGTCATGAATATCGCCCCAGCCAAGATGATAATCCCCAGGAGCGATATCGTTACTTAATTTACTGAGTTCCTTCATGTCAGCAACGCTTACAACCGGATACTCTCTCAAGATCGTATTCATCTGATCGATGACGTCCTGAGCTTTCTGCAGGCTTGAATACCAAACATGCTCGCAGTCGTAAATTTTACTGCGTTTCTGTTGAGTGTTAATATAAGACACTCCGCCTTTGTAGTAATTTTCGTAGGACTTTTTACTTCCTCCGAACGCGCCATTTGCATAATTTCCTGTAATGTTCTTACCGCCGGATATAAGAATGTTTCCCACAAAACTTCTGATTGCCGGAATACACAGATCAAATAAGAAGAACGTGCCTATGCGCTTATTGGTTGCCTCCGGAAAGAATGCATTAAATATCTTTCTTCCAAGACTTGGCGCCACAACTTTAGCATCACCCTCTTCAACAACCGGTTTGATTTCCGGTTTTTCTTTCTTTTTTGCCGTCGTTTCTCGAGATTTGATTGAGTTTGACGGATAATTTTTTATTTCTGCCATAATATAAATCTCCTCATTCCCTGTTTCGAGAAGCAAAGAGCCCCTGACGATATCGCCAAGAGCTCTCCGCTACCCTAGAAAGGAAACCTAAAACATATAAGCTTATTTATTACTTCTCTAGTATGTACAAAATACCCTTGCATATCTTTACGATTACTGCTTTGATTACTTTTGCTGTTGTTTCAATGTCCATAAATATCGCCTCCTTTTAGATATTGAGTTTCCTCTCTATCAAAGAGGCTGCTTTAATCGCGAACGTTCCACCTATCCCAGGCTTCTCTTCAAACAGTTGCGTACATACCTCGTGTGTCCAAATGATAATCCTTTGAGAAACTCATTGCTCTTGCAGGTTCTCCTGTTGGAGCTTCTTTAACACCGATCTGATTATACTTGAGCGCCCCATTCCAGTCCGGATCGCTGTGCGACATAATATAATACTCACCATTTGCTACATCTTCATGGCCAATTATCCTCATCCAATCGTTCATGCTTGTGGATTGAAACGGATCTGTTGTAACAAGATTAGTATATTCAGCAAGCGCGTCTCTGAGTTCTTCTTCGCTCATTCTGAAATATATCTTTGCCTGATCGTCCCAGAATAATGGTTTAGGCATAGGTACCTCAGTATTTGTCATGCATTCCGGTGGAATATCCTTAGGATCGCTATGCTCGATATGTGATTCGGCCATCTTTTCTTTGAATTTCTTCTTCCAGTTTTCAGGATGCTCGGATATAACCTGCTTAAGATCATCAAGTTCTGCTTTAGTTACACCATATATAGTCACTGCTTTAGCGTACCAATCAAATCTGAGTTTGCTGCCGTATACAACAAAGAATATACACAGTGCCTCAAGCGCCGCTGCTCCCCAGTAATGCTTTGCAAATATGAGAAGTTTTGTCTTCCAGTCAAGGTCAACTTCTACTTTCACTTCTGTTTCTGTCGAAGGCAGCTCTACAAATTTTGCCTGCTCTTCTTTCTCCTTGTCGAATGCCTCGAGGCATGCCGGTGTTTCTTTAACGGCTACCACGACTGCTCCTACTCCTGCAGCAAGGCCGATCCCAATCATTATTTCAGGTTTGTGTGTTTTGACCCCCGCTACAAATCCTTTTGCTAGTGTTTTAACGTCTATCATTTGTCTTTCCTCCTTTGCAAATATGGAAAAATCAAGGGGCCGTGAATTTCACGAACCCCTCGGGTTGAACTATTTGTTCTTCTTTTTGTTAGAAGTCTTTGGCTTCTCTTCTGCTACTTCTACCTCCTGAGCTTCAACTACTACTGCTGCTTCAGTTTTAGCTTCCTGAGCTTTCTGCTCCAGAATGGCGGCTCTCTTTTCGAGCAATTTCTGCTTTTTGTCCGCTGCTGCTGTCTGGATCTTAGTCTTAATGAACTCTCCTCCTTTGTCCACTACTGGTGTCATAATGAGGTTGAGTCCTTCAGCTACGACTCCTGCAACAACTGCGACTTCAGCTACTCCTGCTTTTCCAAGTGCTGCCACCGCTTTTGGTGCAATCTTCTCTAGAATATTTATTCCTGCTTTTGCTGCTAACATAATTTTGTCTCCTTTCAAAATATAAGTTTTAGTTAGCGAAGTTATATTACTTCCATAAAGGAAGCTGTTCATTTCGCGAACGGAAAAAATGAAAGCCCGTGATAATCACGAGCCTTCATCCTCCTTTCTATCCCTCAATTGGATTAATTACCGGATCTGCCTCTGCTTCCTTCATCAGATCATTTACAATATAGATTCCTGCCGCGGTAATTGCCGCTATAGCAAGAAGCTCTACTGCTGTCCTGCTGATGTTGAAATAAAGTTCAAATGCCATATAAGTCTCCTTTCTACTTACTGGGATATAACCTTTCATTAAAGGATCTGCAAATATCGCGAACAGAAAAAAGACTCCTTGATGGAGTCTAATTCCTTTAAAGTCCTATACATCTTCTTAATAAGTCTCTTCCTTTACGTGTTGTAATTCCTACGAATATCAGAGCCATAACTCCGAATTCGAATCCATATACAATAAACGTACTGATAACCCAAATTAAATTTAGCATAATAGGCCTCCTTTCCTTTCTATAAAGAAGGCTGAAAATATCGCGAAAGAAATAAGAGCCTGCGATTTGCAAGCTCTTGTTTTCCGTTACCTTCTAATTGTTACAGTTGTGTTGGTCTCATCATAAAGCTCCATTGCTTTCAGGATGATTGCCTTAGCTCCTGTCTTTGCAGATCTCACTGTAAGTTTTGTCGCATTGATAGCTGCGTCTCCCATACACAGCATTGACCCTCCGAGCATTAATGTTGCTACGTACATGTCATTGCCGATTTTGGTTCCGGCTTCTATCGCATACTTCATATTTACATCTTCGATCGCATTGTCAAGTTTCTTTGCATAATCCATTGCTATAGTCTTCATTTTGGTTTCCTCTCTTTCTGATAAACAGTGTTATTGGTTTCATAACGGAGCATGTTTTTTTCGCGAATAAAAAAGGAAATAGCCTGTAAAATTACAAACTATTTTCCATATGTGTCTGCTGCTTACTTTTCCTGGTCCTTATCAATAACCATATTTACTTTCACCGGCTGGTTCTTGATCTTTTCGTTAGCATATCCGATAGCTACAAGACCCCCAATAAACAAACCCCATCCGATACATCCCTGAACAATTGCAACTCCAAGTGAGTCGCACATTGCTTCGGTCAGTCGCATGTTGTCATATCTGTTGGTTCTTGTAACTTCTCTGAATGGATGCTTTACACCCCAGATCATTCCATTACCTACTGCCTTAATATACTTATTCATAGTTCCTTTCCTTTCTATTAACTAAGCCGACAGAAACCACATTATTTCTGTCATAAAGGAACCTGCAAATATCGCGAAAAACAAAAGGGCCTGCTAATTCTACAGGCCCTCTGTTTCTCAGTGAGCCGAATTAACGAGCTTCATCATCTTGTCGAAATCCTTCTGTCTCTTCTTCGCGCGGATCTCCTTTTCCTTTTTGTGCAAATATCCTTTAAACTCTTCTTTTGCTGTCAGGATCCAGAAGACTCCTGCGAGTCCGAACATCAGTGATACGATCAATGCTACTGTGTTCTTATGCATCGTTTTATTCCTCCTTTCATTAAAGGCCCTGCAAATATCGCGAAAAAGAAAAGGCCCAGCGAATATCGCCAGGCCCGAGAAGCACTTAATCGTACTTATCTTTCAGAGCATTATTGAATGTGTGACTTCCTATGACGCCAGTTTCTTCATAGGTATAGCCCATAATATCCCGCTTGATCTTCACCCGGTTATTCGCGAATGTCCTGATCAAACTTGCTCCAGGATTTGAGATCGCCTCCAAGATCTTGATCCCACGATCGATCCATGTGAGTTGTCTATCGTATTCGGCGTTGATATACTCATTGGATTTCTCCACTTTTCTAGTCTCCTCCTTTTCGATATCAAACTCAAATTTTCGATCATTCAAATCGATCTCGGATATGATCTTAATCGCCTGCGCCTGTTTCAATATTTCATCGCTTCCGGCTGGAAGACGTGCCAGGTCTTTTACCATTCCGTCTCTGGTGTCACGTATCAAATCATAATCATCCATATATAAGTTCTCCTTTCTATTTACGAGTAATAACTTCTCATTAAAGTGGGTGATTATTTCGCGTAGGCCCATCGATTACCCGTAAAATAAGAAATTGAGTCTCTGGATCGGCAAGTTTTTCTTGACCCGCCTGACTCATTCTCAAATATACTTCACCATCTTGGCCTCTAATGCATACGCCGGCACCAGATTTTGTCATCACAATATTTGAAGTGCGTCGTTTTCCTTCGAAATATCCAATAAATATTCCGAAAATCACCGCAGAAAGTATTATCATGAAATATTTAATAAGCATTATTTTTCTCCGTAATATGAACTGATTTGCAGCCAATCTTCCTCTGAAACATTGTCAAAGTGCAGATCTTTGTCACAATCCGGGCATTTTTCATATGCTTCATATGCGAAAAGCATCTTTTTCCCAGAAACTTTTCTACCGCAATATGGGCACTTAAAATATGGGATGCCTTCAAAACCATCAGTCATATACATCCATCCGAGTTTTGCAGCCATTAGAAATACCTCCTTGTGAAGAGATCGAAACCGGTGCTCAGAGCATTCCAAATGGTTTTCTGCTTCTCAAGACTCGCCTCTTCCTTCTTAGCAGTTGTCTTGGCATTAGCTTCAGCTTTAACTTTCTCAGTTTTGTAAAGCCAGTATGACTCAGGATAAGATTTTTCCTTCTCCATGACCTCAAGCTGGTGTAAGCGGTCTTTCTCGTCTCGCTCCTTCTTATACTTGATCTCTTCCTGCTTTCTTTTGGTCTCTTCCTTTTCCTGGATCTCGGCGATCTTAACGCTGGTCTCAGCTTCTTTCTGCTTTGTGATCCAGTAAGACTCCGGCATTGCCGAAAGCGCCTTTACCTCGAGATACTGATCGGCTGCGTCCTTAGCCTTAAATATCCCATATCCTGCCACCAATCCTACACAAGCGATCCTTGCGATCTGAACTTCTCCTGCCATGATTATTCCTCCTTAATCTCATCATAAATAACTAAAAAATCGCATTTTGGGTCTTCACGAAATATCGCGCTCTTAATGCGAGTTTCTGATTCGGTCGTAAGTTGTCTAAGAAAGTTGCGTATGTTATCTTCTTTTACGCGTTTCAATTCCAATACATATATACCATCGCCCATAAATATCATCGGTATCCTGTGATCAAGGGACGCTTTTATAGCGAGCTTTTGGTTTGCAGGATTCTGAAGATTCAGTGCGACTCTTTCTTGCTTTTCTTTTTTAAGTAATGCCATTTGTCTCCTTTCAAAAAATATAAGGGGCCGTGAATCTCACGAACCCCTTATAGGTTATAACGTTTTACCTCTAAAGACCCATTTCCTCTCTTTCTTTCTGATTCGGTATGAAAGCCTCAATTCTCATAATCCGGTAGTCCCCGAAGTCTACTCCATTCTCTAAGTAGTCCATCCAATTATCAGCATTCACGATGAATTCTTTGATCTTGCGTTTGTCACTGTTAAAATCTGCCAGCGCAATGCGTACACAGAATTCATGATTTGTGAATTCGCTGAAATTCTTTTTATACTTATCAACGAGTTTCTTTCCGGTTGTTACCATCTTAATTTCTTTCGTTCCTATCATTTTTAAGCCTCCGTTTCAAGAATATAAACGTTCGAAGGGCCTATTCCCTTCTATAAACGTCCATGTTCTTTTCGCGAAAGTCATATTCGATCATGCAGCCTATCATCATTGCGCCCTTTTCTTTTATTGTCGTATAAGACATAAACGGCACGATGTTCCAAATATCGGCATCTGGGTTCGCTTCAATCCATTCATTTACTTTGTCCGTTACAAGTTCGGCTTTTGTTGAAACAAGAAAAACTGTCTTCTTCTTTGGTTTTTCAGAGTTTACTGCCGGGATTTTTTCCAATACATCCATGAATTTCATGTGCGCATAGCCAGTTATCTCATAGCAATCAACCAACGCCTTTATGACATCATCGCGCCTTATTAGATCCAGTTCGTCCATTGGCGTCCTCCTTCCACTTTCTATACATTCTTTCTGCTCGCTCATCTGCGTCGTGTGCTATTACACAAAGACTGTATGCTATTAGCAAAAGAATGCAAAGAAGAACAAGCAGAACAAATATAACGTATCTCATTATCTTTCCTCCGGGTTAACTTTAGAATTGAAGTCTTCTTTCATCCACTGAAATATAGCATTATCGAGGTCTTCGAGTTTTGCTATTGTTTTAGTTGTTCTGTTATAAGAAAATATGCTTCCAATCAGAGCGATAAGGCTTAAGATTATGCTAATGATTCTCATTTTTTACCCCCTTTACTAGTTACAATACTTATAAGTTCCGCACATCTTAATGCGGTTTTGAATGTAGTGGGATCCTCGATGTCAAACCAACGTTGTTTATTCATAATCGCATTTACACGTCTAGACACCAAATATAGATTGTCCAATGTACAATTCATTGGATTTCGATCTAAAAATATAATGTGTGCATCATCTGGTATAGGTCCATATGCTTGCTCCCATATAAATCGATGTTTTAAACGCCATTGATATTTGTATAGCTGCAATTTAGTTTTGCATTTCTCGGGTCTATCATCTGTAACTTTTATCCAAATTTTTCCTGAAGTTACACACTCACTACCAATCGGCTTAGTACTATACGAATCGTGTCCGTTTTTAAACTGTCCCCCTTTACTAGTTCTTGAAATATTAGTATTTCGTATGAAATAGCTTCTTAACCCATACCAAGTAATGTCTGAATTAAAGTTTTCATTATATAAAGCAGTTAATTCTTTATAAGTTAAAGAGGGATCCTGACTACATAACCAAAGCCGCCCTTCCTCAGTTATTTTGTTCGATCTCATATCTACTATCCTATGAATTTATCTATGCGATCGTTTCTACCGGTCATTTTGTCCGTTCTAAGGATAATATCCGCAGCATTAATCATTTGCTTAGCAAGCTTGGCTTCATACTCTGCTTTTACAATCACGTGATCAAACATGTCGGATCCTTTTGGTGCAACATGAACCTCTGCCATGGTTTCCCCTAACAAATCAAATACGTCTATCATTTTCATTCTTCATCCTCCTTTTCAAGTTCACTGAGTTCCTCAAAGTCCTCAGGTCTTATAAATGCTCTGCGAATATAACTATGCCCGCCATCAACTGACAGGGCTCCGCAGCTGCAGGTAACAAAATCGTGCATGCTAAGGGATTCAATAATATCTCCACATAGCAGACACTGTGCTCGGTTACGTATTATCTTGGTCATGATTACCTCCCCGGACAATCTATCGAGCTACAGGTGACACTCTGTGATCCCAGCGTGCAATGACAGATACCAGTCCCACCATTTGATGGATGATTCGTACAGGATCGGCATGCTTCCGGAATATAAGGCTGAGGCCAAACAACAGAGGAAGTAGGCTTATACTGATAAGTATTCTGCACTACTGCCTGTCTGATTATCTCTGACATCTTCGCGGTCTCTTCACGAATTACTTTTTCGATTCGATCAAACCCTTTTGAAAATTCATCATGAATATCTACTGGATCTTTCCAAGTAAAATTTGAATCCATAAATATCACCTCTTTATCCTGTTTTGAAACAATTTAATACAGTTTCTGCACAATATACACATTCCTGTGTATGCATCATCCTCCCACTGTCTTATTTCAGGAGGCGTTACTTCGACTTTGAAAATATCCCATTCTTCAAGCTGCTTTTCACACATGTCGCAGAAGTATTTAATCATTTGTTTTGCTCCTTCATCATATTGTTGTAATCTGTAAGAGGTTGATAATCATAAGCTTTTTCAAATCTATGATTATCTTCTAAGATCTCCTTTGCTGCCTTAGTCCTGGCTAATCTCTCAGCAAGCTTGTCTGCTGCAGCTTCGATAATCTCAGACTTGTATTCCTTTATAACATTGTCGATCTTAATGCTGACCCAATCGGCCATGCCTCTCTGAGCGTTTTTATCTCTGCTGTAATATGAAAGATGATCGTGATCGGCTATACATTTCCTTACTTCTTCTGTAAGGCTCTTAACGACCTTATCCTCATAGTCTTTAGCAAGAGCATTAGCCCAAAGCTCGTCTGGAATATTTAGTGGTACGTTGATTATCATTTCTTCCCTCCTAATGCTTTATCCAAGGCGTCAGCTGCATCCTTCATAAAATCATTTATCTCATCGATATTTCGCTTCATACTATCTAAAGCGCTGCTATAATAACTCTCCCCTTCGATCACTGTCGAAGAAGTAAGTTCTTCCTTTTTAGTCTGCACTTCTGCAACCTTCATTGCCTCACGGAATATGTTGTTAAAGTTGCCTTTATTACCAAGCATCTTCTTAAGATAACACATTGCTATACCAACGTCATCTGCCCAAACATCCTCGTCCTGACATTTAACAGTCGTCTTGGTTCCGTCTTTCCACAGAATCGTTGTTGCCGGTCCAGAAAATATAACTTTCTTTGGTGTCGGTTCTGCTGTTTTAGGTGTTCTCGATGGAGAAAGTCGCTTATCCGGATTATAAGCGTTGTAAATACGCACGTCATGAGTGTCGTAAAGTTTCTGAGAATGAATTTTATCGCATGTGAGTTCAAGAGTTACTCCATCTGCCATTGATTCGTGTGTGATTCTCAGTTCTCTTGGTCTATCTACGTATAGCAGATTATCTATGAATTTAACGCATGCTCTATTTACGCCAGGTGAAATATCAACAACCGGCTTTCCACAATATGTCATGTTGTCCATTGTATTATGCTCCTTGTACATTTTGTCTAATTTCTTCTGAATCTCATCAGCAATGTTTGATGTATCTGCGGTACTAAATTCTGGTTTATACTGCCATTTCTGTCTGACAAAATCGGTATTAATCGTGTTCATATCTCCTCCTACTTAAACAGCTTACGGATCTCCTTCTTCATGAGTCTGTCCTGGATCTCGCGCTTTGTCGGCTTGTTTGATATGATGTTGCAGATCAGGATCCCGACGCTCGACATGTCCATGCCGGAAATATCAAAATAGCGTACACAGCTGTCCTCATGCACAAGTTCTATATACATTCGATCTGCCCTTCTTACGAATTTCAAGCTTTCAATGTTGTTGATCGGATTCACAAATGCCGATGCAATTTCGTTAACATAGTATTCAATCTGTTTCATTATTTTCCCTCCTTAACTCCCTCAAAATATAAATCGAAGAACTCTACAGTTCTCCGATGTTTGTCTTTTCCATCCAGACTGTTGTATATACTCTCAACGGTCTCAACGTCTATTTCGTACTTTCTGGCCAGAGCCTCCATCCATAGCTTGGTGCTCTCTTTGCTTGGTCTTCCCATTGCCGTTTCCCTCCTCCACAGTTGCTGCTGTGAGCATTACAGTATAAACTTCGTTATCGTCGGTCATATCGACCGGGAATCCTGTTGACACCCCACCTGGGTAAAAAATCATAAGATGCATATTTGCCCTCCTAAAATATCATCTCTCTTGTGAATGTGTATGGAACGCCGGCATCTGATATAACATCTTCGAGTTCATAGGCGTAAATATAGTTTTCGCTAATTCCTAATTTTTTCGATTTACAGACTTTGGATATAGCTGCCTCCATGCCGTTATACTTTAGCATTCCGGGCGTTACTGCATAGTCTCCAGGCACCAAGCAAATAGTGACAATACTGCCTTTTCTTAAATATCTGTTTTCGTTGCTCATTCATTTCTCCTTTCTTTTCAACGACAAAAAGAAGAGGATGCTTCACCATTAGCTTACCGATTGCTCGGCCCGGATTCGAACCGGATCTTCCTCTTCATTAAGGTGTATGTTATTTTCGCGAACAAAAGAAAAGGCCTTGCTAATGCTCGGCCATGTATTCTTTATAAGCTTCTTCGGTCTCAAATAACATTTTGCTTCCGTCTTTTAGTATTCCCATGTAGCCTGCTGCTACTAGATATCCTTTAAGTTCTGGCATGTTTTCGTACCTCCTTTCATTAGAGGCCTGGGAAATATCGCGAAAAAAATAGAGGCTATGAAAACCTCTACCTCAGTTAGCTATTGCTCGTTAGAACATAAGACCCTCAAACTCTTCAAGCTTCTTCAGCTTCTCCAGCAATTCCTGCTGTCTAAGCTGGAGTTCCTTGATTTCGTTTCTGATCTCCATCTTCTTCCGGTTAATAGCTGACTGAAATATAACATTCTCATCGTCCTCTATTCCTGTTTCAACAACTTCTTCTTCATGCTTTGTTTCTACTATCTGTACTGTATTAATCTCATCCGCTTTGAAATTCGGATCTTCAAGATCATCCACAGATACTCCGAAAATATCACTCAGCTTATTCAGAATTGCTTCATACTCCTGCGGCACAAATCTTCCAACGGACCAGTTGCTATACATCGATTGATGACAATCGAGTAATTCTGCCAATTCCGTTTTGGATAATTTTGCCTTTTCTCTTAGTATTTCGGCATTTCTGAATACTCTGATAGCTCTTTTCTTTCTATCTGCTCTGTATTCTCTGTTTTTATCCCAATTCATTTGGCTTGTCATAATTACACCTCCTATAATATACGTGCATTATCCAAACAGTTGTTCTCATTATAGAAGGTGAAAATATCGCGAAAAATAAAAGCCCCTGTATGGGGCTTGTGCCTTGAGTATTAACTAATTGCGCTTCTCCAGTACTTTTCGTCGAGCTTCCCTTCGGTAACTAAAAGTTTAGTTACAAGTAAACCTATAATTACGTCATTGAGATCGTCCTCCGGCAGCCCATCCTTCTTGAGCTGCTCTCTGGCCAATCTTTCAAATTCCATATAAGTTTTTGCAACTAACTCATAGCCTCGTCCGCACTCTACCATTGTTAATTTATTATCGTCCATAGTTATTTACCTCCTCATAAGAATATCTGTTATTCTCGCGAGGATCGTCTCACGAAATATAACTATGTCTAATGTCGGGTTGCTATTACAATGCTTATCGAAAGTTTTTACCAAATTTCCTCCCGGGGAAAATTCGAAATATAAAGTTAAAAGATCATACAGCTCTTCTAGCATCTCCTCGTTCGCAACCATGTCTCGAATTCCTCCTTTACGATTCTATACGGTTGACCTGAGCCTCTTGGTAATACCGGACACCCCTTAGTATTTAACAGTCGTGTGGCTTCCTTTCTACTAAAGCCGTACAATCTCATTACGTCCCCTATCCCTATGATTACAATATCTGTATGCATAGTCTCCTCCTTGGGCAAAATATAACTATCTAATCAGTCTAAGTCAAAAGCCAAGGATAGACACAAATGTAAACGAATGTTAAACTTTGGATAGGGATGAGAAAAGACAAAAAAATATAGCCCTTGTAGAAACAGCGAGTATCTCAAAAAGAACATTAAAGGAGGTGATTCAATGGGAAGAACTAAAGGCTCAGGAGCGGGATCGGTATACAAACGTGGTGACAAGTGGCGAGGTCAAATCGTAGTCAATGGCGTTCGCTTATCGCATACCGCCGAAAAGAAAAAGGACGTGTTAGATTGGATGGCCAAAGTGCGAAGCGCCGATAATCTGCCAAATATAACAGACTATACGGTCAAAGAATGGACGGAACTATACTTTGAAAAATGGTATAAACCTCGAGTAACAGCAAATACCTACTCGACAACTACTAATCTGGTAGAAACCCATTTGTATCCGGTTCTTGGCGATTGTCTGTTAAGCGAGCTTACGACTGAGAAGATCCAGAATGCCTACCCGATAATGTTCGATAAGAAGAACACTAAGGCTGGAGGAAAATATAGTGATGGTACAATCAAGATCTTCTCTGCTGCATTCAACAAGTCGCTCGAATATGCACAGAGAGAAGGTCTTATTCAGAAGAACCCACATACCAATGTTATTATCCAGAAGACTGGAATAACCAAAGAGGTTGACGCCTATACCGATGCGGAATACGACAAGATCGTAGAGTACACAAAAGACAAAACAAATATAGACAGAGTATTCTATATGCTTATAGCAACCGGAATGCGTGTAGGAGAATGCATCGCACTTACTTGGAACGATGTGGATCTGGATGAAGGATGGATAAATATCAACAAGACCGCCATTAACTATAACGGCCACATGATTGTTCAAGATCGCCCGAAAACAGAGCAGAGTGTACGAAAGATTTACATATCTAAAAACACAGTGAAGTTTTTAAGGAGACTGAAAGAAAGCAATATAAGAAAGGAGGGACTATTAGTATTTGCCAATACCTATGGAAATCTATATCATACCTCTGCTCTGAGATCGAGATGGATTAAGGTGTGCGCCAAATTAGAGATTCCATATAAGAATCTTCACGCACTTCGTCATAGCTGGGCGACCAGAGCACTTAGAAAAGGAGTAGAAGTTCACACTGTTTCGAAAATGCTTGGTCATAAAAGTATAGCCACGACGATGGATGTATACAAAACTGTATTTATTGAAGACAAGAAAAAAGCAGCAGAGATTATGAATGATGTTCTCTAACTGCACCCGTCTTGCACCAACGGCCACTCTTAACCGTTGAAAATCCTATACAATTGTTTTTTCTAAACTAAGATTTACTAAGAATGGAACGGATCCCTTGAAATATATGGCTCTTAAACTCTGACATTTCAAGGCGTCTGTTCTATTCTTTTTCGCTATTATCTATAATGATAATACTTTTTTCAAATATGTGCACCCAAAATGCACCTAAAATAAAGGCCCCAATAAAGTGGTTCGGATAAAAAAAGATCAATGCATGTTATTAAATTGTAAGTTGGGATGTATTGGGGCCTTTACGCGCCATGTTGCACAAAAAGATAACACTTAAGAAAAACGTATAATATAACCCCGGCGCGTAGGAGGGTCATCAAAGTTATTCGTCTTTTACAAGACTCAAAATATCACATTCGTCATTAACTTCGAAATCCGCATGATTAAGGACCGTTACTGTGCATGACATACTGTGATGCTGATCAGCAAACTTGATTCCCATATCCTTTAGTCTGTCTCGAAAAGCCAAATATGCTTTATACTCTCGAGGTATTCTAAAATCATATTCTTCTACTTTTTTATAATGCATCTAATTACCTTTCACGTAACGTGTCGAACTGTTAAACACTGTTGTAACATCTGTCTGCTGCACCCACGAGCCATTTGCCTTTTTATAGGGAACCGCTTCGACCCAAGCGCCGTTGACTTTGACATAGATCGTGGATGTCTCACCGCCACTTGTCGTAACGTTTATAATATGATCGGTGGTTATGTTGCTTAGGTCGTAATACCAATACGTATCATAAGTCGGCGTCTCATCAAGTGTAATAGCTATCTTGAATTGGAAACTGTCATTACCAGAATCTGTATAGTTATCCTTGAAATACTTAGCATCTATCGTATGGTCGCCAGCGCTCATCTGATACGTAACGGTCTGAACACTTGAGCTATTATGGCTCGAACCACTCCAATACACATGACTCGAATCAGCCGAGGCGCTAGTCGTTAGCTGTTCGTCTATATTAGACAAGAGGCCATAGTCATATGTAGATTCTGCGTAGTTGATTACAGAAAATGTAATTGTTCCGCTAACAGGCATATGGAATGAAATCCGGGCTAATGCGCACGAACTTGCATGACCCTGGTTATTCGATTCGTAATATCCACTACCATTAACTGCAAACCCGTAAGTAGTGGTCACGTTCGAAACAGAATATGATTCTGGTGTATCCTGTCCTTGCTGAAGCTGGCTGGATACATCAACCCCATTGTCTGTTACCGTAGGCCTCGCCGTCTCTGTGATCTTTACTCGCAGGGATGAGCCTTCTAGCACACTTGTAGCACCGCTCGGACTTACATGCTCGCCGTTAACCGTTACCGTATGGTAAACAGGCATCGTGTAATCAACCAGGATCTCCGCACCGTAAATATACATGTAACCGGTGGTATTCCTGGATGCTCTGCGGCAGTTGATTCTGATACCGAAGTCGCTGCCGTAGCCTACGATAGTATCCCAATCAGCAGATAAGCCGGTAAATGTGAGCGTAGTTGCCGTGGTGGTAATCGGGTCGCACGAACCGTTTATCGCGCTTGTACCATTAGCAAGATATGGCTTGTATGACGTTGATGTCGATACACCACTTTCTCTTGCTTTCAATTTTACTGTGAAGCTATTGACTATCGCCCCTTCCGGTATAGCACTGAAGTTGAAACCACGCAGATAAATATAATACGAAGTCGTACTGGTTCGGCTGTTGGTCACAGTCGCGTAACTCGTATTATCTGTATTGTTATACATATTTGCCGCATTAGATATTGACAAATATGACGAGCTCGACAGATAATATGTGCTTGGTACTAATCTAATCGTAGCCATCAGCTCACCACCTTAAGATAAATATCACCGTTAGATCCCAATGATGATGCCGGCGTTGAGGACCCTGTGTAATATGTTACGAACGGAATATTGACATTTACACTTGCATAATTCGTGCAATCAGCGGTTCCGTTATCTGTTAGCGGCAATGTTCCAGATACAAGCTCTGATGCGGATATAGTTACGGCTTCTCCATTTCTCGTTCCGCCATTAATATAGCCAGCCGAGTTAACTACCACAGGAGTAAGCGTAACAGAGTTAGTTCCTGCGCTTCTGTTGAACGATGGTGTTCCTTGTGTACCGCTAGCGATTGCCTTACTCGCCTGTTCTGAGTAATAGCCACTTGGGACGGTTACAGTCGCTCCGCTTGCAGTAAGATCTGAAGACGACCTTTGTGTGACACCACTTCCGACGTAGTTTGATGGTATAGCATTTACTGTAACTGCGCTTTCCATCATGTAGTATGCGCCACCAATCGTTTGTGCAGATTCGGTTGGGGTCACGGAGGTACCAGATGAGACAACATCATAATCTCTAACAGCCGATTCTCCGATAACCGAGTCTCCATCAACCCAACCCCCAGTTTCTGCATAAGATTCTCCTGTTATTCTGAATTTTTCTACTCCAGAAACAGTAACAAAGTTTCCCGTAACAGAACCGTTCGCATCAGCACTCGGCACAGTCACTGCCACGCTCGACAGTCCGTCGTACCCGCTGTCTGGAGTAACTGTGGCTGTTCCTGCACTTGTTACTATATGCGTTTTGCTCTGAAGGCTTGGTGTGCCACCGCTGTATGTTCCAGTTACCTGCGTTCCATTATTAAGATGCGCGGTATAGCCGCTTCTGATATGGCTCGCACTCGATGCTGTGTCTTGCGACAGGTCAAGGAGTGTTGTGCCATCAAGTTCTACTTTGTTGTATATTGTTGGCATCGATTCCCTCCTATTCTGTTACAAGCCGTTCGATTTTTAAGAAGTGATTTGAGTCTGCTTCGACATCAGCGTTTCCAGACCATGCTTCAGGCCTATAATATCCAATACAAAAGTTTGCATTAGAGCCGTCGTCTGTTCCGCCTACATATTTAGGATTTCCAAGACCAATAGGCAAAGCGCTACTTGCCGCTTGCGCAGTTAATCGATATACATTATCGTCAAAAGTTACACGCCACACAGAGCCTATTGTCGGTTGTATTTGAATTAAGGTTGAGTCTGATATCCAACAATATGGATAGTCATCATCACTAGATGACCACCATCCAACACTGTTTCTGTACACTATTTCCCAATTTTCTGTCGGAGTCGGTGTGCTACTTGTTGTGATTACACAAGTCGTTCCTGTCGCATTTGCTACGTCTGTTACTGTGACAGAGCCACCTCCGCCTCTTGTATAGGTAAGTTCGTTACCGTTATCGTCAGTGGCGATTATGCCAGTGACATTGGTGTATTCAACACCGAATATTTCTAATGTGTCTGCCATAATCACTCTCCTACCATATATGATGCGTATGTGCTCCAGTTTTCAGCTTCTTGGTATGCCGTAAGTGATTCAGACGGAACGTAGATAACGCAGTCTGATTGAATGTTGTTGAATCCTGTTGTCCCAAGCGTTGGTGGTGTCGTTGGCTTTATGTGGTATTCTGCCATTCCATAACAATTACTGAACGCACTACTTCCAAGGCTCGTTACACCGCTTGGTATTGTCACACTTGCAAGGGATTGACCATTGTAGAACGCACTATTTCCGATGCTCGTTACACTATTTGGTATTGTCACACTCGCAATGGAATAACTATTGCTGAACGCACTAGCTCCAATGCTCGTTACACTGTTTGGTATTGTCATACTTGCAAGGGAATAACAACTGCTGACTGCATTGGTGCCAAGGCTCGTTACACTATTTGGTATTGTCACACTCATAAGGGAATAGCAATTGCTGAATACATTATTTCCGATGCTCGTTACACTGTTTGGTATTGTCACACTCATAAGGGAATAGCAATTGCCGAAAGCGCTATTTCCGATGCTCGTTACACTATTTGGTATTGTCACTCTTGCAAGAGAACAACAATTGTAGAGCGCATTGGTTCCAAGGCTCGTGTTAACACCTATGCGTACATTTTGCACGCAATTAGAATAGACTCGATTTGCGGCTGATGTACTGCTATTTTTGTTAAGAAAATGATAGGCAGATGTTCCATAAAATGCCCACGACCCAGACTCAACGTGTATCGTTATTGTATAATCACCTATCGAAACATAAGCGTGCTGTGTGTCTATCCTTGTAGCCAGCGATGTTCCCGTTACAGTTGAAGTGGAATTATCACCCCAGTCTATCGTTATCTCTCCATCAACCGCACACGAAAGATATGGGGACAATCTCGTCGAGTCTACGAATGACACATCAATTTCTGTATCGCCCGAAGTCGTGATATACATCTGCCCCACCCAAACATCGCCATCTGGTGCTGCGGTCAGTTGTGCATCTATCTGCGCCTTTGTCCAATTCCAACCTTGTGCGGTCAGACCAGTATGTGATGGATTGCTCGGTAAGGATGTTACGCTCTGCCATTCCGTCTTGGTGTATGACTCAACGATAGTCCCGTCATAGTCTATGAAGTTTATCTGTTTCTTTGGTGCGGGTTCTCCACCACCGCCACCGCCACCAGACACGTTGACTGTTACAGAAGAATATCCATCCGCACTATCTGACGAGGCGTTATAAATGCCGTTTGCCGTGATGGTTTTTGTCGTGAGTACGGGCGCAGCGTGTGATGGTGTGACGATTTCAATCGTGCCGTTGCTGTGGTATATGAAGTCATACTCAGGCTTTCCAGTATATTGCCCAAGACTTGTGTAATAAATCTTCGTTGCATCGTAAGTGTTAGCAGTGAGTCCAATCACCATCGTATCGCCGTCTGTAAGATAAGCTGCTGTGCGCCCGCTATCTACGATATCGAAGCACTCTGCCCATGTTTTATTGCATGTGCATGTTTCAAAGTCATCACTTGTGAATATCGGCATATCCGCTCCACTACTCGGAACAGCTACACTCACCGTAGAATATCCCACTACGTCAATGCCTGTTCCGTTTTGTGTGATGGACTTATTGCCACTCGCAAGTTCTGAAGCTGTAACCGTCACAGCCGTGCCTGTTTTGGTCGAACCTGTTATCCATCCAGTGCTATTTGTGACCGATGGCGTTACTGTTATAGCGTGGTTAGATACTGTCCCTTTGCTTGCCGTCGGTGTGCCCGCTGTTCCGTTCGGTACTGTAACGGGACTATATGCGTGTCCCGTCGGTGCCGTAGTGGTTCCAGCCGATGAGACCGTCAGTGAGTCAATTATGGTCTGTGTGCCCTGCTCGTCTGACAGATGCACATAGCCATTGCCGTCTTGCCATACATAGCCGTCACCCGAACCGCCTCCTTGCGTTGCAGTACCGTCCATCCAAGCGCCATCAGCTCCGAATGCGCCGTAGCCTTGCAATATCTTATCCGCCGTAGCGGTAGTGCCAGTCAGATCAACCAACGTGGCACTGCCAAATACGACTTTATTTACATATGGATTGTTGGCCATATGTCACCTCCTATGCGGCTGCGGCGATTGTTACGGTTTTACCTCCGGCAGCGTTGTCTGTTTCAGTATATGGAATGGCGCTTACTGTTACCTGAGAAAGATAGTTGTATCCCGTGTCAGGGGTAACAGTCAGCCCTGCGACGGTCGGTGTTACAGTCTTAGTCTGAGCATGAACGTCTTCCGAACCACTCATGGTTCCTGTCACGCCAAGAATTTCTACACCTTCTCTGATGTTCGAAGCTATGATCTTATCCTGTTCCGTCGAGCTAATGCCTACAGTACCAGAACCATCATGATAACCGTTCTGAATAGTATAAGTACCACTAACCGTAGTAATCGTACCGGTTACGGAACCGCGATTAGGCATTGTTCCTGTAAGCTTGGAACCATTTTTATATGCTGTTTTAGTAGCAAGAATCTCAGCAACAGTCGCCGTAGCATCTGAAGTATCTGCATCATACGTACAAGATCCAGTGATCGGAGCTCCTGATGCCGCATGCGCCGTGTAACTCGCCAGTATCTTATCGGCAGTAACCGTATCAGCAGTAAGATCAATAAGAGTATTACCGCCATATATGACTTTATTTACATATTCGTTAGCCATTATTCTCCTCCAATATAAATAGTAATGCCTGATACATTAGATGTTTCGTAATAAGGTATGGCTAATACGGTAACATCATCAGCCATAAGTTTTTCTCTTGTTTCGAGAGTCTGCTCTATAAAAGGCTTAGGAGTAACAATATACTCGCCATCATATACTTCACCAGATCCTCGATATATATTAACGAATCCTTTTAAAACCGGTCGGTCTGAATGTATAGTGCATTTAAGCATCGGTTGATGTGAAAATATAACACCCTTAAGATGACCGGAACTCTCTCGTAGGCGCGCTCGTATCATATCAGTACACTTCCTTTGCTACAGTAAAGTCCGCTTCAAGTACAGTAGTGACATTCCCAAAAATATCAGTGAATTCGATATCGTAATGATACTTAGCAAACCTAAGGGGTTTTGTATCTTCCGGTTCAAGTTTAAGAACCATCGTGCTTATCGGAATATCCTTTAAAATAAGAACGCCCTCTCTATTAACACCATACTTATCTGATAATGCGAATCTAAGTTTCTCTCCTTCTTGAGGAGTATATGGCGTTTCATGGCCCTCATCATCGACATTCACAAGTGGTACATCAAATGATGCCGAATCGCCTCTGACAAGGGTGATGTTATAATTAGAATCAACAGTTAAATTTCTAAAGCTCATCACTCCTCCTTGGGTCAATTATCGTTTTAGTTTTCCTTCTTCTTTAAGACGAGCCACCCACTCTTTTATAAACGAGTTCTCACCTAAATCTTTAATATAATGATCATACTCTTCCCAAAAACGCTGCTTCTCAGAATCATAAATATGTTCGCCTCTTTCGATGTCAGCCAAATATCTGACAAGGAAGTTCTTTGTGGCTTGAACATCAAGCGTTCTGATAGACGTCTGCATGGTGTCAAGTTTGTCATTTACGTCTTTGAATTGTTTATTGAGGAGTTTTTCTAAAAAATCCTTCAAACAATCCTCCAGTTCCTTCTTCAAATACTTAATCCCGGCAATCAAACTGCCTATAAAAACGATAGCTATTGATAGTTGTTCTAATGTGAGTTTCTGTAACATACGGCACCTCACTTATCAAATTTCCATATCGTCCGTACAACGCCGATAACATTTTTACTTCCGGAATATGTATGTTTTCCGTTTTTGCCCTTTTTCACATTAGTAGCGCTATGGTTGTCCCATACATAAGGATTTCCACCACTCCATTCCCCTGCAAATATAAGAATGTGACTTCCGCTGTCTCCAGCCTGTGTGACATTCTTCTTTCCTACTACTATTACATCTCCAGCTTTCAGCTTGTCCTTAAGCATTTTGATAGATTTACCCTCATAATATGTGAGGGTCATCTTATCATTAGTGCCGTAAATCTTGCCTTTACTGGTATGCCAAATACATTCTCCAGGCTGTAAATATTCAAGTCTCTGAAGAACGCACGCAACATAAGTTACACAGGTTCCATACTTCTTCGACTTCTCAATTGTTGGATTAGCCTGCCATTTGTATGTGTAATTCTTCATCCACTCTGCCTGAACTTTACAAGCTTCTAGGATTTTTTCCTCCGGGGTTTTTTCCGGAATTGGAGCTGGAGTTCCCATAGCAGCAAGCGTTTTTGATCCGACGATGCCATCAGGTGTCAGGCCATGCTCTTTCTGGAAATTCATAACCGCCTTCAGTGTGGCATCGCCATATATCCTATCGGCTGTCACTCCGAGACGCTTCTGCATAAGTGCAACTCGGTCTGATACTTCGCCATGCGTAATGTTGCAGACACGATCTACAGATCCGATATATCGAAATGCTCCCTGGAAACTCCCCCATCCTTTTATCTCACGAATATGAATCGAGTTGTTCCATTTAGCCGATCCTCGTTTGTTGTCGTCGCTGCTGGCTGCTTCGGCAAGTTGATGATTACCGAGATAGATTGCATAATGACCGGCATTAGATTTTTCCCAATACAAAATATCACCAGGCTTTAGCGACGAGAATGCCGGCTTGCCTAGTGTCTTCCATACTTTCTTTGTCGATCTGAATGTTCGATTTACGTAACTGCCGCCTGAACTACATTTCTTATGCACTGTAGCATCACATGCGCCATGTGCAAACGCAGCAGTCACGAATGGATTACAGCAATATGTTTTCTGATAATCCACAACACCCTTTTTCGAACGACCGCCGTGGTCCACATTTGTCCCGCAAAAATAGCATCCATTGTGGTGCGCATTTATCTTTTTGTCTTTTGATGTATATCCATAATGGAATGAATTATCATTAGCGATCCACTTTGCCCACACTATTGCATCAGCGATTGCCTGAGCATTAGTCTTTTTCAACGTGAGGCTTGGAAGATTTGGATCGACTGCGGCGCTTTCAACTTTGGCGCCCTGTACAAAATTAAGAATCTTATCAAATATCATTTCAACCTCACTTCGTGTCTGTATGCAGAGCGTTACCCATGTATGGGGCGCTCACAGAATATCCATAAGAGTTAATGCCATTACCATATGTGTATGTATGGTTCGGCAGCTTCTTGATCCACTTGATTGCTTTCTTTCTATTGGCAAGCGTGTCGGTCACGCCGAGCTGATAGAAGTCGATAGCCTGCCCGGTAAGATGCTTCGAGTTCTGAATCGAGCCGTTAAGCTTACGATTATAAGTCTTGCACCTAAGTCCACAGGTAACGGTTATCGGTCTGCCCCAATGATTACGTATTGCCTGAATATTCTTGAGTTCGTTTGGCTTCATATAATCAGGATATCCGGTGCAGTACCGTCCGCCGCATTCGCATTTGAATTCCTTTGGATCAAAATTCTTTGTGTATTTGAAGACGTTATACCAATGCATCAGGGCAGTATCGGTCTTAGGACCAAATATCCCATCGACCTCCGATGATGATTTACCAAAAGCGGATCTCTGGAACTTCTTAATGTTGGTCTTATTGACCTTGCCCAGACCAAGATATTCGAATAGTTCTTTTCTCTTGTCGTCGGAGAGAGTAATCATTACTGCACCTCCTCGTCCTCTTTTGCTTCTTCCTGGTAGTCCACCATTTCTTTGAGAAGATCCTCGTCAAACATCTGAGTCATGCCTGCCTTCTTGTAATTAAGGCTGCTCCACCCAAGGAGAAGACCTACAAATGTAGCGGTTGCGGCAATCGTCTGAACCGCCAGTTCAGCATTGAACCCCCAGATAGTTCCGAGTTTTGTGATGTACCAGATAAGAGCCGGTACTGCGATCAGACAAATATACTTAACAATGTCGTATACTTTGTTTGGCAATTTCATTGGTATCGCCTTCCTTTCGTAAATATAAACAATAAAAAAAAGAGCCCGAAGGCCAACTCCCTCATGGTACGCATAATTTAGAGGCGCGAGGGAGTCTTTAGCAAAATATCAAAGTTTCTTTTCGAGCTTTTCAAGTCTTGCTTCGAGCTCATCTATCTTTTTCTTCTGGTCCTGAATAAGTTTGAGCATCGGCGGAATGAGGAATTTAGGTTCCCAATCCTCCGGCAATCCATTCTCGTACTGGACAGCTATCGGATAAATATCATCGAGTTCCTCGGCTATAAATCCATTTACAAGCTTACCGTTCCTTTGATCATCCTCCCCGAGATATCCATCCTTATACTTAAACTGTACAACTCTTGCATCGTATAGCCTACTCGGATTAAGAGCATCGTCTGAAATATCATCGATCTCAGTCTTATACCTGCGTGACGATGAGGCGTAGCGCTTCATCATATAATCAAAACTGTCGGCGTTAGTGCCAAGAATTCGAACATTAGATCCTCCAGAAGTAGTGTTCAAATATACCCCAGGGCACATGATCTCACCAGTGTTCGTTGCTCCAATAAGCCAACGCTCTTTCATTGCAGACCAAACGCCATGCTGATTTCCGTCATCACCTACGCCAAGTCCAACACCAGTTACGCCGCCATCGCCGTCGTCGATTCCACCATAAACATTGATGAATGTGCTAAAATCCACATCCGGATCCGGGTCGGTGATTTCAGAGCTGTCATGGCCCCACAGTTCAAAGGTAACAGGACCGCCTCCTTCTGCAGCATTGAAATCGTCCGCTGTTATTAAGGAAGAGCCTCCAAAGTTGATGTCAACCTCAGTGCCATTTGTTTCGATCATCGGCTTTAAAGTAGAGCTACTGCGAACCGCAAAATATTCTGCCGCATCAATAAACAGAGCATTGTTGTATGTATCCGCTCTGTCTTCTGGCGTATAACCAGTTTGCTGATGGAAGCTTCCGACCTTCGTGGTATTAACATACAAGTCCATGCCTGTGGAATTTGTTCGGATGTTTCCGTTCGACGCGGCAATTTTTCCAATTCGGGAAGTATCACCATACTTAGCAACGGATACTCCGCCTTTGTATACGTCCATACCGGTAGCATCTATTTTTGCATAATTAGATGTGGGGTTATTAGCTGCATGGACTCGTATGCCATCATTATCTATCGCCGTAATATAATTAGTAGCTACTGCCGAAACGTCTTCCGGCGCCGGTGTCCAATCTGTAGGAGTGAGCCCTAACTCAAGTTTTGGTCTTATAACAGTTAATTTATCGCCAACAGCCGACGCTCCATTTTGGTCCATTCTTAAAACAAGTTGCATTTCAGTAAGCGTATTTGGAAACTGTATAGTCTTACATAATTCATTTGCATTTAAGTAAAAACTACCTATTCCAGTTCCACTACTATTATGCAAAGAAACAATAACCCTTTCATCAGCAGAACTGTTCGTTGCTTCAATACTATCAGCATGAAAAACCATGTGTTTTCCGGCAAGTTCTTCGCATGGTATCCAATTAGAAGTATAGATCTGTGTCATCGATGTTCCCGACGTTGTGCAAGTTAAAATATAACCACCATCACCATCGTATTCATAAGAAACTCTTCCTTTACCTATTGTTCGTAAACTTTCATCAAGAGCAAGCCAATAGTTTCTTCCACCAGAAACTAAGTCTTCTGGTGCGGCAGACCAATCGGTAGCAACTGTCCCTTTCTCTAACTTTATCTTGCGTAGATCGACCGTAATGTTGTCCAACCATAAATAAATCTGGAGAAACCATGAATTTACATCCCCCGATCCACTTGTTAACATAGAAGGTGTCAATTCTTTACAGTCAAAAGAAACTTTTGTCCATTCTGATGTCGCAGGAAGAGTTCTGCTTTGTTTATGAAGAGTTGTGTATTTCGTTCTTGTGGCGCCACCAGTAGTCCCTGGCGCGGCATCCGAACCAGCACAAGTGAAAAACTGTGTCGACCATGCTACCGTGGATTTATACTCAAACGAAAGGATCATTGGCGATCCATCGAGAAAAGCTAACGGTAATGTATACGTGGCAGTATCTAAACGAGCGCCCCAATCGGCAGTACTTCCTACTAAAGTGCCATAATTATACTCTTTGTCTGCCGTAAATGAGGCTCTTGCGCCCTTCGGCCAAGTACCCATTCTTCGTGTGTCATGAAGTAAATTTCTCCCACCGACGGCAATATCATCTATAGCAGTTCCAATAGCTTCGTTCATCTGCGTTGTTGTACTATACGACGAACCATCAGACAATTCGCCAACTGTAATCTGACTAACATTTATCTTGTCGGCGTTTATTGTACCAGTACCATCATTTATTGCATTAATAACAGAGGCTGTTATTCGATTAGCATCAATAGTTCCTGTGGTTATGTTTCCGCCATCAATGACCGTAGTGCTGTCATCAAGCAAAACATCTGAGCAAGAACACGTAGAACCAGCCGCTTGTTGTGATACAGTCTGCGTCTGAACAGCCGTATAAAGATATGGGTACTTTGTAGACCCATTTGTTAATTGCGATATTTTTAATGACCAATTACCATACCCTGTTCCGCTTGTTGATAACCATGTTGTATTCTTTGATGGTGCTCCACTTGCAGTTTTACGATAATATATTCGCTGCTGTCTTGCTATAGCATCAGTCTTATCAGCCTTACCACTCACACCACTCGATACAGCCGACGACACCTGGGATGCTGTCTGATAACCACTGTCATTAGTCAGGTCAGACACCTTCGTAGGCAAGTCGCTCGATGTCGCAAAATCCTCAGCATCGAGTTTTGCCTGAAAATCGCTGTTTTCAAATATAGCAGTGCCGTCAATCTCAACATTCTTAGCTTCAATTTTTACCGTATCTGGCTGTAAGTTGATCTTTGACACGATGTTATCACCAGTGTAATCACTAGTGGATACTTTAAGTGTTATATCGTGTGCGTTTTGTTCTATTGAAGATTCTGCTGTGGCCACACGCCCGGTAAGCGTGTCCACAGTCGCCTGACTTGCCTTAAGCTTAATCTCTTCAGAATTCTGCGTTATTTCTGTCCACGCGTTGTTGAACTCATTCGTCACCTTCTCATTCAAGACGAATAAGTTCTTACTGGTCTTCTGGTTAAGTTCGAAAGCCGTCGAATCGTCGGTCGGAGGACTTGTGCTATTGCCGGTGATCCAAGCCGCACCATTAGCCACATGGATATTGACCATATCACCTTTCTTGGCATTTATTGTGAGTCTCACTGGGGTTTCTTCTACTCCGCCTGGAATATGAACCCACGCCGTTCCATCTTCCACCCTAAGAACTTCTGCCTGAGCATCATAAGGTTTCGGTTTCCTCTCATCCGAGGCAGTCATTTGAGCCTTTAACTCTTTTGCAAGTTTATCCATCGTGTTAGCCAATTTTGACCACCTCCTCTGAAGTCTTGGCGTTGTAGCCTAGGGTTATTGTCTGGGATGTTACAAGATAATTGCCTATGATTCCCTGTGCCGGGTAGTTTAAAGCAACTACATCTGAAATATAAACATTCGGATCAAAACGACGATCATAAGATATAGTAAGCGACGTCTGCTGAGATTGTGCCAACATTCTTTGGGCGTATTCAGCAAGCGTTTCGTTTTCCTGCAAATATGCAGAAGAATCTTCATACCATACTTCCCGTCCACGATTTACTGTAGATAATGGACTATTCGGATCATCATCTCTTGCCACAGCGTAAGCATCATCAAGAACGGCCCTATAAACATTAGGACATTCATACCAATCATAGCTCATCGATAGAGACGGCTCTATTACATCATTATTCAAGGAATCAAATATAGCCACATAATCATTGTCATACGGCTCTATTGAAATATTTCCATAGCCATCGAGCATTAGTCTCCAATCCATCAACGATAATATCTTATCCGTCATCGAGAGTCTATTCTCCCCATCTTCGGCTATAATTGCCGATTTTAACCCCGGGGAATTTTCCGAAATTGAAATATCAACCGGTATCACACTAAGAAGTTCTCGAATAAGATCGCCGCCATTGATTCCTTGCGGAGCATACCAGCCTCTAGGAAGAAGCATATCTTGAGCGATCTTAAGAACCGAATAACACTCAAGAGTATTGGTCACAAGACGACCGTTTATGTCCCTTTTTGGAGATGTCGCTAATCCTGTAAATAATGGAATATGGCTGGACGATCCACTTTGCTTAGCGTCCAACCATACTCTTATCAACTGCTCAGTAGTCTCAGAATAATTGACACAATCAATATCCGCAGATTCTCTAAGCTCTCCGTCTTCTCGTTTTATAGATCCACCGACAATCTCGATTCGGCGAATATCTCGTAGGGTGTTACGATCAAGGACTGATACATAATATCTTGAACTGAATCCTTTACGCCAGTCCATAACGAATTACCTCCTATTCATCTTCGCCGAGCCATTCTTCATAAGTCATTCCATCAAAGCCAGCAGAATCTATTCTCGTTACATCTAATGAGAAAGTTGCGAGCATGTTTATTTTTCGCTCTTCTCGATCCTCTGTCACATCAACATTTGCAGCATAACTACTTCCGTCCGGCGTCCGTACATGACAAATACCTGCATAAGTAGCAAGCCTTCTCATTGCTTCGAGAAGCTCTGGATCATCCTCTACCGAGACTCTGGTTTTTACTGATCCAGATCTTTCAACAGCTGGGTTCCAGTCGCCCTCTACAGATCCACCGAGATACTTAGTCTGTGTAAAGTCTTTCTTCCACGAATTTGATAAGGAAATGTCATAAGGAAGAATCACTTGATCGTCGCCGTAATCAATTATTGTGGCAAATTTATTCAAAATATCATTATAGTCAGTCCACGCAAACTCGTTACTTGATGTTATGTAATCGCCGTTCGCAGTCTTATACACAATTCTATGGCCGCCCATGCTTCCAAGCGCAGGATATGGATCAACATATGTTGTTCCAAACTCAGCGCCACTAATGATTAATTCCGGCTTGTCTATAGATAGTCTATAAATATCACATGTGTCGCCTGCCACATAACCACTTGTAGGAAGAGTCGGGGTGATGTATGTTACTAGATCCTCATTGTCCACTATTATTCCAGCAGATGGCATAACTGCTTTGTGCGCCCAATGGACCTCGAAAGTTAAGCTATTTTCAGCCGTTTGTCCATATGAATCAGTCGCGATGGCTATAAGATTATATGAAGCACCATCATCAAGCGTTCCAATCAGATCATCGTTTGTGATCGATGACGCATAAGACACAGGCGACCCAGATGCCGACTTTGTAACGATAGCAATTGTTTCACCTTGGAATCCAGTATAATCATTTTCATCCGGACGATCAAGATGATAGTCAGAAGCTCTTTCCAAAATATAAGTCATAGTTCCACTCTCACCAGCACCGCCCGCAGTAATATTGAGTGGCATGTGCGTAAGAGATAATTGCTGATGACTTATAGACTGTTCAGGATCATCTACGATTGTTATTGTTTCAAGCGACGTGGAATATATAACAGATAATATTGGATTGAGAATCTGAACAGGTTTTGGAACAGACCAATTGTCCGACTCTTCTCCTGATGCAGTTATGATCCGAACTGCCAGAAAATGCTTAGATCCGGCAGTCCACCCAAGCTCTTTGACATCGAGCGTCTTGTATTGTTCGCTGCTGGCCTTAGCTAGAATTTGTCCATATGTCACGGCTCCATTATCGGCAACTGTGGCCTCACAAATATCCGCTTGTGTTTGCTCATCGCCATCTGTGGCCGTAAATGCCCAATAACAAGTGACCTTCCCATCAGGAGGAAGTATGGATGGCGATAGAGTTAGCACTGGAGTAGCTGGGGACGACGCGAGTTTTATTGAGTAAATGTCCGAGTATGTCCCATATGTGGTCGCATCGGTATCCATTTTGATCAAACGGATTCGAAAGTACCACGTTCCAACTTCCAATCCAGCAACATTCCATGCAGACGCATCTGTGTTTTCTAATAAATGCGTCGATGGGCCAGAAGTTGATTCCCAAGCATCGTCATGATCGGCCCAGGAAAGTTCAACACTATTCGCATCAGTCCATGTCCAATCCCAGGTGACTCTAACAACACCAGATCTAGGTGAACTAAGACCGATTTTACTTGGTGGTTTTGGCACTGGTCTATTGTCCCATACCATATCACCAGAATCCATAAGAATGTTACTTAGTGAATAGTTGGTAACGCCCGAAATTTGAGCTGTAATTGGAGAGTAGTCAGCAAGGATGGCCTTGGCTCCAAGTGAAACAGTATTTGCGGATTCAGATGGGAGTTGCACAGAAATTGAACCTGTTGCTCCGGCTGGATAAATTCCAATTAATCTAGCGTTTGGTTTAACGTCGGAACGATAGTAAATACCAACGAACGACGCAGTAAGTGCTGAATTGTTCTTTACCGAGACTGTTGCAGATGTCGTGCCAAATGTCGCACTCAGAGTAGTCGGGGCGCTGAGCGCACCTCTACCTCCAGATACGAAAACTGTTTCGCTCGGGGAAGTCTTATTATCATGTTTGGCTACAACTCTAACAAATATACATTTATCTGATGGAATATCCCCATTTACTACAAAAGAGTCTCCATCTTTCTTTCCTGTCATATCGGTCGAACCTGCCAAAGTACTAGCAGTGGTCCAATTAGAAATAGCTGGAACAGAAAGTGTAACTTTACGAACCCCGTTCACATCAGTATATGAAGAAAGCGGAGTTTCGATTGCGTACTCTAAAGTGATGCTGTCTATCGGTCTGGACTTCGAAGCATCCGCGACCCATTCCGCAGAAACAATATACCCCGAATTGTTTTTCATTCGAGTCGCAGTAGCTTTTACATTCTTTGGAGCATTCGGAAACGCATAAACATGCTTTTCATAAGCAGGTTTTGAATCGCCGGCAGGACCTCTCGCTACTATCTTAAAATATCGAGTATAGGAATAATCGCCAGTAAATGCCTGGGTTTCATCTATCTTTTTAGAATCTTCATCATCATTATCTGTGGTAGTTCCATTTTCCTGCCAAGTGGTTATCTTGTCTGAGTCAAGTTCGCTGTTTGGAAGAAGGGACGTCCACCACTGATAATTTGTAAATATAGATTTAACCTCGTCTTTGTTGGAGTCACCCCAATCAATCGACCAAGAAAAAGTTGTCGAATCTTCTGTTTCAGATGTAGAATGCGTCGCAGTAAGAGTAGGCTTTGGCGGTACGGTTATAGCGTATTCTTTTTTTGTTTCTGCAGACCATTTCCTACCGTACTTACCCTTAATATAAAATTCGATTTTACTCGTTTTTTTATCTGTCTTTGGATAAAGCGTATTTTTGCTTATCGCTACGACCTTAGATGTTGTATTTTTAGCAATTTCTACATCTGTTTTTGTGCCGTCGTCTATCATGTAATACATGGACTGAGCAGAATAACTTTTCCCTCTTTTCCAAGTTACAGTATAGTTATCAACATTTCTCGTCACAGTAAGGCCGGACGGCGCCGTAACTTTTGCCATTATACCGTCCTCATCATTTCATTAAACAAGCCCCGTGCTAAATATAAACACGGGGCCATATCATTAAACAGTTCTAGCATTTAGCCTGAAACTCCTTACAAGTTCGTCTGCAAATGCGGTCGGATCAGATGCTCCATCAACGGTAATATAATTGTTGAGAGACCGTGAGTTCATTGTGTCGGTCATTGTATTAATCCGATTAGCAAGTTTGTCTATCGATTTCAACGACAACATGTCAGATCTATTAGCCATGGTTCTTGCAAAGTCATTCTTGATAGACTCAACAACGTCAACGGACGCTCCGATATGTTTACCTCCAAACATTGCAGAAATGCTGGCAGCATTACGATTGACATCGCTCATATCAACAACCGGTCTAATCGTAAGATTTGAATCGAGTGTGTTATCCAGAGAATCCGAAATCTGACTCATAGCGAGCGCTAATGAACTCATAGCCGGATTAGAATCAAGATACATTGATCCAAGACCGAATGGGCTGGAGGAAGTTGCATTTTTCGCTACGTCAACCATCTTTCGAGCATTTGCCTCTATAAGGCGTGTGCTCTTTCGATTCGCCATACCAATGGCATAACCTTCTGCTGCCCAATTACCGTACTCCATAAAATCCTTCGACGGTGAGTTAGAATTCTGTTCAGATTTAGCAGCGTTCTTAGCCGCACGGACAAGTTCTCGTGCTTTTGAAGCAATCTTAGAAATCATACTATGAATTCCGTTTCTAAATCCTTGTGCCGCATTAATACCATATGTTTTGAAAGAATTTGCAATGTTGTTGAAGGACGCTTTTGCGCCGGCGACAATAGCCGCAGCTGCCGCTTTTGCCGGGCCTTTACCAGCACTTAATGACGACTTGAATGCCGTTGCTGCCGCGGTGGCGCTGGCCTTATAATTTGCAGCCATACCCTTTACTGCTGTCGTTGCCCCAACAACTAAGTTTCCAGCTGCTCTTGAAACGACACTTTTTCCAGATTGGAGTTTTTGACCAAAAGTAGTAGCATTAGCAAGCGCATTCTTTCCCCATTCTTTTGCTTTACCAACTTTATCCAAAGCCGCTTTTCCAATTGCAGAAGCCTTTTTGGCAACAAAATCTTTTCCATTTTGAATTCCTGTACCAATACTATTGGCGAGCTCTTTTCCTTTATCAATAGCACTTGTGAATAATCCACTAACTCCATTAACTATGAAGGTTCCTATTCCAGAAACCCATCCTGCAAGCTTCGATGGGAACTCCATAAGTCCCTGAACAAGACCATCAAGAATGAATCCTCCCTGCTCGGCCATTACAACTGATGGGGATTTGATTTTAAAGAATAGACAGAATGATTCGAGAAGAGCTTTTCCTAATGCTAAGATGCTACCCTTCACTTTTTCAACATTACTTGGATTACTTATAGCTTGAGATAAGCCATCAATAAGATTCGTGCCGACATCGATAAAATCCTGAGCCCAGTTTACAGCATCGGCTTTCACCTTCTCGATCATTCCTCGTATAGCGTTGCCAAGGTTGAAATTCTTGAAAAGATCAGCTATCGCAGGACCAAGTTTTTCAGCCAAAGGCGCGATTATACTTTTAATGTCGATCATCTTTAAGCCGCTTGACATGCCTTCAGCAGCTCCAGTCGTGGCTTTCTCAACAGATTTGCTCACCGTTTCGGATGATGCTGCCATGTCATTTGAGGAACTCTTAAATGCCATAATAGCATATGCGACACCCCAAATAGCCAGAGCAAGCAACGCAAGCCCGCCAAGAACCATCGGATTTATCATCTGGATCGAACTGAGAAGCTGCATAGCACCAGCAATTGACATTGCGGCAATTCCTATAGCGGCTCCGGCTGCAACTATACCTCCCGCATCGCCTCCTGTTTTAGCCAATCGTCGTATCTGTTCGACAAGAACTCCCATTGCTAAAGCCATGCCGATAACAATGAAGATGTCTTTAAGACCTACTTGACCGCTAGCTGATTTAATGAAGGATAAACTTACTCCTAAAGCCAGCATTAATGTGCCAACTGCAATAACAGATGCTATGAGTGCTTCTGGTTTACTGTTAGCTATCGGTACTAATGCCATGACGCAGAAAGTCATAACGCCGATCGTAACAGCCAAACCAAATATGCCTTTTACATCAACTTTCAGATCACCAATTATCATTAGCACTAAACCCAATGCCAAGAATACACCGCCAAGAGCCTCAAGAGCTTTCTTCATCCCTTTCGGATTATCTCTTGCTAAATCGGCCAAAGTCGAAATACTCGATACGCATGAACTAACAGCAAACGTTAAAGTAGTGATTGTCGCACTTATGCCAAGCCACTGTGTTAGACCGGTATCTGTAAAGAAACTTAAGATGGAAGATGCACCAATAAATAATCCAAGATCCCAGAATATCTTTTTCAATGCATCGAATGCGGTTTTGAATTCGCTAGGTGTAAGCGTAGCTAGTTCTTTTATTGCCGGAGTAATTGTGTCGATCATATGACCAAGTGCTAATATCATTGCAGCCATTCCAACAGTATCAAGATCAATACCGATGTTTATGAAACTAAATGATCCAAGCTGTATTCCAGATAAGAAACTTCCAAGAATTCCAAGAACCTGACTAATTCTCGAAAGGCCTATCGTCATCACGTTTTCCATTTCCGCAGTAGCATATTTAGAAAGTGTTTTCTGAAGTTTGTCCAGCGCCAAAGTAAGGCCGAGTAAAGACATAGCGCTTCTAAAGCTATACTTGGAAGAAGCAGCATGATCCAAATATTCAAATATTTGTTCTAAAACGTCTTTAACTCTCTCCATTCCTTTCTGGAATGAATCTCCTAAATTATTATATTTCTTAATTACAGATGGAAATAATGCCAACACCCCAACAAGAATTCCAAGCGATGCCGCCACAGCAAGCATAGATCCAGATATAGCAACAAGTAATATGGATATCGGAATAAGCCCAGCTGTTTCATTAAGTTTCGCATTCAAATTTGAAATCTGATCAAAAAATTTCGTTAACGCAAACCCAAGAATCAACAACGCGGTAGTCGCAACTGCTAAATCTTTTGCCGGGATCTTAGAAAGTACCCACAATGCGCCAACCAATATGCCAACGCCAATTGCAAAATCCTTTAACGCGGACATTTGCATCTTATTGCTGGTCCGTTTTGCTAAATTCACTATAGAATTAGTTAGATCGCCAAAAGCATCACTTATGTTCTCAAGGGCTTTTCCCATTTTCTCAAAGCCGAATGCGACCAAAAGATCCGAAAATGACGTTGACACCACATATGCTGCATCTGTAAGATCTGTCAAAGTCAGCAAGCCATCTTCACCAGCTAAAAAGTCGTGAAAAGATTTCAGAGCTTTCGGAGTATTTGTGACTATGAAATCAATGAAATCTGCTATTGCATCTTTTGCTTTTCCAGCAGCAGTTTTTAGCCAATTAAATGCGTCCGATACACCCTGAAGGAATTTCTGGAACGCGGTAAGTTTTCCCTCAGAGCCTTCGCCGGTAATACTATCTGTTGCGGCAGCTGTTTCACCAAGTGTTTCAGACAAAGTGTCGTCAATAGAATTCTTTCCAAATATACTTTTTATAAAATTCTTAATATTATCGAAAAGATCTTTAAGCCCGTTTGGCATCTTAATAGCTTCGATATTTGTTTTAAGAGATGCAAACTTATCTGACAAGAACTCAACAGCCTCAGATCCAAAATTCTTGATAGCAGAAAATATAGTTTTAAGAGTCTTATTCTCTGCAAGTGCCGAGATCTTCTTTGGCAGTTCGACAAGACCTTTATAAAGTCTACTCTTCTTAATATCGATCTTACTTAATAAATCGCCAAATGCTTTAAGTTTGTCCGCAACAAAAGTTATAGCTTTCCTAAGCCTTGGTAGTATAAGATTTGCCAAACTCTTAAGAACAGAGGTTACCGTATTGGAAATCAAAGGCGACAGCGCCTTCCAGATCTTGCCTAAATATAAAGCAAAATGGCTCGCGTAAGAGGTAGCATGAAGAACCACTCGTCCAAACAGATCATGGACCACAAGTTTAAGATCACTGAATGCTTTAACAAGCGTCTTTAATGCCGCGCTGTCCTTAATACGCTTCTTTAAATTTGCAAAAGTTGTGGAGAGCGTATCTCTAAACGCAATAAGTCTGGACAGAATAGGTTTGCCGAAAGACTCATAAATAGTTTTCTTGAAAGAATCGAGAGTCTTCTTCGCCGCTCCAAAATATCCAGAGATTTTAGACCAGGCGCTTCTTATGAGTCTTATCAGCTTTATTAAAGATTTACTTACAAAGTTCCCTAAAAATATAACAGGCTTTAGCACCCACGCGAGAACCTTGCCGGCCACGCCAGCGCCTTTAGCGACAAGACCTGTGATCTTTTCGATCCATTTCGAAATTGTGGCTAAACCTTTTCCAGTATGAGAAAGGTTTGGAGTAAAAGCTTTCCATAAAGTTTTAAGAGGGGAAACAAGATTTATTACAGCATGATACAGATTTCTAAAACTCTGAATTATTGCATCTCGTCCACCATCCTCTTTCCAAATCCTAAGCATTTCATTACGAGCTTTTCCTATTGGAGAAAGAATTCCATCAATAGTATTATTAAGCTCGGTCCAAAGAGCTTTTGCCTCTTTAAAGTCGCCAAAGATTATTTCAAAAGATTCCGCCCATCCAGAACCAAGAGATTCTTTTAGAGTGTCTATCATCTGAGAGAATGTCTTAACTTCGGTGGCCGCAGCAAAGGCTTTCTGTCCTAGTTCTGTTGATTCGTCTGTATACTTCTTCAACGTTTGAGTGAGAACCTCTGTTGTCATCCACTGATGTGAAAGCGAATCGTTGAACATCATAGTGGCATCAAATGCTTCGGAAATTTTCCCATTTGCATCGGTCGTAGTTGTTACATACTTTTCTCCTTCTTTTCTAACAGTACCAACGGCCAATGCGGTTTTAAGCAATTCTTCTTTAAATCCGACAGTAGCCATGTTGGCGTTCTCGATCGATTTCCAGTCAATCAATTTAACATAGCCCGAGGACAGCGCCTGAGCAAAGTTATACATCGCTCTTGATGCTTCACCAGCATTTGCTCCTGATAAAGCAGCGACATTGGCTACACCCTGAATGGCGTCAACAGCGTCATCTAATCCAACTCCCGCATTAGTAAACTTACCAATGTTGGAAGTCATATCCTTAAATGAATAAATAGTCTTATCAGAATAAGCATTTAAGTCTTGGAGTTTCTGATTTACAATTTCGAGACGCTTCGCTTCATCGGTTATAGCTTTACCATCCTTATCAAAGATCTTGGCGCCTGCCAAAATTGTCTGTACAGAACCCATTTTGAGCTCATACTCAGCGAAGCCGTCACGCATCGCTTGCATTCCGGAAAGCGAGTTTGCCATGTTGAGCGCAAAACCAGCGACAGCATCGGAGATCCTATTAAACGCTTTGGTTCCAACTCCGGCCAACATGTCGAAAAGATTCAGGCTGATTTTCGACTTCATGTTCATGTTATCGAATGAAATTCCAACCTGATCGCTAGCTTTTGCCAAACCGTCGAGCGATCCTCTGTTTTTACCAGCCTCGTCAATGTTTTTATTGAGGAATTTGAGGGAGTTTAAACTTACTTCGATGTTCTTTTCGAATTTCGAGTTGTCAAATTGCATCTCGACAACTTTAGTGTCGATAACCTGACTCATATGCGTCTAACCTCCTCTCCAATCCTCGTAGCAAGTTCGTCCAGTATCGGTCCGATAGCTGGATTTATGTAATCATGCGGCGGTACATAACCGCCATTATTTGTTCCGTGTCCGTATTGCAATAATAACGCAACACTGTAGCCACCCTCGATGTCCGTATTATGCCATTCAATCTTTGCTCGACCATCACCTCTTTCGATAGTATAAGTCCATGAATTGGCAGCTTCTCCGGTATTTCGAGGGGTGGCTCCGGCTAATGCATCAACACCCTTTTGACCATAAGTGTTGAGAATGCCATCGAATTTGAGCATTCTTAACCTTTCAAGGTATGCTGTAGCTTTGTCAAAATTGCCTTTGGAAACGATTTGTATACCGCTCATCGCATTTATCCTTTACTTCTAGCTTTAGCCCGTCTCATAGCATTAAGCTCTCTTTGCTGAGCCATAGCGTCTTTACGAGACATCTTCTTATCAGGATTATTCTTGATTCCGGCAATCCTAATAAGTGTCATAAGTCTGTTAAAATGCCATTTCTGAGCTTCAAAAGGTATCTGATACGCGCACATCCAATAATATACAAGCTCGGATGTGACGCCCTCGCCGCTTTTATTAACGCGGCCTCTTTCTGTAATCGTTGTGGCGGTATGTGGATCCTGTATGTATTCCTCAATATCTTTAAAATTCTGTGCCGTAAGAGCATAATAGACATTTGGATCTACATTCTGGGTTATTGTCATACAACGAATATAATCGATCACCTCTTCTACCGACTTTTCATCGTTGCCGATGTATGGTTTCTTCCATTTGGATTCCCATTTTGAAATGGAAACAAGAGAATGCTCCAGAGTTAAAGTCACTGGCTTAGTTACGTAGATAAATTCTTGACGCGCTTCATCGAACATCTCTGTTTCCGGAATAGTTATCTGAAGCATTCTCTTTTCCTCACCTATTCAATAGAAGACGGAATGAGCTCTTTGGCGAACTGCGCTTTCTGTTCGTCTGGAACCTTCATGTCCTCCGGAACTATAGCATTAACAAACTTTGCAGCCTCATTATCATCAAGCGCCAGAAGCATATAAAGATCTGAGAAAGCCTGAGTCTGCTCGAAATCCTCTCTGACTTGATCATTCTTAATAAATCTCCTACCATCATCTGACTTAACGCCGTACGACTTGAGAAGAAGCGTCTTGAACAGAGACATGATAGCAGGCGTGTCCTGAGCCTGAAGAATCTTCTGAATGTATTCAGTAAGTCCGCCAGTCTTTCCAAGCTCCATGTCAAGAATCTCAGCCTTTGTGAGGTTGAAATAGAACTTCTCTTTCCTCGCAACACCATTGAAGTCGGTGTACTCGATCTCCTTTACGTACATTTCTTTTCTCCTTTCAAAGTAAAATTAAAAAGGGCCGTAGTGTGCACTATGACCCCAATTGATCGACATTAACCGTTATTATTTACTCTATGGTTCCGATGGGTACATGATCTCAGCAAGCTCCGAAGGAAGCGGGAGCCTTGGGTCAGTAGCGGTCGTACCACTACCAGCATTTGTTCCATAAAGGACATCTTCCAGTCTCTTCATAACAGCTTCTCGTGCTTCCTTTGTTGCACCGGTAACCTTTGTGGAATCGATTGTGACTATAGCAGTCGGCTTAAGACCGGATCCCTCTCCGTCATAATCTTTAGGTGTTGTAGTGAACTCCCAGCTAAATGTGATTGCTTCAGGGGAGTCATTGATTGTTGCGTAAGATCTCTCAGATGGCGAAGCCTGCGCGCCATAAACGAGATGGATCTTATAGCCATAGTCATCAGCTTCTACATCATTACCAACAGCAGTTCTATAGCTAAGACCGAATTTCTGTCTTGTCTGCTGTCCGAATGTAACGCCAGGAGCTCCTGGAAGCGGAGCAGATCCATCGCAAGCAGCCCATTCGTCAGGATATGTATAAGCTTCGATCGTGCCGCCGAACTCCTCCTTGGATCTCAGTGAAAGATACTTAACGTCATCAGCGTACAGAGCGGTTTCTTCTGCCCCAGAAGGAGACTCGGTTACAGCAGTAAGTCCATTCCATGCAACGCCATCAGCATAAGTACCATCGTTATTCATAGGATAAAGAACGCCCTTCTTGGTTCCAGTTTCATACAGGCGCTTCGTATCGTCGTCCCATGTAAGTGCAGCCATTATATAACCTCCTAAATTTAAACTTTATAGTAAAGTGTCAAAATATCATGATACAGATTGTCTACAACGTACCGTCTATCGAATCGAGTCTTCGGCATTTCAAGAATCGTTTCAGCGATCGTATTGTCTGGATCCCGGCTTATAACCGAGACAGTATAGACTTTCTGCATCGAATAATGCCTATCATCGGCATTTCGTGTATAAATATCAGCAAGCGAATAAATGATACAAGGGTATTTAAGCTTGATCGATTCAGGAGGCTGAAAGTACACATACTTCGATCCGAGGATCTCCTCAAACCGACTCTGTAAATCCTGTCGTGTCCCCATTGTATACACCCCCAATGCTCAGCACCATTCTTGGATAAGAAATATCAATCGACGAGATCTCCCAAAGTGTGCCCATCCATTCAATACACTTCATATAACCGATGTTCTTTAAAGCGTACGGATCGGCTAAGATGCTGATTGTGTTACCGATATTGAGATTATCGTTAACATTCTGAGCATTCTCGATTCGTCTCGAAAATCTCTGGACATCGCCATAGTATTGTTTCCAAGTCATGGTCGGCGTCCAGATTCCGTCCTCATTATCTTCTGTCAACGCATAGCCGATCTTTCCGTACCACTTCATGATTATCTCCTATTCAGTCACAAATTTTGCGCGGCCTTCGCTAAAGTCATAGTAGAACGCCGTTGTGCCAAGGGAGAAATATACATCATTACTAGAATCCGTATATACTCCATCGGCAATGAAGCTCTTTTCTACATTATCCACGCCTTTGTATACGATCGTTGCGCCGAAAAGGTTTCTTGCCGTGAGTCCCGATGGGAAATTATCAGTTACGGACATTGCTTCGGCTGTTCCGCTAGCTACGATCTTGAGGTTAACAGGGCCACCAAAAGTTCTAACCTGTGATACTCCTACAGGAGCGATAGCAGTCTTATCTGCATATGTGATTGTTGTAGACATAAATATAACCTCCTATTTAATATACCGATTAAGCACGAGCTGTTCTGAAGACCTGAGCACAGTGCCACTTAGTCAGAGCTCCGGACATTCTTCCCTCGATGAGATACTTATACTGGTTATAGTCAATATCGAAATCGTCGAATGTTGTGATTTCGCCACCCTTATCTGTACCAATTGAGTAATCCTTCAGAGCAACCTTGATGGCATTCACATCATAAACGGTTGTTGTGCCACTTACTGTTTCAGAAACAGTAAAGTCTTCCATGAGAGGAACCTCAACGATCGAAGAAACTCTCAGCGCTGAGCAAAGTTCAGCATCGGAAGCATAGAGTCTATGTTTATTAGTGTCTCTTACCCAAAGCATGTCAGAATGCGTTGATGGCGCCATAAACATAACAGGTGCGCCGGAACCTCTATAGTCCCTATGTGCCTTACTCATAGCTTCGATCATAGCATCAACTGTAGCTACTTCAGCAGATGTGAAGTTCTTCTTTACACAGAACAGATCCTCTGCGGAAACAATAGGTCTAATATTCTGCTCATTGATCTTGTCTGGGCTACTAGTCGGTCTACCATCACCAAGAAGGATGGCTCTTGCGATTTCCTCGTTGAGCATGATTCTCATCTCAGTCCAGAGCCAGCTTACAACGTCTATTGTTGTGGCATCAATGATGTCCTGTCTGTCAAGCTTCTGTTTCTTATAAATTGTTGTAGGAGTTGTTTCTCTCTTAGCGAGGCTGAAGAACTCTTCTACCTTCTTATTTCCCTTTATGTAGCCTCTTGCTCTAGCTTCATCTTCGGTGATATCAGCAAACAGAGTCTTAATTCTTGCGAACGGGAGATGCTTTGTTCCATTCATTACTGTGGACACCCAAGCGTCTTCTCTCTTGATGAACTCTGGATGATTATCGATGGCCTTTGCGTCCGGGAAGAGCAGCTCGATGTTGCCGATACCATAGTCTCCCTCAGCATGAGCAAGGAATGAGTCACGGAAAGATCCGCCATAATTTCTTACATCAGTGAAAGCAGCATGGCAAAGCTCATCACCTACAGCATACAGATCGTCAGCGTGCATGAGCTCATCGCCGGAAACAACATTCTCATTGTTGTCAAATACATTGTGTTTCATTTCGGTATTTTCTCCTTCTTCATTAGAATCTTCATCATCGTCGTCTATGCCATTCTCGAGCGCAGCTCCGACAAGAGCATAGAGAGCTTCTTTCTGCTCATCATTCATAGTGTCGACTACTTCGCCGACTGTTTTTTCTTTCTTTTCTTCCTTATCAGCCACTTCGGCCTCCTTTACATCATCGGCATGCTCGATCGCATCAGCATCGGCATGTTCAACAAATAGTTCAAGCGGAAGTCCTGTATAGATAACTGCTTCCGAATCCACATTCTCTCCATGAAGAACTACATCATCGATGTATGCTCCAGGATTTGCGCCGGCGAGAACAAGACTTACCTCTCTGATCTGTCCATGCATCACATTTCCGCCGAGCTGCTGAAGTTTATTAGCGTAAATCGACAGAGATCCGATGTCGCCATGCATAACAAGCGCTTTGGCATTCTTACCCTGCGGCGTATCGTTAAAATATCCATAAGTGTAAACGCCTTCCGGCTGATTCCGGAGCAGACAATGACCGAGAACCTTCTCCGGATCATCATGTCTATGGCCCCATACAAGTGGCACGGACATTCCGTCGTTGTCAATGAATGCATCTTTTCTGATTGTTCTTCCATCGGAGCATTCAATGTCATTACGAGTAGCCCAGCCACCAAAGTCATAATGCTGTTTCTTACCCATTTTGAAATTATTCTCCCTTCTGTTACACTGGTTCATTTAATACATCTTCGGGAACCGATTCATCGATTGGCATCTCTTGCTGTTCCTGATCCGCCGGAACCGACAGATTCTTATTTCTGAGCTCATCCGCTGTAGGATCATCAGACGGCTTCATACCGATGATCTGTCTAACTTCATTCGAAGTCATGATCTCATTTCTTGTAAATGTATCAGCAATAGTTGCAATCTCTGTAACTGGAACAAGTTTGAATGGATCCTTGAAGAACACGATCGACTGTTTTTGAGATCGCGCAGTCTTCGTCAAGAACTTGCGCTTCATCTCAAGCGTTATAGCCGCCAGTATTGGCTCGATGGTACGAGAATAGTAATTCATCATTGTTTTCTCGTCGGCGGTTCCATTTAAGATCGTATCGGTGATTCCTAACTGGCTATATAGCATACTCGTAAGGTCACTGACCTGCGTACTTAAATTATTTTCCACCGGACGATTCAACTGTGTAATTCGCTCAGTGCCATCTGTGTAAGCAATACCGTACTTGGATCCGACAAGCTGATCTTCTATAGACTTACGTCTAGACTCGGCTTGTTGTTTCCTCGCTTCAGTCTTAACTATATATGGAAGCTGAATGATAAGATCGAGCTTGCCCGAGCTATTTCGCTCATCCAGCACATCCAACAAATTCATTTTGTAAATGAGTCTCTTGAGAGTTGAGTTTGGTTCATTTACAACCGCATAAAGCGGGTTTTCAATAATCGCCACTAATTTCTTCGGAAGAATTATGTCCTCTTTCTTTCCGGTCTTCTCGTTATAGACTCGAACTTTAACCATGTTTGGATACCATGTTATGATCTTGCCAACGCGAAGCGCAGCGATATCATAGGAATCAGTTTTAGTAGGATCGTATGTCGTGTCAGTCGGAACGATCGCAACACAACCCTCGTCTAACATCGACATTACTACATCCTGAATAAAAGCTCTTCCTGTTTGATCTATGTTCGCCTCTAAGGTCAGACAGTTGTTAAGTTTTGAATCAATAGAACTAATAAAACGGCCATTGTCGTCGAGTCGTACATGCTCGATTGACATGGCCGCCGTATCTAATGCTATCCTGTTAAAAACAGCTGTAACTATAGACTTTTCGTTACCCCGTGTAAACCTAACTCGATCTGGCCTAGAGGCATAACCGGCTCCTATATCTACTTGATTAGAAATATCATACGTCGGGTCCTTGTTGAAAAAGGCGTTCCACGCATGCTGAAGTCGTGATCCAATAGCCATGTGTCACCTCTTTCTATTTAAGTTTTGCCTCATCGTATGTAACTGTTACGCCAGGATTGACAGAATTCTTATACCATTTTGTCATAGCCTTTTTACCTCTAGACGCCTGCTTTTTTAGACTACGTACAGATCGTTTAGTCATGGTCTTAAGCTTTTTGCGTCCACGTTTAGCCGCTTTCCTAGGAGCATCTAAGTCTGCTGTATGGGTTTTGGTCGAATCACCTTTTCTACTATATGCCATTATTTTTTTGTCTTTGACATAAACACCTTTTTCATTGTGATAGCCTTCTTCGAAATATCCATCCTTATTTACCACACGTCGTTTATCAAAATGCACCTGAATACCTATAGGCTTTGCCTTGCCAGCTGAAGGCGTCGTAACTGTTCCAACACCTATATCATCAACAGCATTCTTCTTCTCTTTAAGATAGGCCGCAATCTCCTGTTGCGTATAGAAGTATCTATTGCCGATCTTCTTTATGTATTTATGCTTCCTTGTGGCAGCATGATAAAGTTCATAATCGCTCATTTCAAAAGCTCCTTTGCCTTATAATATTTGCCTGAATCCATAGCGATGGTATACGGTGATACCATGCCAGTCCTTTTATGCACAAGATAAAACGGATCAACATCTGTAGGATTTATAAGAGCAGTAAATAAATAATACTCACCGTAATCTTTGCAGCTTACAACGTTAATAAGCGGATTATCTTTTTTAAACGCAGCTATGCATTCTTCAATCGTAATCATTTCCTCTTACCACCTTTCACTTTTCCTTCGTTGTAAACTTTCCATCGTTTTTCGTCTTCCCATTTCTTCTCGAGTTCAAGAGAAGCTTTTTCTTGAGCCTTATTAGCATTTCGAATATGTTTATTGGTCTGACTGGTTGTCACACTAGCGCCAACGACTGTCGTAATCCCAACACCGGCTGCAGCAGCGGCAACACCAGGCATTCCGACAGATGCTGCAGCGGCGGCCACTCCAATCGACGGCTCAAGTGTATAAACCATCGCAGCCATCCACTTCTTAGCTTTCTCATTGCTTTTATATGCCGCTTCTTTTTCGGTGTTGATTCGAACGTCAGTATTTCTTTCAACGAAATACTTTTCTGATGTTTTCATGTTTACTTTTTTATTGTCGGTTCTAAAATGTTCAACATTTATAGCATCAGACATATAGTTGTATGCATCTTTTCCGGACAATACTTTTCCAACCTGCGGGTCGACAATAAAGAACTTTCCTTTGTTAACTTCGTAGTTTAAAGCATGACCGCCCATTGGCTCATAACCCTCGGCCGGGGCTCTCCATTGAACGTTTATACGCCCCCTGGAATTTTCACCGTCCTTAAGAATTGACTTCTCCATATCAGAATATTCATTTTCTGTCATTCCTATATGCATGGTCTTTCCACTCTTTCGAGAGGCCACCTCATGGACGTCACTTTTCTTAAGATTTGTATAAGTCATTTTTGTGGCTTGAGAACTTACTCCTTGCAAAGATTCCTGAGAATGAACGTCTTCGCCTCGACGCCTAAGTTCATATGCAGTTGCACAGAATCCACAATTCCAGTTTCGGTTAAAGCCCATGACAAATCCACGAACGCCGCCATTTACTGCCTGTGCATCAGCAACCATATCACTAGGAGCATCTTTAGAAGACTTGCCAAGCCTCTTCATATCTTTAAAGACGTCCTTATACTGGGCGTCGTCGCCACGCAAATGTGCTTTACCAGCCGCAGTTAAGCGACCATTCTTGTCCTGATACCGCCGAACGCCCCATTTCTGTCCCTTGATACCATGGTGATAAAGTTCGTAATATTCCATTTTAACTAGTCCTATTCAAAAGCTTCTCGATTCAACTTGTAAGCAATGAACGCATCCATCATTGCCGCGACTGCGTCGATCTTTGCGTCCTGTCGTTTCTTCAAAAGCTTCCTGTTTCCATTCGTGTCCTCAAGCGTGATGCAGTTGCCCATTGCAAAAGTCATCAGCGCCTCATCAAACAGAAGTCGTCTATCCTCTGAAAGTTTCTTCAATTCCCCAAGTGGAACCGATTCAGTTTTAACTCCTTGTATTACTTTTTCTACACCAAACGGACCATTCTCCCGAGTCCATCTGTCGACAAAATCTTTTGCATTGTATGGATCGTAACCGAAGCAAACAACATCGTATTCAGAATCCATGATGAACTGATCAAGATCATCGTAAATGTCCATCATATCCAAGATCGTTCCCGGCATGACGATCAACGTCCCTTCTTTCATAAACTCGTCATACTTTAACCTCATAGCAGCTGGTAACTTCATCAGAGTATTCTCAGAAATGTAGTTCCTAGTCTTAACTCCGAAGTCTCCATTAGCCAGTGGAAAAAGAAAAGTGAAAGAACAGAAGTCGTCTCCTTGGGACAAATCTGCGCCCATAGCGCAAGGCATCTTCCAGTAGGTTCTATAGCGATGCGGAAGAGTCTCTTCGTATGTAAAGTAATACGTATAACCCTCCATCGGGATGCCAAACCTCTTGGCAAGTATGTCGTTTCTTGTAGCGGGCGCTTTCTCAGCTCTTTCCACGTCCAACTGATAAGTTTCATAACTTACAGTTCGTCCAAGATTAGGATTTGCCTTAAGCCACATCGCCGGATCTGCAACTTCACTAATGTCATCAAGTTTGTACCACCAAATCGAGACATGCGGGTTGATGTAATCGCCTTTAAGAATGTCCATTAATTCCATTTTGATGGTGTCGCCAGCCCCGTTTCGGACAGTTCCTTCCGAGCTGATAGCCACAATGATGTAGTCATCAACTTTGGAAGCTCCCTGCTCGATAGCACCAACAACATCTTCTCTGAGATCTCCAGAAAGCCATTCATCAATCGTAGCGACTTTACACTGAAGTCCCTGAAGTTTGTTAATACTCATCGGACGGATCTCCAGCAGTGATCCGGTCATGAAGTTCTCAATTCCCTTCTTGGTTGCTGCAAGTTTTGCTTTGTTTGCTCCACCGCCTTTTGTGTTGTGAACCGATCCTTCCGTAAGGAACTTAAAAAAGGGCCCTCGAGCCCTTGTGATCGCAGTTCGTATCGGCGACAAAACCTCTTCAGCTTGCTTCATAGTCGGAGCAGTTGTGATCTGATGCGTTGTTGACGTGTCGACATTCAGAAAGAAGTTTTGTAAGCAAGATCCATACATAGATTTAGCAGCACCTCGTGCGACGATAAGATACTGCTTATTAACGAGTCGTTTCTTTATGTACTTTCGTACATAATGCCCTTTGCCGTTTTCTTCTGGTTCATAAATACTTCGCTCAACGAAGTAATACCAACCGAATATCTGTTCGGCCCATAGCTTAAATGTCGGAAGAAGCTCCATAGCCGACCCATCTGTTAGTGTTAACTCGTTTTCACAGTAAGCTATAAAACCTTTTACCGCGTCCTCGTCATAAAATATCCCGGGATTCTCTATAAGTTCATCTATTCGACGCATCTCCATAGCGATCTCCCGGCAAACAGGAATGTTCCCCTTCAAAACATCATCTCGGAACCGTCCATAATAGACAGGAGTCGCAGTGTTCGAAAGGGTTCCCATGCTTGCTACCTCCTAATAATTTACTCTCCTTTTGTAGTCTATCTCTGGAAGACCCATCTTCTCGCGATACTTTTTATCCCTTGTTATCTCACTAATTGTCATACCATCGGTGGAGTAAGGGAGGACCCCATGGTCCTTTTTATACTGCTCGCCCACAGCCGCTTCAAAATATCTATCGAAATCGGTTTGGATTTTTCTTGGACGTACTTTATCAAGCTGTTTATCTCTTTCAGACTTTATGTATGCCGCAGCATCTTTTGCGGATGGTTTATACGAACGCATTTCGCGATCAAGTGATTTCATAACTTTTTCTGTTGAATTTGAAGAGTCATTAGTTGATACTTTTTTAGAAGGCTTTTTTGGAGCGCTCTCGGTTGTCACCTCAAACTCCATAGGAGCTGCCTTACTCTTCTTCGGTTTCTGATTATTACTGCTATTGTTTCTACTATCTGTGTTATTATCGTTGTCGTTTTTATTATTCGCAAACATGCTCTCTACGGCCTTTTTAGAATATGTCGCAAGGAATGTATTCACAGGCTGCTGAGCTACAGTCTTATAAAACTTTCTCGCATTTTGAACACGAGATTCGTACTTCTCATTCTTTAAAGCTGCTTCTCTTTTGACGCGATCTGTAAGGTCCTTGATCTCTTTGTCGGTCATCTGAGAAAGCTTCTTTTTATGAAGCTTTTCGTAGTAACGCTTTTCTTTATTTTCGGCATGCGTCTGTTTAATTTTCGCAACTGCTGCTTTTTCAGCTTTTACAGCCCCCTTCTTTACAGCTCTGCCAGTAGCTTTAGTTGCTTTGCTCGCTCCCTTATACAAGACTTTACCAGTCTTAGCAGCGGCGCCGGCAACGCGATGTCCCAACTGAGCAGCGGTTCTACGGATCCCCCACTTCTGGCCTTTAATGCCATGATGGTAAAGTTCGTATTCACTCATTTTGATCACCTATCTTCGTATTCATAACTGCCTGAATTGCAGCATTCTCAGCAACAGCTTTCTTGCCGGCCTCAACCTTCTTCTGAGTTTCTGGCGATTTAAGCTGCTCCTTTGCAATCTTCTTATTAAGCCTGTCGACTTTCTTCTGAAGCTTCGCATTCTTATACTCGAGCCTGGATTTTTTGTTTTCCCACCTATCATTCTTAGCGGAATTTCTAGCTACCTTAGCTTTGTACTTTTCGGATCTCATTAAAGCCTTTTCCTGACGGCGGCTAAGATGCTTACCCTGAGCAAGTCTTCTACGAGCTTTAGATGCTCTTCTTTCAAGTCTATCGACCTTTGCCTGAGCTTTTGCAGCTCTAGCTTTCCTTTTCATGGCGCCAGTCGTATGAAGCTTTCTATCAAGCTTATCGATCTTAGTCTGATTCTTCGCCATCTTAGCGAGGTACTTATCTCGTCTTACGCCCCACTTCTGTCCCTTGACTCCGTGATGGTAGAGTTCGTATTCGCCGACATCCATGTCATCATGAATGATGCTGTTGAAATATAAACCGTAATAATTCATCTCTATTCCTCAATAAAAGTAGTGGCCGGATCAACCTGAACGTTGAGCCTCCACTCTAATTCGTCGATCATTCTCTTAGCTGCTTCGGCAACAGCTCCTCCCTGTGGCGGATCAAACATCTGCTGAACCTTGAGGCCAACATAGCTTTTGACCATAGACAGTTCGGAAATATCATTTGTGAAGTCGCTCCATGTTGCCCCATTGTCTTCTATCGAGAATGGAACACTTGGGCCAACTCCAAGCTGATAGAGAATCTGAAAGACACTGTTTATGTGCATTATTATCTGTTCGTCGAATGCTGTATACTCGGCTGTAATTCCGCCGAGAAGCTTCTTTACAGAGTTGAGAATACTTTCATCCATAACTAAATCCTCCACGGTGCTACATCATTTGCAAATCGTTCAATCGGATCTAGCATGAGTATCGATTTGTCACTGTAATGAATTGCCTGATGCGTTTGATACGATACGGTTATTAAGTTTTCTGGATCAAATAGAATTGGATCTCGATCTAGAATCTGTTGTTTGGAAATTGGATTAAGATGGTGGATGTAGGCATGCTCGAAAATGTCGCGTCCTTCGACCCCAAGATCGCACCCTCTATCTCGAAATATGATTCTATCTCGAATCTGCTTCCATTCAGGAGATTGATACAAAACTTGATTGAGCCAGCGGTGAGATCCAAAAGTCTCAGCGCCAACAAGACCATCAAGTTTCAAATATTCGAATCGTTCCTCGAATGTTTCCAGTTTGATCAGTTCTGTATAAGTCTTAAACATTAAAACTCAACTCCTTCGTCCTCTGCTGTAACTGTCTGGCCACTATAGACCTTGAACGAGTCAAGTGCAGACTTGAAGAGTTCTTCGATTCGCTCTTCTCTTTCGAGAGATTTGATTCTTGCCTTCATCAAATCTATTTCGGCTTCAGCTTTCTCTAGATCCTTCTTCTCTTTAGAAGAACCGAGCTTCAGATAGTGCGTAATGACTTGTGCAGAAGCTGTTCCGTCCATTAATTGTTGTTCTGCAAGGTCAATAGCCAATGAGATCAGCTGCTGCTCCCTTGCTTCTGGCGACAAGGCTCGTCTTCTTGTACGCTTTTGAGCAGAACTTGTAGAAATATCTTTCTGTTTCAAGCCTTATCACCCCTCTTTCTATTTAGTTTCATTGAGTTTCCCACTACTTTTGTCAGGGTACAATCTATGCGAACCCAGATCGCCATCAAAGGAAACCCCTCATTCTTGCAAGTGCTGAAAGGAGGAAAGGCAAAAGCAAGAGACTGTGCCCTGGCAAAGATAGTGGGGCAAAAATATCAAATTTTCCCTCGGGGAAAATATAAAG
>RHMF01000015.1_pt1 | contig 60577 bp, 76 predicted proteins | sample 5365151 | NCBI WGS metagenome assembly RHMF01 (sample SAMN10266501, study PRJNA497801) | feces metagenome | isolation source: feces | host: Bos taurus | place: China: Prairie of Fairy Mountain | collected 2017-08-14 | reverse complement strand
CTTCCAAAATTCTCCGGGGGGATATTTTGGAAAAAGCTTTTTAGTACCATTTAACCGGGCATACACATATCCGTAGCCGGTTCCGCAGTGTTCGGCTTTCACCTCCGGGTCGAGTTCTCCTTTCGTGCTATATTTTCCTCAAGTGTACGCTTTCTTGGTCGGCGAAAGGTATGTGTATGTCTTGTTAAGTGGTACTAAATTACCACAAAACAAACAGAAAGGAGGTGTGGCCTCTAACAAAGTATGGAAGAAGTTTATAAAAGTAAACGAAAAGCTGCTCCTGGGTTTACTCCCGAGGCGCGAGAAAACCAATTGATTGCGCTGGCGGTTGACTTGGCAGAGAAACAGCTTCGCGAAGGTAAAGCTTCTTCTCAAGTTATTTGCCACTACCTCAAGCTAGCGTCTTCCAAGGATCGATTGGAAAAAGAACTGCTGGAGAAACAGGTCGAGTTGGCGGCAGCGAAGACCGAAATGCTTCAGTCGGCAAAGAGAACCGAAGAACTATATTTGAATGCGCTTAACGCAATGAAGAGTTACAGCGGAAAGGGCAGTCAAGACGAAGAAGACGATGAGTATTAGACGATATTCGGAATTAATAACGCTTAGATCTTATGAAGAACGTTTCGATTACTGTAAACTTTCAGGACAAATCGGAATTCAAACGTTCGGTTCTAGTCGGTTCATCAATCAAGATTTTTACCGAAGCAAACTTTGGAAAGATTTTCGTCGCTACATCATTGTTCGAGACAACGGCTTTGATTTGGCTCACAGAGATCATCCAATGGCAGATGGCGATACGATATTTGTTCATCATCTCAATCCATTGACTATTGAGCAAATCATGGATGACTTCGACAGAGCTATTGACGAAGAAAATGCTATTTCTGTTTTATTTGAAACACACCAAGCGATCCATTATGGAAACTTGGACTATGTAAAAGCAAACACGTTTGCGGAGCGAAGACCTTTCGACACCGTACCGTGGAAACATTGAAAAGGAGAGTGGTCTCATGCTTGAGGACATTACACTCGGGCAGGTATTGGTCTGCATCACTTTCGTTGCCGGTATTGTCGCTGGAGTTTCGAAAGTAAAGAAAGCGTTCGAAGCCTTTAAGAAGACGATCAATAATTGGGTCAGCGAAGAACTGAAACCAGAATTCGTATCGATCAAGGAACGATTGGACGATCTCGAGAAGCGCAACGAACGCCAGGATCTGGAAAACGTAAAGAATTATCTAGTGCTCTTTATGGCAAACATTGAACGCAATGATAATCCGGACGAGATAGAGATTCTTAGGTTCGAAGAGCAGTATCAATATTACACGAAGAAGGGCGGTAACTCATACATTCACAGAAAGTATGAGAAACTGAAGAACGAAGGAAAACTGTAGGAGGATCGTCATGGAAGAAAGCATTCTTCAAACAATCAAAAGAATGATCGGTCCTTCAATCTTAAGCAACGAATTCGACACCGATTTAGTTGTGCATATCAACTCTGTTTTGTTTGATCTCAACGAGCTTGGGGTTGGCCCGGAAGAAGGTTTTGTTATTACTGGCGAGACGGAAACTTGGGGCGACTTTCTTGGAGCAGAGACTACAAAACTTGAAGCGATTAAAACTTTCATCTTCATGAAAGTCAAAATGATCTTTGATCCTCCGACTGTTGGCGGCGTGATCAATGCTTATGAAAAACTGATTAAAGAATACGAATGGCGCATTAACGTAATGGTGGATCCTGGCTTGACGAAAAGAGACCAGGAGGCGTTTCATGCGATCCATGGTTAAGGAGAAAACACCATGACGTATGATGATTATTGTTTAGCACATTATGGCATTCTTGGGATGCGTTGGGGCAAGCGCAATGGGCCTCCTTATCCATTAAGTTCGTCCCAAATGACCTCAGAAGAACGAAACAATAATACTCCAAAATCGGCAAAAGACATGTCAGATGAGGAGTTAAATAAAGCGATTAATAGACTTAGAAAAGAAAAAGAATACGATCAGTTAACGTCCTCAAACGTCAAGACAGGAAAAGATTGGGTAAAAGCAGCTTTAGTTGCTATTGGCGGAGTTGCTTTTGGAGCTTTTACTGGGTATGTTGGTAAGAAAATTGGCGTTGAAGGCGGTAAAGCGGTTGTTGGTGGTGCGGCAGCAGGGGCGGCTTTCGTCAAAGAAGTAGCCGATTTGCTAAAGAACGGTTCTATTCCTGAGTTTGATCAGTATCGGTATTTGAGAACTCCAGACGAGATTGAAAAAATGCACAAGGAGAAAAAAAAGTAATGTCCTCTTATGACGAATATTTAGCTCATCATGGCGTTCTCGGAATGAAATGGGGGGTTCGTCGTTACCAAAATTATGACGGAACATATACGAGAAAGGGGTTAGAGCGGTATAGAAAAAGTAAAGATAAGCGAGAAAACGCAGAATCTAATTATAAAACCGCAAAAAAAGAGTACAAAACAGCGAAAAAAAATAAGGAGCCAAACGTTAGTTCTTTTAATGAAAGTCGTTTAAAAGCCAGAAGAGAATACAAAGAAGCGAAACGAGAAGAAGTTAAAAATTATAAGCAGCTAAAAAACGATAAATTAGCCGATCAAGGTAAGGATTTATACAGAAGCGGAAAAACGATTACCGGCAACGCAACAAAATATGCGCTTACCGGACTTGCTGTAACTGCGCTTGGGCATTACGGCGGAAAAATGCTTGAGTCTAGTGGTCGTTCGTATTTAATTAGCGGTCCGTTTAAAGGATATACAACGCAGCAAGTTAGCGCTGCTGCTTTACGCGGTGCTGCATTTTTAACTTCTGTCGGATTAGTTGTAAAAAGAGAATCAGAGAATAAAAAGTTAAGGGCGTATTACGCGCATTAAACTATGAGACTTTCCAACACCGCAACGCCAAAGTATTATGGTGAGTTTAGAGGTAAGGTAATTGCCGGAGAGATTCCAGTTAATCAGGAAATTGCCATGGAAATGGCGAGAATTGACGATCTAATAAGGAATCCCGGAATTTATTACGATCCAGATCCTGTTGAGGGTTACATTCGTTTTTGTCAAAATGAGTTGACCCTAACCGATGGGTCTGATCTTGAACTTCTAGACTCATTTAAACTTTGGGCCGAGCAGGTATTTGGATGGTATTACTATGAATCTCGTTCCGTCCCAATTCCAACGGAGAGAGGAGGCGTTAGATATGAACGCCGTTCTATCAAGAAGCGCCTCATTAATAAGCAGTATTTGATAATTGGGCGAGGTGCGGCAAAGTCCATGTATTCGTCAACTATTCACAATTATTATCTGAATGTTGACACGAGTACGACTTATCAAATGACTACTGCTCCGACCATGAGACAGGCGGACGAAATAATGTCTCCGATCAGAACATCTATAGTTAGATCTAGAGGCCCTCTATTCAAGTTCCTTACGGACGGTTCCATAAATAATACAACGGGTTCGAAGGCGAACCGGCAGAAATTAGCGTCGACAAAGAAGGGGATAGAGAATTTTTTAACTGGTTCGTTACTTGATGTTCGTCCGTTGAGTATCGACAAACTTCAAGGCATGAGATGTAAGATTGCAACGGTCGACGAGTGGCTTTCTGCAGAAATCCGCGAAGATCCGATAGGCGCAATCGAGCAAGGTGCGTCAAAAATTGACGATTACTTAATCATTGCAACTTCTTCTGAAGGGACCGTGCGCAACGGGATCGGAGACTCCATAAAGATGGAGCTTATGTCCATCTTAAAAGGCGAATACATTAACCCGCACGTTAGTATTTGGTATTACCGACTTGATAGTGTCGATGAAGTGGCTGATCCTTCAAAATGGCTTAAGGCCAATCCTAATTTAGGAAAGACGGTATCCTATGAGACCTATCAGTTAGATGTAGAACGTGCCGAAAAAGTTCCTTCTGCCAGGAACGATATTTTAGCCAAGCGTTTTGGTATTCCAATGGAGGGGTATACTTACTACTTCACTTATGAGGAAACCAAACTTAGCAGAAGACAGTCTTTCAAAGGAATGCCGTGCTCGCTTGGAGCCGACTTATCGCGAGGCGACGACTTTTGTTCGTTTGCCTTTTTGTTTCCTTTACAGAATGGATGCTTCGGCGTGAAGGTTAGATCCTATATTACTACTCGTACAATGCAGCGTTTGCCACTGGCGATGCGAAGCAAATATGACGACTTCTTACAAGAAGGAAGTCTAATAGTGCTAGATGGAACCGTATTAGACTTAGATGTTGTGTACGAGGATCTTGACCAATTTATCATAGACCACGATTACGATGTAAGGTCTTTTGGCTTTGACCCGTATAACGCAGCTCACTTTGTTGAGAGATGGCAATCAGAGAATAGCTCATATGGTGTTGTGAAAGTTATTCAGGGCGCTAAGACCGAATCTGTTCCTCTAGGGGAGATCAAACAGCTTGCTGAGGACGCAGCGCTTTTATTTGACGAAGAGTCAATGAAATTTGCTATGGGAAACTGCATCGTAATTGAAGACACTAACGGGAATCGCAAGTTAGCGAAACCCAGACACGATAAGAAGATTGACCCTGTCGCTGCTATGCTCGACGCATACGTAGCGTATAAGGATTGCAAAGATTCTTTCGATTAAACGACAGGGAGAATTATGGAAACATACAATGATTGGCTTGCTCATCATGGTATCTTAGGCCAGAAATGGGGCAAACGTAACGGACCGCCTTATCCATTAAACGAAGAGGATCATTCCGCGTCTGAAAAGAAAGCCGGGTATAAGAAAAGTTTAGACTCTGGTGGAGAAATCACAAAAATTAGCCGTCGGGAACGTAAAAAAGCAGAAAAAGAACAAAAACGCCTGCAAAAAGAGCAAGAGAAAAAAGAGTCTTTACGTAAATTTGTTTCTGGGGAAGAGGTTACTCGCAAAGAACTTGATCAAGCCCAAAATCAGATGTTTGATAAAGAATCCGATTATGCAGACGAATTTGAAAATACTGCTAAAGCTAAATGGCTATCCGAGCAATGGACGAAGGCTTGGGAAGATTTTGAAAATTCGGATTATGACTATGAATCAAAAGAATACGAAAAGGTCTTAGAGTTTGAACGACAATATTTGATTGCTGAAGGAGAATACGCAGCAAAAGGAATGCTTGACTATTTTGGAAAAGAAGCAATCATTAGATATCAAACCGAAACTCCTTATTATACTAGAAAAGGGTTTATGACTGATAAAGATACAATAGAAGAAATAATAAAGAAATATGCAGAAGATTATTATTATACACATCGCGAATAAAAACATATAATCGTCAATCCATCTAGGAGAAATTCAAAATGGCTTTTACAGATAGGTTAAAGCACGCGTGGAATGCTTTCATGAATAAAGACCCCACGCCTCCGAGCTATTATCATTATGGTAGCATATCGTCGTTTAAACCGGATCGAGTGCGCAGAAGCTTAACGGCAGAGCGCACTATTCTTATGTCTATCATGAATCGTATCGCATTAGATGTCTCTAATGTAAACATTCGTCATGTTCATACGGACGAAAAAGGTCGATATGATAGAGATATGAATTCTGGATTGAACAGTTGTCTTACCATTAATGCTAATTTGGATCAGACCGCTAAAAACTTCGTAAAAGATATTGTTATGAGTATGTTCGACGAAGGAGTAGTGGCGATTGTTCCGACAGTTACCTCGGAGAATATTAAGACGCATGAGTCTTATGATATTCATGAATTAAGAACCGGAAAAATTGTTGAGTGGTATCCTCGAGACGTAAAGGTCAGAGTTTATAACGAGGATACCGGTCAAAGAGAGGATCTCACGCTTCCCAAAAGAGCTGTGGCAATCGTAGAGAATCCTTTTTACGAAGTAATGAACGAACCCAACTCCACCTTAAAGCGCCTTCTCAGAAAACTGACGCTTATCGATGCGGTTGATGAGCAGAGCGGGTCGGGTAAGTTGGATTTAATTATTCAGCTTCCGTATACAATTAAATCGGAAGCAAGACGTATTCAAGCGGAAGAACGAAAGAAAGACATCGAGATGCAATTAGCCGGATCCAAATACGGCATTGCGTACATCGATGCTACTGAGCACATCACACAGCTTAATCGTTCGGTTGATAACAACTTGATGCACCAGGTAGAGTATCTGACGAGTATGCTATATAGCCAGTTAGGAATCACCTCGACGATCATGGATGGGACAGCAGACGAGAAGACTATGTTGAACTATGAAAATAGGACGCTTGTGCCAATTCTTTCTGCGATTGTTGATTCCATGACTTACAAGTTTCTTACCAAAACTGCTTATACGAAAGGTCAGAGAATCATGTATTTCCGAGATCCGTTTAAACTTGTTCCTGTATCTGAAGTAGCAACGATTGCTGATACGTTTACTCGTAACGAAATCATGTCCACGAATGAGATCCGTCAGGTTATCGGTATGATTCCTGTGCAGGATCCTAGGGCAGATGAGCTTAGGAATAAGAACCTTAACGTCGGAACCGATCAATCATTCGCTAATACGAAAGAAGAGAACGCTACTGTTGGCGAGGTAAATCAAAATGGATAATAATTACGATTTTAGCGGTTGGGCTACCAAGACCGGAGTGAAATGCGCCGATGGTAGAACAATTTTGCCGAACGCGTTCAAAGATTGTGATGGTACCGTAGTTCCTCTTGTTTGGAACCACGGTCACGATTCTGCGGAGAATGTGCTTGGGCATGCGCTGCTGAAGAATTATCCAGAGGGCGTATACGCCTATGGGTATTTTAATGATACCGATATGGGGCAGGCCGCCAAAGAACAGGTTAAGCATAGAGACATTACCAATTTGTCGATTTTTGCCAATAAACTTAAACAGAAAGATGGATGCGTTTCGCATGGCGTCATTAGGGAATTAAGTCTTGTTCTTGCTGGCGCAAATCCTCAGGCGGTTATTGATTGCGTGCTTGCGCATAGTGCAGACACTGAAGAAGACGCAATTATATATACCGACGAAGAGATTATGTACCATTCGGAAAATGAAGGAGAAATTATGCCGGAAGAAAAGAAAGAAAACGTCGTCTCTGAAGAAACTTTAAGTCATTCCGAAGAAAAGACCGTTCAGGATGTTTTCGATAGTTTAACTGAAGAACAGAAAACGGTTGTTTATGCGCTGGTTGGGATGGCTCTTGACGAAAAGGACGATAAAAACAATGAAGGAGAAAAAGAAGAAATGAAGCACAATGTGTTTGAAAAAGAAGGTAAGGATGCTTATCTCGCCGCTGCTCGCAAAGAGTTTGAATCCGCGGTCATTCGTGATGCGAAGAGCTTTGGTAGCCTGAAGGAAAGCTATCTTGCTCATAAGGAAGAGTTTGGCGAATATCTTGCTCATTCCTTTGACACCACTGGCATGGAAACCGAAGGTTCCATTCATCGTGCCGATGGCGAAGGCCAGAATGCCGTTCCTTATGGCATCGACAGCATCGATTTCCTGTTCCCGGAAGCCAAGGCTCTTACCAATGAACCCGAGCTTCTGAAGCGTAAAGATGACTGGGTAGCGAAGGTCATGAGCGGCGTCCACAAGACTCCGTTCTCTCGTATTAAGAGTGTCTTTGCTGACATCACTGAAGATGAAGCTCGTGCTAAGGGTTATATCACCGGTAGCCTGAAGAAGAACGAAGTCTTCGGTCTGCTTAAGAGGGCCACTGATCCTACCACGGTCTACAAGAAACAGAAATTGGATCGCGATGATATCATCGATATTACCGATTTCAATGTTGTTTCCTTCATGAAGCGCGAAATGCGCATGATGCTCGATGAAGAGCTTGCTGGTGCGTTCCTGGTTGGCGACGGCCGTGATGATAGCAGCGACGAGAAGATCAATGCGACCCATATCCGTCCCATTGCTTTCGAGGCTCCGCTGTTTAATGTGAGCGTTGAGACCACCATCGATCCTACCGTCCTCGGCGTTGATGATGTTGCTTCCGAGACCGCAGCGAAAGAGTTCATTCGCGCCCTTATTCGTGCTCGTAAGAAATATCGTGGTTCTGGTAATCCGACTCTGTTCATCGGCGAAAATCTGCTTACCGAAATGCTGCTTCTGGAAGATGGCTTTGGCCACATGAAGTACGAGACGGTTGCTGCTCTGGCTTCTGTGCTTCGCGCGAAAGAGATCGTCACTGTTCCGCTCTTTGATGAACGCGAGATCAAGAATACCGACGGTCGTCAGGTTCTTGCTGTGCTTGTCAACCTGAATGACTACAATGTCGGCGCTGATAAGGGCGGCGAAGTCAACATGTTCGACGACTTCGACATCGACTACAACCAGTACAAGTACCTGATCGAGACTCGTTGCTCTGGTGCTCTTGTGAAGCCGTTTAGCGCTATCACTGTTTGGGGCGCTGAGGAAGAGGAAGATCCCGGTAACGGCTGATTAAATCAAAATGGAGAATAATCATGGGCAAATTTTATGGTAAGGTTGGATTTATTGTTCATACCGAAACCACAAGAGGGGTATTTATCGAAAAGCCTGTAGAAAGAGCGTATCGAGGCGATATTACTCATATTTACAATCGTTGGTCGGTAAATCCCGATCAGATTAACAATGATTTATCGATTTCAAATCGTATTAGCATTGTTATGGATCCGTTTGCCTATGAGCATTTCTCGGCAATACGATACGTAGAATTTGGGGGTACGAAATGGCAGGTAAATTCTGTAGAAGTTTCGTACCCTCGTCTTATTTTATCAATAGGAGGCGAGTATAACAATGTCCCTAAGCCGACTGCAAATTCAGGATCGCTTGGAAGCGCTTTCGGATGAGCTTCATGTTTATTATCAGCCTCCGGCATCTGTAAGAATACAATATCCAGCAATTATATTTCATCTTAACGACATTGATCAACGATGGGCGGATGACTATCTGTACAAAAAAGACCGTAGTTATCTTATCACTTTGATTCACTATGATCCGGATAACGACTTGATTGAAAAATTGCTGTGGGAATTTCCGAAGTTAAGATACGATCGAACGTATACTTCGGACAACTTGTACCATTATGTGTACGTACTATACGAATAAGGAGAAAATACTATGTCCAAAATCGTTTGGGATGAGATCGGCGAACACTACTATGAAACTGGTGTAAGAAACGGCGTTCTTTATACTTCGAAAACCACCGGCAGCGGCCAGAGTGCCACTACCGATCCTTATGGCACTGCGACCGCGTGGAATGGTCTTACTGCTGTTACCGAAAGCCCGTCTGGTGCTGAAGCGACCGCTCTGTGGGCTGACGATATCAAGTATCTGAGCCTGGTTTCTGCAGAGGAGTTTGCTGCCACAATCGAAGCCTACACCTATCCTGATGAATTTGCTGAATGCGACGGTTCCGTTAACATTAGCAACGGCATCAAGATTGGCCAGCAGCCTCGTAAGACCTTTGGTCTTTGCTATCGTACCGTTCTTGGCAACGATACTGATGGCGACAGCCATGGCTATAAGCTTCATCTGATTTATGGTTGCAAAGCCGCTCCTTCCGAGAAAGCTTATGCGACTATTAATGATAGCCCCGAGGCTATTACTTTCAGCTGGGAACTGAGCACCGTTCCGGTTGCGGTTACGAACAACAAACCTACTGCCACCCTCGAACTTGACTCCACCAAGCTTGGCCAGGCGAAGATGAAAGCTATCGAGGACGTTCTGTATGGCGTTGATGCGGATGCGACAAACAACGTCACTGCTACTGAAGGTCGTATGCCTCTGCCTAATGAAGTCAAGCAGATCATTGATGCTGTGACCGGCTAATTAGTCTTCTATTATCCTCCCCGATAGAAGATAAACAAACTGCTCAAGACAACGAGCTGGCTTATCGAGTTTATGGCTAAGGTCAGTTTAGAGATAAGCCAAATAAAAGAAAAGGAGAACTCAAAATGCTTACAAAATCTATCACGTATACCGACTATGACGGTAACGAACGTACTGAAAACTTCATGTTCAACCTTACTAAAGCTGAACTGGCCGAGCTTAATCTTACCACCGAGGGCGGTCTTCAGGTCGCGATTCAGAGAATCATCGATTCAAAAGATATTCCCGAAATCACCAAGTGGTTCAAGAAAATCATCATGATGGCATATGGTGAAAAATCTCTGGATGGTCGTCGTTTTGTTAAGTCGAAGGAACTTTCCGAAGAATTCCTTCAGACAGAAGCATATAGCGAACTCTTTATGGAGCTCATTTCTGATGAGAATGCTGCCGCGAATTTTATTAGTGGCGTTGTTCCTCAGGTGCCTTCGGCCGAAAAAGCTAATGTTCCGGCTCCAGTATTAGAAAAGAAGTAAACAAGGAGAAATAGGGAATGCTTCAAATAGCGATACCGTCGCACGAATACTACGACGAAGCAAAAAACGAATTTATTACCGTTAAAGGTCAGGTTATTCAGTTGGAGCATTCCCTTGTTTCTATTTCAAAATGGGAATCCAAATGGAACAAACCGTTTCTTTCAAAAGATAAAAAAACAGTAGAAGAGTTTTTGGATTACGTAAGATGCATGACGTTAACGCAGAATGTTAATCCAATGCTTTACAAAAACATAACCAAAGATATTGCTGATCAGATCATGGAGTACATTGAAGCTCCAATGACGGCAACTTGGTTTAATGATGCGAGAGGTCCATCCCGTAGAAACTCGGAAGTCATCACTTCTGAGCTTATTTATTATTGGATGGTTGCGTTGCAAATTCCTTTTGAATGTCAAAAGTGGCATCTTAACAGACTTATGACATTGATTAGGATCTGCAACATTAAGAACGCTCCTAAGAAGAAAATGAGCAGAAGTGAAATCTACAGTAGAAATGCTGCGCTCAATGCTGCTAGGAGAAAAGCAATGGGGTCTGCCGGATGATTAAAGTCGTCGCAAAAGGCGGTAGCAGTTTTAAGAAAACCGATTCGTTTTTTCAGAGGATTCTAGAGAAGGTTAAACTTAGTTCTTTAGATTCATGGGGAAGAAAAGGCGTAGAAGCATTAGCTGCCGCAACACCTAGAGATTCCGGAAAAACGGCGGAATCTTGGTATTACCAAATTGTTAGAACTCCGGAGGGCGTTCGTTTAGAATGGTTAAATTCGAATGTTAACAGAGGCGTTAACATTGCGTTGATTATACAATACGGGCATGCCGCTAGAAACGGTGTATTTATAGAAGGAAGAGATTATATTAATCCAGCACTTCGTTCTATTTTTGATGAGATGGAAGAATCGGCATGGAAGGAGGTTAGCAGATAATGAGTCGAACAATTGAACAAAAAGTTGTTGAGATGCGGTTTGATAATTCAAATTTTGAGAAGAACGTATCTCAGAGTATGACTTCGTTAAATCAGCTTAAAGAGACTATTGACAAAACTTCCTCTGCTAATGCCTTTTCTGGATTATCTAAAGCGTTAGATAATATTAATCTTGGAACCGTTACTACGGCAATTCAATCCGTTACTGAAAAGTTTAGTTTATGGGAAGAAATCGCGATAGGTGCGGCTAGAAATGTTGGCGCTGCGTTATCGAATTATGTCGCCAAAGGCCTTAATGATATGGTTTTTACAAATATTTATGCCGGTTGGGATAAATATGCCACTAAAACCGAAGCAGTTCAAACCATCATGGCTTCTATTGCCGATCAGGATTTCGGCAATGTTGACAAGATGGAATATGTCGAGAATCTAATGGAAAAGCTTAATTGGTTCACTGATGAAACTAGTTACCATTTGACCGACATGATTTCTAGCATTGGCAAATTTACTTCCGCTGGCGTTGATCTTGACGCAGCTGCCGAGTCTATGATGGGCATTGCAAACTGGGCTGCTGTTTCAGGAGCTAATGCCGATACTGCGTCTAGGGTTATGTCCCAGCTTTCTCAATCGCTTGGTCTTGGCGCCGTTCGAGTTCAGGACTGGATGTCGGTTGAAACTGCGAATATGGCCACAAAAGAGTTTAAAGAATTGGCCATTGCGGTTGGTAAAGCACATAATACCATAAACGCTCAGGGTATTGTTGGTGACGGCAAAAACGCAAAGGAAGTTACTTTCAAAAATTTCAGAGAAACTTTAAAATACAATTGGCTTACTAGCGATGTTCTTAATGATACGCTTAAACAATATTCCGGTTTTTCAAACGCATTAAATCGTGTTTATGATGCGTATGGAGGAAATGTTCCAACATCGGTATTGATCAAACGGTTTGATGACGTTCGCAAAAAAGCATCCGACACCGGAAAAACATTAGAACAAGTTTTTAAAGAAGAATACAAACTTGATGTCGATTTTAGTGTATTAGATAAAAACGGTAACGTTATTGGAAATTTGGCCGATAATATTACCGAATTGGGTATTAGGGCATTTAAAGCTGCTCAGGAAGCAAAAACATTTAAAGAAGCAGTTGATTCCGTTGGCGATGCAGCATCGACAATTTGGATGCGCGTATATGAAACAATATTCGGTAATTATCTTGAGGCTAAAGAATTGTGGACTGGACTTGCAAATGATTTGTACGAATTATTTGTTGAGCCAATTTGGGCCGTCTCCGAATTGATGGATAAATGGAGAAAGCTTGGCGGAAGAGATTTGCTGTTCGGTAGAGAAGAAGACGAAGAAGGCGAAGTTGTTCCTATTGGAGCTTTCGATATGTTTATGCAATCCATCATTAATGTTCGTGATGCGTTAGACAAAGCTTTCGGAAGTAAATTCAAAATAGACGAAGTAAAGTTGATAAAATTTACAAAGAAAGTAAAAGAAGTAGCTAGTAAATTTTATGACTGGACTAGTGATACAGAAAAACTTACAAAGAAATTTCAGAAGTTTTTCGACTGGATTGAAAGTGGAATCTTATATTTCAAGGAAATTGCTGATAAAACTAATATCTTCAGAGATGCTTTGGACAATGTAAAACGAGCCATTAACTACGTAAAGATAGTTTTTGATAATACTTTCAAAGGGTTTCTATTACCTTTAGAATCGGCTAAAGCACAATTAGGCATTGTACAAGATAAAATTATAAACTTAATAAATTCGTTAAAAATAGGAAAAGATGTATTTTATGTCTTTGAAGAGGCTTTAAGGCAAATTGCCGGTTTAGCTAGGTCTTTAGTGTTTGCTGTTGGGCCGGTAAGTTCGCTGTTTAATGGTTTTTTAACAGACTTAAGTAAGCTTGGAAGTTTCATTAGCGGAAACTTACTTAAAGTGGTTTTAAAAGCAATAGCCGATATTGCTCAGTTTGCTAAAGAAATGAGCTTATTATGGAGAACTAGCAGGTTAACAATAAATGTTTTAAAAGCGTTTAAAGAAGGGTTTAGATCGGCATTTGATTCGGAAGTATTTGCCGAAGTTAGATTCTATTTGAAATCTTTGCTCGATGCAGTAAAGACTTTTACCGATGGGCTACAAGTTGGAGAAAGAACTTTCGATAAGATTCGGACGATCGGGAAAGGCGTAGCGTCTGCTATTAACCTTCTTGGTCGCGCATTTAGTTTTCTTCTTAGGCCAATTAAAGCATTAGTCGATAGCAGTTTCTTTACCGATTTCGGAAAGTTTTTAAGCGGCACGGTGTTAAATGCGATCCTATCGATTCCTGAAGCAATAGCAAAGATCATCACTAAAATTGACGAATATCTTAAAACTCATCCCGAGTTAATGGATAAGTGGGAAGAGATTATCGGGGCATTTGGACATATCGCTAGATTCGCTATGGACGCGGCAACCGCGTTTGCCGATTTCATTAAAAAATCTAAGCCATTAGAAAAAGTAGGAACGTTAATTAGGAATATTTTTTCCGGATTAAAAGAATCTACAGTTTTGACAAAATTTGGTGAAAATGTTTCTAGCTCATTCGAGAAAATATTAAAGTTTTTTAGAGAAGATTTTTATTTAGATTCTTTTAAAGATAAAATCAAAGAGGTTGGAGCCTCGATAAACGAATTCATAGATGGTTCGGAGTTTCTTTCATCCGCAAGAAAAGCGTTAATTGATTTTTGGGGAAGCGCGAAGAAGTTGTTCTCTGAAGATTTCGATTCGTCGCAAATAGGAAGCAAATTTGACGAAATAGCCACTAGTATATGGAATTTTGCTAAAAAAGCAGGAAAAGCGATTAAATATTTCTTTGGCGGATTATTCGGATCCGAAGAAAATGAAAGCGCTTTGGACGAAATGGCTGTAAAAGCAAGGTCGTTGGGCGAAAAAGTATCGAATGTATTTAAAGCGGTTATTGATTTTTCAAAAGGTTTATTTGGATCCAATAACGCCGAAAATTCGCTGGAAGAAACCAAAACTGGCGCCGAAGAGTTAGGAATAAAAGTTTCTGGAATTCTTAAAACAATTTGGAACGCGATAAAGAGTGTGGCTAAAGGAATAGCGACAGTAGCAACCGTTATCTACGGTTTTATAAGTACAATTGCGTCAAAAGTTAAAGAGTTGTTTGCGTCCGGAAAAGAAAGTGGATTTTTTGATAAAATATCAGGTTTCTTTAAGGGTTTATTTGGAGACAAAGGATCAGATGAGTCGTCGTTGGATGATAGCACAAATAAAGCAAAAGCATTTGGAGAAAAAGTTTCTACGATATTTAATGCTATTTGGACCGCGCTAAAATGGGCTTGGGATAAAATAGAATTTGCATATAAAGCATTAAAGAAGCTTTGGGAAGATTTAGGAATTGGCGAGTGGTTAACCGGTTTGGTGAAAGATATCGGTAAAGCATTTTCCGATCTTATAGAAAAGTTAAAACCCATAGAGACCGATTCCGGAGATGCTTCAGATAAGTTCGATAAAGTTGCTACTAATGTTTCGGGAATTTTTAAGGGTTTAGCGAAGATACTTGGATCCATGATTCCGGCGTTTCTTGCCGGTAGTTTTATTAGCGGATTAATGGCTTTGGTTCATCCGATTAAATCTCTTGGCGAAATAGTAAATGTTATAATTGGAGCGGTGGCGTCTTATAACGTTTCCGAAAAAATAAAAGCTACTGGCGCAGCCATTTCGGATGTTATTAAAGCTCTTGGCTCGTTTGTATTATCATTGGCCGGAGCAACTGTTATTTTAGCATATGCCGATACTATATCCGGAGGAAATTTAACAGATATTTATAAATCTTTAGCGTGGTTTATCGCCGAAATAGTTGGGACAATCGGACTTATACTATCTATTATGGGCGAAACCAATAAGCTTAACTCCCAAACGGGTTCGATTACAAAAAATGGAATAATGGCATCGACGACTAGCAATTCTATTGCCGATACGGTTAAAGCTTTGGGCGATGTCTTTGCCGAAATCGGAAAGGCGATGCTAATGCTAGCCGGATCTGTGGCTATATTGGTTGCCATAGATAAATTGAATCCTGGAAATTTATGGACGGCTTTCGGCGTAATCGAAGCTTTTATGGTCACGTTGCTTGGAATCGGAATTTTAGTTATGAAATTGACCGACGATCAGACAACAGTAAGCGCAAGTTTATCTAAAAAGGGATTTGCATTAGAAGGAAGCGGTTATGTAGAAGGCTTATATTTACTTGGAAGTTTTATGAAAAATGTTGCCACTGCGTTACTTATGGTTTCTGCTGCTACTGCGTTAATTATTAAATCCGCTGATGGTGATACCAAAACTATGCTGATAGCATTTGGTTTTATGGAAACTGCGTTGTTGACATTAATCGGGGGAGCAATATTAATTACTAAATTGTCAACAAAAATGGGAGGCGCGGATAGTTCTTCTTCGGTTGCCGTAAAACTTAGTGGTTTTGCTGCTTTCTTTATTTCTGCTGCTTTGGCAATAGGGATGATTGCCAAAACTGTTATTTCTCTTACAAAATATCAACCAACAAAACTGAATAAAGGATTTGAAGTGGTCCTTAAGATTTCTGCTGTTATTGGAGCATTAGCAATAATTGGAGGAATATTTAAAAATGGATCGTTTGCATCCATGGGTTTCATGATGCTTGAAGCTGCTGCTTCTATTGCAATTATCGGTTCAGTAGTAAAGAGTATAAGCGAACTGAATGAAACTGGAGTTCAGAAAGCAATAGATGTAATTATTGCCGTTGGAGTTATATTTGGAGTGCTTGTTGCTGCGGCATCGCTAATTAATGCAGGAGCAATTAAATTACTTGGATTTGGAGCGGCATTAATAGAAATAGCATCTGCTTTTGCTATCATGGGGTTAGTTGTAAAAATGCTTTCTTCTATAGATGTTACACAGATGGGCGTTGCTATTGATGGTCTTATAGCAATGAGCGCAGCATTAGTAGTAATGTTTGGAATTGTAGCGTTGGCATCTAAAAACGCAGTTGGAATATTAGTTGCTTCTGCCGCGTTAGTGACCATGTCTGTTGCATTAGGTCTTGTTATGGTAGCAATGATGGCAGCTGGTTTAGTATTCTCTAAGAACGAAGGAGCGTTTGGAAAAGCTGCGGCGGCTATAATAATCGTTGTTGCGGCAATAGCTGCGTTGGCTTTGATTGCCGAGATCACTGGTCCTGCAATGCTTGTGTTTGGCGCAGGATTGGCTGCGGTTGGAATCGGTGTAGCGGCAATTGGAGCGGGAATACTATTGGCTGCTTTAGCGATTAATGTTATAGCGAAAACATTGGCGTTTGTTGTTAAAACTGCTTTAGAATTAGGTCCTAAATTCGGAGAAGCATTAAAGATGTTCTTTAAAGGAATCGCGGATGCTGCTCCAGAGATGACAAAGGCGTTAATCGCGATTATTGGCGGATTCACTGTTGCTATTATTGAAAATTTGGAAGGAATTGTAACAGTTATATTTGAAATTCTTAAAAAGCTTTTACAATTACTTGCCGAGAATTTGCCAGAAATATTGGGATATGTAACAACCATAGTTAACGCAATAGTCGATTTGGTTTTAAACGTTTTGTTAAATGCCATTAATACTTTTATTAATGGGGAAGACGGCGTTTTAGTTATTTTAAACCAAGCGCTATTCGGCGAAAATGGCATTTTGCATATGATTAATTTAGCAATAAGCGGCGACAACGGAATCCTTGGAATGATTGATAAAGCGTTATTTGGCGAGCATGGAATTCTTACAATGCTTAGAACATTAATTAACGGCAACGATGGGGTTTTAGTAATGATCAAAACCGCTTTAGTTGGCGAAAATGGCATTTTATCGATCATAAAAGACGCTTTGGTTGGCGAAAATGGAATGTTGCATATTATACGCGATGTTTTAGTCGGAGAAAACGGCGCATTATCTATTTTGCGAGATGCTTTATTCGGCGAAAGCGGTGCTTTAACGATTGTTGACGAAGCTTTAATGGGTGAGCACGGTATATTAACTATTGTTGACGCTTTTGTTATTGCGCTATTTGAGACAATGCGCGGATGGAGCACAGAAATAGTCGATACCGTATTATATCTCATTTCGGAAGCTATTCGTGGAATTGTTGAAGGAACTGATTCTGTGCTGACTGGCGTTGAAGAACTAATTACCACCATCGCTGAGCACATTGTGAGCCTTAATAATGTTATTTTCCAAGCGGTTATTGACGTGATTGAAGGTCTTGCTACTACCATCGAGACTCATTCTGGAGATTTCTGGGCTGCCGTAAAGCATCTCGTTAGAGCCATTTGGAACTCATTCTGGGGGATCTTTAACGGTGGAGAAAACGACGAAAATAGTATTTCTCATCTGGCAAAGAATATTATGGCCGGTCTTGGACAGGGCATTAAGGACTTTGTCGGAGAAGTTACTAATGGAATTGTTAGTATTGGAAGCACCGTTGTCGGCAAGTTTAAAGAAATCTTTGGAATTCATTCACCTTCGAAAGTTATGGCTCAGATAGGTGGATATTTGGATTCTGGTTTGGCAAGCGGAATCGCGAACAACGCAAACCTTCCTGTTGGGTCTATACAAGATGTTGGTAATAAAGTAATCGATTATTTGAAGGATAAATTTGGCGGTTCTGATGTATCTGGAATCGGCGAGTTATTTGGCGATACTTTAGGCGGATCGATGGAGGATGCTCTTTCTGGCATCACCGACGGAATTGACTCCGGAGGTTTGCTTGATGGCGAAATTGGCGATTCGTTAAGTAGTGCTCTTGGCGGAATTAGCGATTCTCTTGAGTCCGAAGACTACACTCCGACTATTACTCCGGTTTTGGATCTCTCAGAAATTCAAAATGGCGCCGATCAGATTCCTGGTATTCTTGGAACAGACAGTAATTATGGTTACACAGTTGGATCAGGCACGACTTCTGCGGTTAGAAACGCTTCTTATAGTCCATACGAGTACTATGATGGCACAGAAAAGAAGTCTAACGAAGAAGCTCAGACTTTATATTGGGACCAGCTGCAGGCTAAGATGGAAGAAATTGCTAATAAGTTTGGCAGAGCAAAGGTCATTCTTGATACCGGAGCAGTTGTGGGCGGATTACTTGATCCGATGGACGTTGCTCTTGGCAACAAAATGGCACAAGTTGGTAGAGGAGTATATTCTTCTACAAGATAAAATTTGAGGAGGAACCATGTACCATTCTATTACGTTTTATGACGGGACTTCAGCATACAATACATATGGAAGTTGGGGGCTTGTTCCTGAAACTAGACCGTCCGTGGTTCCTCCGGAACCTAAAACTAAGTATATTGACATACCAAGTGGCGATGGCCAGCTAGACCTTAGTGATTCCCTTACCGGTTATCCGATTTTTAATAATCGCGAAGGCGAGTGGTCGTTTTATGTATTGAACGATTATATTATTGGATACGTGCCAGGAGAAACAACCGTATCAATAGTAGACACGCAAGATTCTCATGGAGGGACGATCCGGACAATTACTGTTGGCCCAGCTCAGCAACCCGAACCTTCTGCTGCGAATCAGTTTTCTAGTTGGTCCGAACGTTTGCAGACGATCATGTCGAACATTCAAGGAAAACGAATAAAAGCCGTGCTTGAAGATGATCCCGGATATTATTACGAAGGTCGTTTTCATGTAAGTGATTGGGACAGCACAGGAGATACATATTCCATTGTCACGATTTCTTACAACGTCGATCCATATAAGCATAGCTGTGAAGTCGGATCACACGGCAACGCGGTGTATTTGGTCGACACGGGGGAGGTTGCGTTGTAATGTATACAATGTATGCCGAAATCTGGGATTTAACCGGTCATCAAGCCCAGAAATTATACGATCCAAGTGATTCGACAGGTGCTTATGCGCTTAGTTCTCCCAAATTAGTAATAGAGGAAAGCGCAGCAGGAAAACTTACCTTCAATATTCCTTCTTCCAATAATTGTTTCGAGTATTTCTATAACACAACCGATCAAAATGGTGAAGCAAATGCGTTAAATTTATACGTAGACGTTCGCAAAGACGATGCGGTAGTATGGAAAGGTCGAGTTGTTCAGAAAGAAATTGATTTTTGGAATTGCATAGACGTTACTTGCGAAGGGTTGCTTAGCGTTTTAAACGACACTATCCAACCGCCAAATTTTTACGGAAATCTTACTCCAAGAAATTATTTAAGCGATCTTCTCGACCTTCATAACTTTAGGGTCAATGATGATAGCAGAAAGATATTTTTGGGCGATGTGACGGTTGGAAATAAAGCGGTTAGCGGGTTAAATCAGTATACAAATTATGAAACGACGCTCGAATGTATTATCGAAAAGATAGTTAAAAATATTGGCGGACGCATAAAACTTAGATACGATTCGTATAATACTCGTTGGGTACTTGACTATTTAAAAGAATACGAGCCAGAAATAAGTCAAAGAATAGAATTTGGAAAAAATCTATTTGACTATTCTCGTACCATGACTTCCGAAGATTATTGCACGGTTGTTGTTCCAAGAGGAAAGCAGCTTGAAGAAGGTGAATATGAGGATATTAAAGCTTATACGACTGTTGCGGAAGCAAACAGCGGAAGCATTTATGTCGAATTAGCAACATCAGATTATTCTCCTTCTGTATCTGCGTCTTCTCTTCCAACGGCTTTGTATGGCAGAATCGAGAAAGTTGTTGACTGGAGCGATGTTGACGATTCGCAGACGTTGTTACAGCTTGGTAAAGAGTGGTTAAAAGACAAACAGTTTGGTAATATGGAGTTAGAAGTCACGGCGATGGATTTGTCCTTAGCTGGTGTTGCTTATGATTCCATCGATCTCGGCGATACTGTTCGAGTAATATCCACGCCGCATGGCCTCGATCGTGCATTTCCAGTTACTAAAATGGAAATTAACCTCGAGACGCCAGAAGACACGATGTTTGTATTAGGGGCCGCCGTTAAACTTAGTTTAACTTCTACCAGCAATAAGCAAAATAAGAACACGCAGTTTTTATTAGATGAAATTCCTACTCAACAAAAACTAAGTACCGTTTTCATGAACCAGGCCGCTGATATGATTAATTCAGCAACTAGTGGCTATGTAAACATTATTCAAAATGACGAGACTGGCGCCGAAGAATTTGTTATAAGCGACATTCCCGATTATAAAGCAAAATACAAGGCTACCGAGCCAAATAAACATCTTGGTGTTTGGCGCTGGACATTTGGCGGCCTCGGTTTTCAGAAGACGTATGGTGGTAGTGGCGATAGTTTCACTATGGCATTAACTAGAGATGGGCACATTAATGGTAAGTTAATAGCCGCAGAATCAATAGTTGGTGATAAGATTTATGGTGGGATTATTGCTGATACAAAATCGCCGCATAATTTCTGGTTTGATCTTACGAATGGTACTTATCAGATTAAAGCAATTGACGAGATAAACACGAGCATCGCCACCATTAATGGTAAGTTTTCAAGTTATGTTACAACGTCAGAACTTACTCAAACCGCATCCCAGATTCAAAGCACTGTTTCGGCGACATACGCAACAAAAACAACAGTAAACAATAAAATTAGTGAAGTTAAAACAACTTTCAGCAGCCAGATATCTCAGCAGTCAACTCGTATTAATTTACGAGTAATGGGGTATGTTCAGGATGATGTTAATGGTACTGTGGACTATAATGGGCATAAATATAAAAAGTCCGGAAATACTATCATATCATATATTAATCTGGATGCGACAACCGCTGTAATTAAAGCGACTAAGATCAAACTTGAAAGTTTTACCTTCGATTTAACTACTAAAAAGTTAAAGATAAAGTCTGATCATTTCAACGTATCAACCGACGGGACGATTACAGCAACTGCAGGCAAAATTGGTGGTTTTACTATTGATGCTACATCAATTCGGACTAAAACTTTAACTGATAATTCTAGTTCTAGTATTGGTCTTTCAATAAACGAATTTATTAGAACAATTGGCGGAGTATCGCGAACTGGGCTTAGATTTGCTATTGGGTCTCGATTTGGTGTATCGGCAACGGGTATTCTTTATGCATCGGACGTTAATATCACAGGTGCAATAAATGCTACTTCTGGTAAAATTGGCGGATTTATAATTGACTCGACATCCATTAGAACTGCCGCATTAACTGATAATTCGACGGATAGTATGGGATTTGCTACTTCTAGTTTTACAAGAACCATCGGCGGAACATCCAGAACTGGTCTTAGAATGGCAATCGGGTCCAAATTTGCTGTATCCGGAAGCGGTATTCTTTATGCGCATACTGCAGTGTTAACTAGCGCGACTATTACTGGTGGATCGTTTACTGTAACTACAGATAATAAAGAAAAAAGTGTAATTTTGCTTAAATATGGAAGCTATTCGTCATCCATGTCTCCTGGTCTTTTTCAGCTTTGGGGTCCAGGTACCAATAATGGTTTTCAGCTTGGTTATTCCGAATTTGCATTTTTTGGCAATGGGATTCGGAGAACCGAAATCAAGCCAGGAGGAATACGGATATTAGATTCTGGAGCTCGGATAACATTTTGCATAGACAAGGATTATTACGGGTATATAACAACCGCCGTAACCAATTATGGTGATCTTGCTTATACCGGGCAGGTAACCGGAGATTCAGCGTCTGTTTCTAAAACGATAGCGAATAAAACATGGACTGCGATTCGCAGCATTAGTGTTGGCGCAGGAAAATGGATCATCATTGCTAATTTTCAATTTTCTTCCAATTCGAAGGGGTACAGAAGAGCAGTCATATCGTCGAGCAGTGGTTCCAGATATAATGTAATTAATTCCGCATATTATTCTAGTCCGGCAGTAGATGGCGATGAAACGCAAGGCACACTGGTCGTTCAAGTTAGTGGGCCCGGAACATATTATCTTAATGCGTATCAAACATGTGGCGTTGGGTTATTGACATATGGTCAGATTAGAGCAATTCGCATCGTATAAGTAAAGGAGAACAAATCCAAAATGGAGAAACCTTTAACTGTGGCGAGGGAGGAATTCGTCACAAATCTTGTCAATCTGGTGAACGAATCTGGATTACCGATGTTCGTTGTACTAGATGTTCTTAAAAGTGCTGTTTCTGAAGTTCAGGAAGCGGCTAAGCTTCAGTACGAAAAAGAAAAAGAAGCTTACGAAAAAGAAAATCATATAGAAGAGGAGACCGAAGATAATGCCTGATGATACCACCAATGTTGTGGAAGAAGAAACCACAGAAAGCGTAAAGTATTTCACCAGAGAAGAAGCCATCATGGGTGGCGATATGAGTGGTCTTAATAATCATTTTATGTCAAGGGAAGAAGCAATTCTTGCTGGACAGCAGATTAAAGCTTTTACCAGAAAAGAAGCTCTTAGAATGGGCAGTCTTGGAGATAGCAACAATTAAAGAATAGTTAGAGGTGATTGGCATGGGAGCTGTATCAAAAGGTACTACACCGACTGTCCTTCTTAATTTCCGTGAAGGAACGGTCGACTTCGGGCTTGTAAACAACGTTTATGTAACGTTTAAGAGCAACCTCAAAACCATCACCAAGACTGGGGATGATTTGGACGTACAGCCTCATTCTATTCTTGTGACCCTTAATCAAGCAGATACACTGGCGTTTCAGGTTGACGAAGTAGAAGTTCAAGCAAACTGGACGTACGGCAACAAGAGACGAGGTTGCTCACATATTAAAAAAGTAGATGTGTTGCGAAATCTGTTAATGAGAGAGGTGGAATAAATGTCGGTCGATCAGATTCAATACACGCCGATCGTTATTCCAATGGATGTGTCCGTATCAGATGAAACCATAGATATGGAAACATCGATGTTAATAGAAGCAGTAACGGATTACGAGAGGTTGGATAATAAGCCAAGCATTAATGGAGTCGAATTGATTGGAAACAAAACCTCTGACGATTTGGGCTTGGCTAACAAAATTAGATATGACACCGTTGAGGGATGGGCTCATGATTTGGACTACATTCCAGCAGAAGGTGAAATCATTATTTATACGGATTACACCGTACAAGATGGTGTTAATATTCCGGCGATTAAAGTGGGAGATGGGTTGGCTTATGCTGCCGATCTCCCTTTCGTCGATGATGGTGTTCGAGACGCATTGCTCGAACATATTTCAAATTTGGAAATTCACATTACAGCAGAAGAACGCGCGTTTTGGAACAACAAAGTTCGCTGCTTTATGGATGACGACGATACTGTCGTATTTACTACTCATTAGGAGAAGAATTCAAAATGGCGAATATTAAGAAGATTACTTTGCCTTCTGGCACTACTTATGACATCGTTGACCAGGGCGCGAGAGATCTAATTGATGCGTTATCTAGTTATACATCGTTTCTTGGTGTAACTACAACTCAGCTCACAGACGGAAGCACCACAAATCCTATTATGGTTGGTGGTCAGGAAATTACAGCATCTGCTGGTGCCATTGTCACTTATGGCAATGCCGAGTTTGTCTTTAATGGCACGGCTTGGCAGGAATTTGGCGACCTTAGTGCTTTAGGAGCTCTTGCATACAAAGATAGCGCATCTGGATCTTACACTCCTGCCGGTAATGTTACTCAGCCTACTTTTAGTGGCACCGAAGCAACTATTAGTATGACTTATACGCCTTCTGGCTCACTTAATGCCCCGGCATTTACTGGCAGCCAGGCCACTATTACTGCTGCTTATACGCCTTCTGGAACGGTTGCTGTAAGTACTGGAACTGGTACCGCAAACTATACTCCTGCCGGTAGTGTTACTCAGCCTACTTTTAGTGGTACCGAAGCAACCATTAGCGCGTCATTTACTCCTGCCGGAACGATTACCATGAGTACGGAAACTGGTACGGCGAACTATACTCCGGCCGGTAGCGTTACTCTTACTGCTCCGACAGTTACTCTTAGCACGTCAAATATTAAGCCCGTGTCTAGTGTTGGGACTCTTCCTTCTGCTGTTATGCCGGTTCTTACTACCACGGTTGCCAATGAGACACTTACTCTTGGTTGGACGTCTGGAACTTGGGACGCTGGCACTTTACCGTCTCTCGGTAATAATGTCGCGTTTGCTACCGCGGTTTCAAGCGTGACGTCTGGTACCGCTACATTTAGTGGCACGGGTGTTCGTCTTAAAGGCACCTTCTCCGGTACAGCCGGAAATGCCACCGCCACATATACTCCTTCCGGTACCGTTACTAAACCTACGTTTAATGGTACTGGTGTTCAGCTTACTGCTGCGTTTACTGGTACTGCCGGCAACGCTACTGCTACATATACTCCGTCTGGTACTGTTGCTGCTCCTGCGTTTACGGGTTCCGAAGCGACTATCAGTGCGTCTTATACGCCGTCTGGTACGGTTACTAAGCCTACATTTAGCGGTACTTCTGCCACAATTACCGTTTCTTAATTCAAAATGAGAGGAGGCTTTTATGGCTGACATCTCTAAAATTACGGCATTAGATAATGTCACATATAATTTGAAAGATGCTAGTATTTCGGCTTGGGCGAGAGCAGCCACAAAGCCGACTTATACAGCAAGTGAAGTTGGAGCGTTGCCGTCTAGTACGACAATTCCTTCGAAGACAAGTCAGTTGACTAATGATTCTGGTTATTTGACTCTCGCCACATTGCCGATTTATGATGGGAGTGTGGAGTAATGGCGACTACAGTATCGTATAAAGGGGCTACGCTCACCACCGCTACCAATCAGACAAAAACTCTTAAGACTGCTGGAACATATCTAGAAGATGATATCACAGTAACAGACGTCAGCGAAGGTGGCAGCGCGATTGTCGTAACTGAGCAAGTTGATGAAACCGGAGGCACTAATTATATCATCGAGGCTGTAGATCTGTCTGATGATACAGTGTCTCCGGGCGTTTTATTAAACGGATACACTGCTCATAATTCGTCAGGGCAAGCCATAACCGGTTCATATAGCGGATCAGTTAACAACCAAAACAAAACTGTTACCCCTACCACTTCTCAGCAGACGGTAACAGCCGATTCTGGATATACCGGCCTTGGAACGGTCACAGTTAATCGTATTCCAACTAATTATATTATCCCGTCTGGAACAAAAAGCATTACTTCAAACGGAACCGGGATCGATGTAACCGAATATGCTGCGGTTAATGTTTCTGTTTCATCCGGTTCACCGAGTCTTCAAGATAAAACAGTATCGCCAACGACAAGTCAACAGACAATCGAAGCGGATTCCGGATATGATGGGTTAGGAACCGTTACGGTTAACGCGATCAGTCCGCTCAAATCGTCTTCGGATTTAACAGCATCTGGCGCTACTGTTACTGCGCCTGCCGGTTATTATTCCTCTAATGCAAGTAAATCCGTATCGAGCGGAACTGTTACTGCTCCTTCGTCCATTAGCGGGACAAGCGCGACAGTTTCTACCGGCACGAATACCCTTACTTTAACTAAGACGGTTTCGGTTACTCCAAATGTAACTACAGCAGGTTATATTTCGTCTGGCACTGCTGGAGATGCGTCTGTATCATTAACTGCGTCTGTTGATATTCGTAGTTCTTCTAGCTTGTCTGTTAGTGGTGACACAGTAACTGCTCCGGCCGGTTATTATGCTTCTTCCGCAAGCAAAGCAGTTGCGTCTGGTACTGCTGGAACTCCAACGGCAACTAAAGGAACCGTTAGCAATCATTCTATAAGTGTTACACCAAGTGTAACTAATGCAACCGGGTATATTACTGGCGGCACAAAAACAGGTACCGCTGTATCAGTATCTGCGTCTGAATTAGTAAGTGGTAGCGAAACGAAGACCACAAACGGAACATATGACGTTACCAATTTGGCAAGTCTTGTTGTTGCTGTTCCGATCGTTACCTATTATACAGGTAGTTCTACTCCGTCATCGTCTCTTGGATCTAACGGAGATATTTATTTACAGACGAGCTGAGGTGACTTATGGCTACAATGCGCTTAATACCGAGTACATACGCGGTATCAAATAGTTCGTACGCAAAAGTCACGGACCCGTCAAATATGTATACGAACACGGACAGTACGACATATGCTACTCTGCAAAATTCAAGAAATTCAACAAGCAATACCTATTACGTATATATTCGCGGGTTTAACTTTAGCGCGCTTCCTTCTGACGCTATAATATCAAGTTTTAAAGTTCTCATAAGAGGGTACGAGAGTAATATGTCGACTAGTTCGTCATATAGACCGTCTCTTTGCAACAACACAACCAATATTTCAAATAGTACTACTTCAGCGTCGTTCTCCACCTCTGTGCAAACGCTTCAGTTTCAAATTCCATCTGCCCCAACTTTGACGTGGGAAACAATAGTTGGGTATGGATCGAACTTTGGCGTAAGAGTTCCTTTAAGGCGTGCGAACACGAGCTCCGCATCGTATGTTTATATTTATGGCGTTGAGATTGAGGTAACATATACAGTACCTGTACAGTATTCAGTAACAATCAATAACTCAAGCAGCGCCACCGTTACGGCAAGTGATTCGGCTCCGTACGAAGGTGATGATGTGACGATTATTTCAGATACAGTGTCCGGAATTACCATAACGGATAACGGAACCGATGTAACAAGTCAGTTCACATTACATTCCGGAACCACTGGCGAATACTCTATCGCTAATAGAGGCTCATACGGTTTTGCTTTAAGTAATGGATATTATGTTAGTCAAAATAAAGGCGTTGATAAATCTGCTGCGGTTTGTCGAGTTAGTTTTTACTTGCCTGTTTCCGCAACCGTTACGTTTTCGTATATAAACTATGCGGAAGCAAGTTACGACTTTGGCGTGTTTGGTAATCTTGATACTGAATTAAGCACGAATTATTATGCGGCCGGATCTGGTGGCGCAACAATAAGCGATTCGTCATATAAGAAAGCATGCAATACGTCTTCGGACAACACGTCCTCTGTGCAGACTCTTACATACAGTAACGTATCTGCCGGTAGTCATTATATCGACGTTAAGTTCTCAAAAGATGATGGTACGTCGTCAAATAACGATACTCTGCAATTCCAGGTAACGATTACATATAGTCAGACCGTTAGCTATTATTCGTATACGATTAGTAATATTTCCGCTAATCATACTATTGTAGTTACTAGTAGCGGTTCACAGCCAGCATTATATTTTAAGAATAATGGAACGTGGACTGTGGCCACAGCCGTGTACAAAAAAGTAAGCGGATCCTGGGTACTACAAACAAATTTGAGCAACGTATTTAGCTCGACAACAAATTATATAAAGGGGAATTAGATATGGCTGTTAATAAAGTAATTGTAAATGGGTCAACTATTATCGATGTCTCCGGAGATACTGTCGATGCTAATAAGCTACTTTTGGATTATACAGCGACGAAGAATAACGGCACAAAAGTGACCGGTAATATTGTATATAGAAGCGAGGCTGATTTAACAGCATCTGGTTCTGTCGTTACTGTTTCATCCGGATTTTATTCGTCTCAGGTAACAAAAAGTGTTACTGGCGGTAGAGCTTTGCCTGCCGCTACTATATATGGAACCAACGCAAATGTAACGGTTGGAACCAATACTCTTACTTTTTCGAAATCCATAGTTAATGCTCCTAGGATTACCACTTCTGGTTATATTTCCGCAGGAACAGAAGCTAGCACTTCGGTCCAGCTTACTGCTAACATAAGCACGCTCGGGGCAAGTACTTATACCCCAACCACTACTGCTCAGACGATTGCGTCTAATCAGTATTTAACCGGAACGCAAACGATTGAAGCTATTCCTTCTGCTTATATTATTCCGAGTGGCGTTAGCACAATTACCTCAAACGGCACCTATAGCATTGGCGAATATGCGGAAGCGTCAGTAAGTGTTGCTTTTGAGCTTCAAAATAGGGTTGTTAGCCCTGAACCAAGCGATCAAGTAATACGTGCGACTGATTTGTTAGCGGCATACTTTTCTAATAGCGTAATAAGTGTTGGCACACAATATACGTATGGGGTCCAAGTAGCCAATACGCCTCATTATAGCAATAAAAACTATAGATTTGTTGGAAATATTCTGTCTACCGATGGCGTAACTCTATACCAATCTTTTAATTTTATTAGCACCTTCTCTCAAGGCTCATTTACATATGATAGTAGTCCATACAACGTATGTTTTTATTATAATTCTTCGTATAATCTTATTAATGCATTTTATCTTACTAAAACCGATCTCGCAGCGGCAAACTCTGTGTGTTTTGATATATCGTTTTATCAAACGTTTGACGGACTTAGTGAAGTTACCGTTAAATCGGTAGGAGATCAGTGGCGTCCAGATTTGTTTTGGCTAGCTTATCTAGCTGGTGGATACGCAGCCACCAACGATCCTCTTATGCGAACGATGTCTTATAGAATAGGTCTTTCCGATACGTATAACGATTCGCAATCCACATATATCACGCCGAGTTTTGTGAGTCTATCCGAAATAAAAAACGCATATGGTAGCTCAATAGTAAATTATAGTTTTTATATTAGTAAGTTTAGAAGCGGAGCATGCGCTGGAATGAATTTTTATGAGAGGGGGTATCCGACGTTTCCATATATAACTTCTATAAGCGAACAATGCGTTTTTGAATTTGCACAAGTTTCCGGATTTTCGTCGTTTGATATTGGATTAAATCTTTTGCCAAATGTCACTAATATTAGTGGATCTCGTGTTTTTGCTAACATTGGAACTGGCGCTAGTGTTAATTTAGGCGCAACATTCAGCGAATTAACTCTGTTACAAGGGAGTTCGGTTTTTGCTGGTGCCAGAATTGGATATTTTGTCGGATCTAAAATTAGCTTAATTTCAGCTGCCGTATGCGGATTTCAATCTTGTAGAAGCATGTCTTTAGTTTCATGTGATATTCTTAGTTATATTAATGGAGGTACATCTTTATTCGCCGAGGCGTCGTATTCGTCTGGCATAGATTATTATTTGCCAAAACTTAGTTCAATGTCGCTTTGTTCTTCTGCGTTTTATAGGAATGTTATTAAAAGTATGGTTCTCACAAGTTTAACTGAGATAAGTAATTGCACCGGTTTGTTTGGTTATGCGACATTCATTCCTTCACAAATTAGTTGGTTTTCGAATCTGACAGAAATATATGGTTCTCCATATATGTTCCAAGAAGTTAGAAAAAGTTCTAACGAAAATCTTGAAATATATTTTAATAAACTTGCTTTGATTTCTGGTTGTTATGCCATGATGAGTAGAGCTTCCGTAACATATGTTGGAATGCCAAGTTTGACAACACTTGTTAATACTACTTATTTATTCTACCAGTGTTCTTTTTTGGAAGACGTTAATTTTCCAAAATTATCGAGTGTTTCGTCGTGCGGATCTCTTTTCGCTTATTGTTCTTCGTTAAAAAGCATTGCTTTTCCGGAATTAGAATCTGTAATGATGAATGCTTGGTTTTCGAATTGTACAGCCTTAAGCACGGCGATTTTTCCGAAACTAACTTCCATGAGTGGTGCTGCGGGATTTGCGTCTTGCCATAATTTAATCAGTTTATTCTTATTAGCTTCATCAATGTGTACTTTGGGCGTTGCCGTGAGTCAAATGTTTGCATCAACTCCTCTTTACAATTATTCTACTTTAGCCGGTCAGTGGGGATCTATTTTTGTTCCATCATCTTTGCTGACAAGTTATAAAAATGCAACAAACTGGACTACAATTTCTTCGCGTATATTTGCTTACGAAGATTATTTTACTTGATAATCTAAAAATCCCGGAGGTGAATTTTTATGAAACTGCAGATACTTGTTCCGCAGTATAAGGAAACAGATGAGGTGATAAAACCACTTCTTGACTCAATAGCGTTGCAGCAGAGCGTCGACTTCGATGAGGTCGGCGTTATTATTTGCAACGATGGAAGCGACGTTCATTTGTCAGAGAGCTTTTTAAATTCTTATCCATTCAAAATAGATTATTATCTATGCGAGCATAATGGAGTATCGGCAACGCGTAACGCATGCCTTGATCGCGCAAAAGCAGAATATGTGATGTTCTGTGACGCCGATGACATGTTCTTTAATGTGTGCGGTTTGTATGTCATATTCCGCGAAATTGAAGGTGGCGGATTCGACAGTTTAGTCTCCGTATTTACTGAGGAAACTAGACATCCGGAAACAAAAGAAATCGTCTATGTAAACAGAGAAATGGACTCTACATTTGTTCATGGCAAAGTGCATAGACTTAAATATCTTAAGAATAACAACATCAGATGGAACAACTCCTTAACTATCCATGAGGATAGTTATTTTAATTGTCTTTGCCAAAGGCTTACCCCGGAAGTGAAGTACTGTCCGATGCCGTTTTATCTGTGGAAATGGAGAGACGAAAGCGTTTGCCGTCACGATCCAAAGTATATTCTTAAGACGTATAATAACATGCTCGATTCCAACACCGCATTAGTCAAAGAGTTCTTAGATAGGCGTAGAATAGCAGACGCTCAGTATTTTTGTACGGCTATGATATTTGACGCGTATTACACAATGAACAAAAAAGAATGGATCGATCAGGAAAACAAAGATTATCGCGATGCTGTGGAGAAACGCTTCTCGGTTTATTACAAAGAATTTAAAAATCTGTTTGACGAAATAGATGAAAAACTTAAACTGCAGATCATTGCTGGCATTCGAAATAGAATGTTCGGAGAAGGTTTAATGCTCGAGAGCATAACATTTGACGATTGGATCAAATCGATCGTTGAGAAATACAAATGAGGTAAATAATGGCAATAGCAAAAGTTATATTTAACGGCCAGACACAAATGGACGTAACGCAGGATACAGTTACAGCAGCAAGAATGCTATCTCCTTATACTGCGACTAGAGCTGATGGCGTACGAATAACTGGTAATATTGCCACAAAAACCGCATCAGACATGACTGTGTCTGGTGCAACAGTTACAGCTCAAAAAGGATATTATGCTAGTAATACTAGTAAAACGGTCGCTAGCGGTACGGCTGGTAATCCTGTAGCCGCAAAAGGTACGGTTACAAATCATTCGGTAACAGTTACCCCAAGCGTTACGAATACTAGTGGTTATATTACTGGTTCGACAAAAGTCGGTACGGCAGTTACTGTAAGCGCAAGCGAATTAGTTTCTGGGACAAAAAACATTACGGATTCCGATAATGGAAACACAATAGACGTTACAAACTATGAATTTGCAAATGTAAACGTTGTCGGACAGGTGATTAACAATCAAAATAAAACTGTTACGCCTTCAAGATCGCAACAGGTTATAACCGCAGATAGCGGATATACTGGTTTGGGAACGGTCACGGTTGAAGCAGAAACAATGGGGCATGTTTATGCTCCTATTATTTCAAAATCCGTTATGTCAGGTTTAAATAGCGCGACGATTACCGCTGGTGTTGTAGTAGAAGCCGGCTATGTAACTGGACAAACTCTTCAGGGAAATCCTATAACTGTATCGGCGTCCGAATTAGTGTCTGGCAGCCAAACCATAATGGAAAACGGAACCGTGGACGTTACAAATTTGGCGGAAGTTGTCGTTAACGTTCCGACATCAGACGTAATAAACAATCAAGCTAAAACGGTTGATGCCCCAAAATTTACGCCAATTCAGATTGGACAAAGTAACGATTTAGTCGTTACTCCGGATGCTGGATATACTGGTTTAAGCTCGGTGACTGTACACCCAACGCCATTATCTGTACTTGAAATAACTGCTTCGGCCAGCGCTGTTCAAAATAACAGCGTAACAATTACTCCAAATGTTGTAGTTGAAACAGGAAATGATGGATATGTGCCTGCTGGTACATATTCGGGATCGTCAAATGCAATAACCATTGACGCAAGCGATCTTGTTTCTGGCACATTACCAATCACAACTAATGGAACAGTAGACGTTACGAATTATGCAAATGTTGCGGTTTCTGTAGTCTCTGGTGATGGAACAATAAACAATCAAAATAAAACAATTACTCCGTCAACAGTCGAGCAAGTAGTAATGGCCGATCCTGGGTATACTGGTTTGGGTATCGTTACGGTCGAAGCGGTTCAAAGCGGTAGTGTTTCTGCTCCAACAATTGTTAGATCTCCGGTATCTAATCATTCAATTGATCTATTGCCCACGGTTTCTACTCAAGCCGGTCTGATAGAAACAAATTCCTCCTTATCCGGAGAAACTATAACTATTACTGCGTCGGAATTGGTGTCAGGAAGTCAAACAGTCACGTCAAACGGATATGTTAGGGTAACAAATCTCGATGAGGTTATTGTCCAGGTTCCTGGCGGTGGAGGTTTGGCGCAAGAACAGCTAGTTAATTTCATCGATTATGATGGGACTTTGTTATATTCGTATTCGTATGATGAGTTTGCGGATTTGTCAATTCTTCCAAGAAATCCTTCTCATCATGATAATCTGATTCCACAAGGATGGAATTGGACCTTGCAAGAAATTCAGGCACAGCTTGCCGTGGTTCCAGACGGCAAAATTTGGGTTGGCCAGTCATATACAACAGCAAGTGGCGGAACCGAAATAGACGTTAGTTTTAACGATCCAGATTTGCTTTCGCCATATCTTGCCATTAATGTGGATGGAAACATTACTGTTGATTGGGGCGATGGGACAACAAGAGATAGTCTAAGTGGAACCAGCTTGGATTCGTTATTATATATTGGCCACACATATAGCCAAATTGGCGATTATACAATAACTATCACGACAATCGGTTCGACTGGAATTGCTTTTGGTGGAACTAATAATAATTACGCGGGCATATTATCTCCAGTTTCAGCTAGTAATGCAAGACGTTTCGCAAATACATATTCGAACAGAATACAGGCAATCCGAATTGGACCGCACGTTAAGCTAAATTCGCGTCCATTCAATGCTTTGCGAAATTGCAAATATTTTACTGTACCTACGGATATTGAGTGGACAAACGCTTATGTGTACGTATTTAGAAACTGCGGAGAACTAACATCATTAGTGATTCCTGCTGGGGTCACTGGAATTGGTCGATATTGTTTTCAAAATGATGCGTCATTAGATTGTGTATCGATTCCTCCGTCGATGACTTATCTTGGGGCAAATACATTCGAATCCTGCACCACTCTTAAAAGTATTTGTCTTCACAATAATATCACCACAATAGCTTCTGCTGGGAACACATTCATTAACGCATACGGATTGCGAAATTTGGTTTTTCCGATTAATGCGAACATCACGGAGATTCCAGAGTATATGTTTAATAATTGCTATTCATTAGAAAGATTAACCCTTCCGAATAGTATTACGACAATAGGGGACGAAGCATTGTCTGGTTGTTCTGGTATTAAATCATTAACTATTCCGGCATCAGTAACAAGTATTGGTGCTAGCTGTTTTGCTAAGAATTATGGCGTAGAAGAGTATCATTTTAAATCAACTACTCCTCCTACTTTGGCTGATGCTAATACTTTTACTTCTATTGTTGCCGGGACAATTATATATGTTCCAAGAGGATGCGGTAATGCATATAAGACAGCGACTAACTGGTCTACATACGCATCTTATATTCAGGAGGAATCGGCATGATTGTAGAAGAAATTCTTGAAAATAATTTGGTTAGGCATTATTCGGATTTAAACATGAAAATCAGACAAGTTGAGACGAATTCCATATACAATGAGGCGATTGACATTGTTCCTTGCCCATATACTTATGTTGAAACCGAAGAACCGATTTCTCATAGTGATAACCCATTTAGCGAGGAAATCGCCAGAATTCTTATGGGGGAAGAAATGTAATGGATTATATTTCTATGGCTAGAAAAATGCGTAAGCTTCTTGTAGAGAGTGCGTCAGAGTTACAAGATATCGATGCGCTTCAGATTCCTTACGCGTATCCTAAATGGGAATCGGGGAAAAATTATATTATCGGAGATCGTGTGCGTTACGAAGATATTCTGTACAAATGTTTGATTGCTCACACGTCTCAAGATGATTGGACTCCGGACGTTGCCGTTTCGTTGTTTGCAAAAGTATTGAACGATGACATTAGAGAGTGGGAACGTCCGGATAGTACCAATCCATATATGATTGGCGATAAGGTTCGTTTTGAGGGCAAAATTTACGAGTCTCTTATCGACAATAATGTATGGTCGCCGGCAGAGTATCCGGCGGGATGGCAGGAGGTGACTTAATGGCTATTGTGGTTGAAAACTACTATGAACCCGATGGAAGACTGTTTAAACGAACATATTCTGATAAAGGGTTTACTATTGAACAAGTAGAAACAGGGTTTATATTTGCGGAAGCTATCGACCCTCATGTAGCTACTTGGACTTACAGAGAGACAAATGACTATGTTGGCGAAGACGGACCGAGGATTCTAGAAGCTGATAATGAAAATTATTCTGCTTCAGACTTGATTCAGGCTGCGAGAATTCTGCTTGGCGAGGAGGATGATTAAATGAGTTTTAATTATATCGATCTTGCCAGAAAAATGCGAGCCATGATTAAAGAAATGGCTGAGGAATACGACGACGACCAGGCACTTGAAGTTCCGTTTGCTTATTCGAAATGGAAGCCGAACAAAGATTATGTTGCCGGCGATCGTGTTCGTTACGATGTAAAACTATATCGGGTTTTGCAAGATCATCGTTCGCAAGAAGATTGGACTCCGACGGAGGCTCGATCTTTATTCGCAGAAATTCTTCCCGGCCAATCTGGATCAGGAGAAGAAATTGGCGATTGGGTACAGCCGGATAGTACAAATCCATATATGCGCGGCGACAAAGTTCGTTTCAATGGTGTGGTGTATCAGTCGCTTATTGACAATAATGTCTGGTCACCAGCAGATTATCCAGCCGGTTGGCAGGAGGTAGTTTAAATGACAAAAATGACAAACGACACATACGATGCTCTTCAGAAGGTGATTCGTCTGGTTATTCCTCTTGTTACTTTTCTGACCGCTATCGGCGAAATTTGGGGCCTTTCGTGGATGAGCCTCGTAACTGCTACAATCTCTGCTTTTGGAATTTTTCTCGGTAGTGTTCTTGACGCAAGCAGCAAGAATTACAAGAAAGAAAAAGAACTTAAAGAAAAAGCAGAAGTCCCAATCGATGAGGAATAAGCCATGTCAGTATTACTCGGTTCAGCAAGTATTAACGAACTAGGCCAGCTTGAAGGCGGAAAGCTTGGCGATCAGAATGGAAAAGAGGTGCTGATCCAGAATTGGTATCTCCATAATAAAGGATGGGTGGTCATTCGTGCCACAAGTCCTGAGGTAAGGAAAAAGATCGCAAAGAACATGCGCAATATCTGCAAGAACGACAACATCGGTTATAGTTATTGGGATAATTGCTACGGTCTGCTCAACGAAGCTTCAAAATACAAATACGACGCAAGTAAAGTTAAGATCAAATGCGATACCAACTGCGCCAAATCTGTAATTTGTTGCATTCGTTACGCAGGAATTAATGTCGAAGACTTCAACACTGGAAACGAAGTTTCTATGTGTGAAAAGACCGGTAAATTCGTAGTTCTTACGACCGCCAAGTATTGCAAATCGTCTGATTACCTGCTTGAAGGAGATATTCTTGTAACGAAGACCAAAGGGCATACAGTTGTTGTGTTGACCGATGGTGCAAAAGCAAAAGAGTATATTCCCGGTAAGCTGGTCAACTGCGTCTATTGCAATCTTCGCGTTGGTCCTTCCATTAATTACGCCAAAGTTACTACGCTTGACGGCGGAACAAATCTCAAAATTCTCGACTATGGCAAAAATGGTTGGGGATTGGTTGATGTTCTTGGCGTGACTGGCTATGTTTCTCCGTTATATTTGGAGGAATACAAGACCGCGAAAGTTACTGGCGGCAGCACTTGGCTTAGGGATAAACCGGGCAAAGATGTCGGCGCCAAGATTGTTTCGTTGTCTTCAGGCACCATTGTTTATATTTCCGGAGAGACATCCATGGTTGGAAAAACTCCATGGTACAAAGTGTTTTACAAAGGAAATGAAGGTTGGGCAAGCGGTTTATACGTTAAACCGATCAAATAAACCGGTTATTGCATAAAAGAGCAATTCGTATTATACTAGGGTCTTATGACGCAATACGCGTCCAATGCCGCGAAGATCCTAATTGGGTAGGAGTGGTTCGTAGCGGTTCCACTCCTACCTTATTCCTACATTTTATCTTAGTTTTTGGCTTAACCAAGCCGTTTATGATTTTTTTGTGCAAAAAGGAATTATATTGTCATTAATCGCAAATCGTTGATATTACTACGTTTTTGAAGTCTTTGATAGCATAAAAATGTAGTAAAAATTGGTTCGTTCGTACATTATACATACAATTTTATTTTTTGCAATTCTTCGTGGAGCCAGTCTAATCCGCGTTCTGTATACACTGCTTCTGTCACATCTGATATTTTATGTCCAATGATTCTCTTAATGGCGTATTCGTCCATCTTGCTCTTTTTGGCATACGTTACGAAAGTTTTCCTTGGATCGTGAGGAAGATGGTTCGGCATAAACTTCGTGAAACTTATCCAGTATCCTTTATATGAAGTCAAGGGAAAAAGATATTCTTTTCCTTCTGACTTTTCATAGAATTCAAGGATAATTTCTCTGATGTCTTCATGAATAGGGATTATTCTGTTCTTTCCGTTCTTGGTTTTCATTCCTCCAATCATGTACCAGTCAGTTATATTTAGATCCTTCCGTTTGATTTTGCAAATCTCTTGCGGCCTCATACCGGTATAGCATTGAACCATGATCATTTTGGATAGAGGGCTATCGGTTGTCTGTATTAACTTGAGATCGTCGCGGTTGAATGCTAGATGAGCTTTCTTCGTTGTTGGTTCGCTACGTTCTGCTATTTTCGCTACGTCTATGTCTTTTGCGTAATTATGATCTACGAGGTCATAAATTACCGCATAATCGAGCAAACCAGATAAGATATTTTTAATCATCTGTTGCATATGGCAGGAGGGCGTAATAGTTTTGCCATCTCTTATAACAATTCCGTTTTCCAGGCAAGCTTTAATGTGTCTTGCTCTAATGTCTTTAACTTGCGTATTGTATATTTCTGAGCAGTATGCCCAACCGCTTTTAAGAGATAGATAGTAGGAATGTGCTCCGTTATATTCATTTTTCCATTTCTCAAATAGTTCTTTCATAGTTATATTTGACTCGACCTTATATGGGTCTTTATGGTACGCGATAAGCGCCTCGTATGCTTCATTATAGGTCTTATGGTAGGACAGAATCTTACACACGGGTCTTCCGAGATCCGTCTTGGATACTGTTATCATTACACGATAGGGTTTGCGTAAGTTACGTCCTTTAAGAAAAGATATTTGCCCAAAGCCATTTGGGAGTTTTTTACGTTTAGTCGAGATACGTTGACGAGAGTTTGGCTTGAGAGGATATCCGCAGTGAGGGCACGCTACGGCCTTATCGCTTATTTGTAGCTCGCATTCAGGACATTTGATTAACATTTTTGCCTCCTTATGTATGAATTATACTTTAATCATACATTATATTCGCAATAAATACAACCGGTATTATAGAAAACTAAGGAGGTAATTACTATGGGAATTATAAATGGCGTTAAAGAATTAAAAAGAATTGAAAATGAACTTGCCTGCTATCTTAAATTTATTGAGCTTCAAAACGCAAAAAAGAAAGGAATTGAAGTTCGTGAAACGAAAGAGCAGACGGCTTATCGAAACTATTTAACCGAACTTATAACCGTTGACAAGCCCAAAAAGAACCCCATAGGGTTTTGCTAAGCCGCTACATGCGGCTTTCTTTTTCGCAAAATTTACATATATTAATATAGAAAGATGGGAGGCAATCTAATGGGTTGGGCAAGCGAGATTGACGTGGGTGAAAACCCCACATAGCTTATTTTTTTTTCTCGCAAAAATTACAAAGGACATAATGAAGAGAAATAATAAAAACTGGATGTAAATTTGTAAATCGGTTCATGTTTGCTACTTCTTTTTAAGAGTGCAAATGCCATGGTGAAAAATAGACATGGCATTTGTCTTTTTTTTAGAAAACTCGCAAAATTTACAAACTATATAATGAAATAAAACAAAATAAACTAAACAATTATATGGAGGTATTTATCATGTTTATGTCTTATACTGTTTCAAAACTCACGGAAATCGTTGATCGCTTTATTGAGAGTAGCGATGTGGTTACAGAATACGTATACGCAGAAGCGGACTACGTAAGCCCTGAATCTGCCGCTAACTCTCTTAGAGCTAACATCAGCAGAAACCGTCAGAGCAAAAAAATCAAAGTATCCGTAAACAACGGTAAGGTCTATATGACCAAAAAGTTCTAAACGCTTTATTTCAAAGCCGCTACATGCGGCTTTCTTTTTTGGAGGTGAATGATGCTCGATCATGAAATCTACGATGTCGTGTTAGAAAGGCTTAAGGCCGTTCTGGAAGAGTCAGTTGTTGGCAACGTATATGTCGAAAAAGACGATACAACCTATTATATTTGGATTCAGCATCCAAAAATGGGGAATTTCCGCTATCAAATCTTTGGCATTGACAAAATCGATTGGAACGAACTGAGCGGGGACAGATTAGCTCAATTAGTTATGCGTTGGCATAGGGAGCGCGTTAATAAAAGCATATTTAAGGCACGAATTTACCAATAAAACGTGATAGATTGCCTCCATAAAAGGAGGTTCTACTATGAACGGCAACAATGTATTTCAAAACGGATCAGTTCCGGTAGCTGTTGCGGCACGAGTGTACAAACACGACGCAACTTGGATTAGAGCCGGCCTTATATCCGGTTGGCTCGGGATTGGCTATGCAACAAGAAAAGGAGAGCTAGTGACAGATGTAAGAGAAATCGATGCGAAAAAGGGCAGAATTAATTACTACATTTCCCCTAGGCAACTGTACGACGAGACTGGTTATTTGTGGAGAGGAGAACGCAAATGAGAACCGAGCTGTCAAAGAAAAGTGAATATTATATTCCGAAAGAACGCAGATTAGAACTTGCCCATTTTTGTAAACAGTATCCAGATTGGATAAACGAAAGGATTTGGCTTGTATACGGTCCTCAGAAAACAAAAGCAGATTTATCAGGCGTACATACATTTAATAATATTGACGATGCAACATCCCATACAGCATTTCAATTGGCAATCCTTAATTCTAAAATTCGTGCGGTAGAACGAGCGGTAAAAAACACCGATCCAGTTGTTGGCGATTATATTTTCCAGGCTGCTATTAGAGGAGTATCTTACGACAAACTTAATGCCTATAGCAAAGTTCCATGTTGTCGAAACGAATTCTATCGGCTTTATCGTAAATTCTTCTGGATCTTGGATAATGAATTGAGGCACAAATACGCCAAAGAAGCATGATATTTTGTTAGCGTCGCAAAAATTACAAAGAACATAATGGAGAACATTCTTATCAACAAAATAAAACGGAGGTATCTAAAATGACTAACGAAATCATGAATGATGTTGTGGAAACTGTGGATCAGGAAACTATGCCGGCGGAAGTCGACGCGACTTGTGACGAAGTCAATGTTCCTGCGCTTATCGCCGCTACAGTATTTTCTGTAGTTGTACTGCCTTTTGCTGCTGCATTTTCAGCTGTTGCTGGTGTAGATGCGGCTAAGACGTACTTCTCGAAAGAAGCTAAAGCGAAACGTGAAGCCAAGAAAGAGGCTCGTCAGAAGAAACGTGCTGAACGGAAGCTGAATAAGGAACTGAAGAAGCAGAAGAAACCGATCATCGTTGATGACGACGTCAACGTCGAAGACATCAATGTAACAATTGAATAAGGAGGAACCAATAAGAGGTCTTTTTACAAGGCCTCTTAAATTTTGGAGGTAATTATGTACGTAGTAGTTGAAGGCGAATATTCAGATTGGAATTTGATAGGTTACACGGAAACGAAAGAACAAGCGATGTCAATTTGCGCTTGGCATAATCATCAGCTAAAAGACAAATGGGCGTATGAGTGGTATTGCATTCATGCATTACCTATTACTGCCCAGTTTCCGGAAATACAAGGCTTATATTCTTTTAGCGTTGTATTCAAACCGGATAAATCATTTTCCTATTGTAAAAAAAAAACACGATGTATCCAAACGTCTATCATGAACCCATGCTCGTTCAAGAGGACGAGTATTGCTATGTAGTAAATGTTATGGCGGAAAGTAACACTAAAGCCACAAAAATCGGTAAAGATGCACTAATGAAAATCTTAGCGGAGAGAGAAGGAATTTAACGGAGGTGTAACTTATGTGGAAACTTACTAAAGACGAAAAGGAACTTGTCGAGAAAGTTAAAAAAGATGCCAGGAATGCTAGCGTTCCTCTGGATGATTCTAGGATTGTCGTCAGGGAAGGGAAAATTATATTCCTCTATACCCGGAAAGACACCGGCGGCAGAATCTATGAAATGGAAATTGGGAGTAGAACGTAATTATTAAGGAGGTTGAATGATGAATATTAATATCGAAGGAATTGATTTTCCAAAAGGTTGCGCTGATTGTCCTTTTTGCTCTAGTTTTTACGAATTTGATGAAGATGACTACCGCGGATATTATGTCGATTGCTGCCAGATTTTGCGATGGCTTGGCGAAGAAGACGAAACCCCTTATGTTTCAAGTACAATGCCTGAAACTTTTCTCTTAAAACGTGATAATTGTCCTATAAAAAATATCGAGGTTACTAAGGAGGTTGAATTATGAAAGTTTTATTGGTTTCTTGTGGTAGTGCGTATGGCGGTCTTACTAACGAAAATAGTTATAGAGAAGAGTTGGCTTCAAAACTTCTTTCTGGAACTAATCCTAACGACGTTTTAGTAGAGCGCATAAATGCCGATTGGCTTTACATTGTTGAAATTCCAGACGAAGCTACGGATTATATTATCGATTATTCTCTATTTCCTTCTTCTTATGGCGATGGCGATGACACTATAGAGGAATATGTTTATTATGTAATGAATGGAAAGATTTGCCAAGAAGCCAAAGTAGTAGCCAAGTTTACATATGATTATGACTTTGTAAAACTTGAACGCACATGGGTAGAAGTGGAGGTTGAATGATGTTTCCTGCTAGAAATCTTGAATTGTTATTTTGGAATGAGGAAATTGGAGATGTTGACTGCGAGGTTTATGATTTAAATTGGTCGAACGATCTTCCGAATATCGAAAAGATCGAGATTCTTCTGATGGATTATCCGATTTGTGACGAGGTTGCGGTAGTAACTTATAAAGGAGATCGCCCGACTCCTTTGGCACACAACGTTCTTTACACGGTCGACGATAAAGATAAAACTATATTTACGACTGTCGCATATAGTCCGAATCCGGATTACAACGACGTGCTTCTTGCGGATTCTCCCAAGGAAGCTTGGCGTTATACGTTATATTCTGAGAAAGAAGGAATTAATCGTATCGACAGGTTTATTAAAAGAGAAAGTCCGTTTGATCTACCGGATTGGAGGAGCGAAGAATGAGTGAAACGGCACAGATTATTTTTGCGGTATGCATTGGCATTTGTTTTTTGGCGGCTACGTTTGTGCTTGTAATCTTGGCGATTGACGTGGTAAAGGGGTGGAAGAAGTGAGCGTACTGATTAAGGGGCTTCTGTTTTTATCGGGACGAAGCACAAAGGTCGTGCGGTGGTCTTATAAACCATTGGTTGTAGGTTCGAGTCCTACCGTCCCGATACTTTTTGGGAGGTTATATGAAACTATCAATTAAATTGTCTCTTGCAGTATTGCTTGCATTGGCTTCGGGAACGACTATTGCTAAGGAGGTGGTAAAAGAGGAGCAGGAAGAAATTATATTCATTTCTGACGACAATGCGCATGTGATACACGAGACTACTACTCAAGCGCCTCCTCCAGAAACTAAGCCGCCGGAGACAACAGCGGTCGTACAACAAACTCAGCCGACTCCTCCGGAAACTAAGCCACCGGAGACAACAGCGTTCGTACAACAAACTCAGCCAGCTCCGCAGCAAACATATTTTAAGGCATATCGAATACATGGTGTTACGCCATCGCTCGACTGGCAAAAAGCTTTATATAACGAGCTTAATGCTAAAGGTATTGCCTGGTATATGCCTTACGCCATGTGCCAGATTTGGCAGGAGTCGTGTTGGAATCAATGGTCAGACAATGGCAGAGACTTTGGAATCTGTCAAATGAAAGGAATATATTGGGCGGATAGAGCTGCGTATTACGGCGTTCCAGGAGCAGATATTTGGAACGTGTATGCGCAGTTTCATGTTTATGCGGGAATGATGAACGGATATCTGGTAGCAACCGGATACAATGTGTCAAAGGCATTATCGTATTACTATATCGGTACGCCTTACGAGTATTCGCAGTCATATGTAGATGCGGTTATGAGTCATTGGAATTATTTGGAGGAGATAAGATGATTTATACTAACGATGAGGCAATGCAGATCACAAAAGTTTCGGATAAAGGTATGTGCAAATACTGTAATTTTGAATTTGATGAAAATGGTGAATGCTGGAACGCTACTAGGAGTTTATATTTAGGTAAGGAAAATCTTGGCGTGTCTGCTGAGATTATTCAAAAAGTAGATCTTTTTGTGCTAGCTAATAGCACAATGCGAAATTACGAACTTAACTGTGAAGTTTCAGTCGGGGAGAATATGGAGGACGTTATATTCGATACATACATTCCAATCAATTATTGTCCGTTCTGCGGACGGAAACTGGAGACAGAACCAAATGACAACAGAAGTGAGGCTACTTCATGAACTCGAGGACGAATTGATTAAAGTTGAGAGGGAAAAGGAAGTAGGATGGAAACAATGGCTCGCCTTAGGGCGGGTCGTTTATTTTTTGCTATACGAACGCATCAAAGATAAGAGGAGAAAAGAGGAGGTTTAAATGGGCAGCACTTCGACATCAAACATTACTTATTCAATTAAAACAGGAGATACTTATGTTCCGCTTACAACAAGTAGTACATCTTTTACCACAGCTATTCCAGCAGGAATATGGAAAGACATAACGACAGTCAGTTCCAAGTATTTTCCGCCGTGCGCAAACATTCCTTACTCACTAAAAATCCCCGGAATTAAAAAAGTTATATTTAACAACCCGGCCACGATTATTATCTGGGAAGATAATACTAAGACAGTCGTTAAGCTTATGGACGGCGATTGCTGGGATCCGGAAAAAGGTTTCATCATGGCCTATATGAAGAAGCTTCTTGGCGTCGAGAAGCTTAGAAAAGATATTAAGAAATGGGTTAAGCCTCAGGAGAAAAAAGAAGAGGAAGAAGCGCTTATAAGTTTTAAAGTTGAAGACGGTATCGAATTACTAGACAGCATTAAAGACACGCTTGCTAGGATTTTTAACAAAACGGAGGATAAATAATGGAGGGTTTCTTTACTTATTTAATTATTCTTGGTGTTATGGCGTTATATTCTGTTCTGCTGATCGTTGTCTACAAACATTTCTTTATTGACTCAAAAGAACCTGACGCAATCTTATTCTTTGAGGAGATCGACGATAAAGTTAAAGCTAACTTTATGGTTCTTCTCCCAATAGACGATATGCGAAAACGCGAGCATATTCGTGTAGAAATACGAAACAAGAAGTATTCGGATGAAAAGCTCTATTCTCCAGAAGACGATTTAAATGATTTTCTAGACAATTGGGCCAAAGAGATGCATGAAAGTGAGTCGCAAGAAAAACATCCAGTATAATGGAAACTTATATTTACGGAGGTGTAATATGGATGACAATTATGAAGTTGTTGCTGTAACTTTCGAAGAGCTTTTATCCGAAGCGCTACAGGAAAACGAGGCGAATATTAAAGCGACTGCACCTGGTAGCGAAGAGCACGAGCGTCTTGCCAAGGAGCGAGATATGCTGCTTAAAATCTGGCTTGAGGCAGATAAACAGAAATCGGATCTGACCGTTAAGGACGAAGAACCTAAATGGAAAAAGATTTTGAATGAAGTTAAGTCTGGAGTAGATGTGGCAGTCAAAGTCTTGCAAGTTGGAGGATCTCTGGCTATCGCTATCGGCATCATCAGACTTGGTAATCGTGAAGGATTTCTGTCTGCTGACGACATGAAAGGTCTGTCGATGGTCGAACGACTCTTAGTCAAATAACCAAGTAAACAAAAATCCAAATAAGAGGTCTTTAAACAAGGCCTCTTATTTTTTCGAAAGGAGAAATTATGATTACTGTCGAACACGAATCTGGTCGTATGTTTAGTGTGTTTTTGCTTTTATGCGGGTTAGTATTTGCGTATAAAGTTGGAAAAAAGACCGGTTACGAAGATGGGGTAAAAGACGCAACATATTTGATCGAATTTAAAAAAGTTTCGCAAAAATAACAAGGATTATAGTGGAATAAAACCAAAATATTAACGGAGGTGTTGTTATGGGTTTTTTTGAAATCCTTGGAGCAATTGGTAGTATTGCAACTGGAGTAGGTGGTTGTGCGATCGGTACAAAAAAGATTTATGAAGGTAGTTCAAAAATCTATAAGTATATCGAGAAAGCAATCACAGAAAAAGATTTGCTAGACGACGATGATTCGGGAATCGAAGACGAAATCACCGAAGATTAAAAACGGTTTAGAAAGGTCTTTTTACAAGGCCTTTCTTTTTTTCAGTTTGGGGAGGTGTGATGACCGCGTTAACAATGGAGAAAGTATTGGAAGAATTGCCAGAAGTTAAGGGAAACGCAACAAGCATATATTTTAGGCAATCCGTTTACAATCGTTGGGCCGTCACGGAGATTTTTAGGTTCATTGACGAACATCCTGAATGGAAAACCGTCGAGGCAATCGAGCATTTCATAGTCACGATGGACAAGTATATTGATAACTCGGTTTCTAATGAAATGAATTGGATATTCTGTGTCGCGAAGGATGAAGCAGAGTATTTGCGCGATTGGTTCGTTGGAGAAGAATTCAGGTATACAGTCAAGGACAAGAGAAAGGAGAACGAGAAAGCGGATGGATAATGTATGCATACTGTACGTAAGATATTACCTATTAAGAATTCGCGAGATTTTTGATAGAAAAATGTCTCGTAAGTTATTATGGGGAGTTTATTGGGAAACAACCCAACGAGTAGAAGATTTGCGGCTCAAAAAAGAGGTAAGCAAATACAAAAGTAAAGAAATACGTATGGGATTAAGGCTATGCCGGACGATAATGAATCATCTCATCAACGTAGAAGGAGGTAAAAGATGAGCTGGTTGGAATCTGTTGGCAATTTTATTGACGATCACAAGTCGGGAATTGCATTCGGCGCCGGTGTTATATTTACTGGCGCTACTACAGTATTGGCCGTAAAAGCTACGCCAAAAGCAATTGACGCAATTAAAGAAAAGCAGGAGGAAAAAGGTCAGGAGTTAACATTCTGGGAAAAAGTTAAAGTTAGCTGGAAACATTATATTTGGCCGGCAGCAACGGAAGTAGTTGGCGTTACGTGTCTATTCTTCGGTAAATCTATCGATATTAAGGCGACAAACGCTGCTCTTGCGGCTGCGGATATCTCGCAAAATTTGCTAAGGACTTATGGGAGGAAAGTCGTCGAAGAAATTGGCGAGAAAAAGGAAGAGGAAATTAGAAAAGCAGTTGTCGCGGAGCGAGAAAAAGATATTCGTCCGGTAACAATTCGCCCAACAGAAGAATGCTGCTTAATGGATGGAGATTCTTGGTATTTCGATCCGTTGTTTGGCAAGAAATTTATATCCTCTGATGTAAAGATTAAAGCTGCACTAAACGCGCTTAATCATAAGATTCTTTATGACGATTCGGCGTCTTACAATGATTTCTTCGACGAGATCTACGCGTCTACTCCTGTCCCGATTAATAAGGAATTGTTCTGTGATTTAGGAGACACGTTAGGGTTTGTGTCTGGAGATGGAATCCTGGATATCGAGTACGATACGTTAGATCTAGGAATAAGGATTAATGGAGTTAAGACTCCGGCATTTGCTATTCGATTCGTTAATAAAGACACCGGTAGAACAAAGTTCCCGGAATCAATTATTTAGGAGGTAAATATGGACGAATATCCGAATAACAGCAACGCGTATCGTGCACAGTCAACGTTAAACCAGCCAGTAGATCCACAGAAAGAGGAAAAGGAGGTCGTTACGCCGGTTGGAGAAAAACCAGCAATCGCGAAGAAAAAGACGGTAAAGGATAAAGCAACTTCTTTGTTTATTAAGGAAGACTTTAAGAGCGTATGCCGCTATGTCTTCCGAGATATTTTAGTTCCTGCTCTGAAAAAGACATTTGTAGCGATGATCAATAATGGCACAAACATGATGGTTTATGGCGATGGTCGTGGATACTATGACGATCGCGATAGAAACTATCGAGGATCCAGATCGTCGTATCAAGATTATTATGATCGAGATCGCGACTTTGATTATCGTGGCAGGAACCAGAGAATTGTGACGCCGACGTATTCTTATGACGAAGTTATATTCGCGTCAAGAGGAGAAGCGGAAGAAGCTAGAAGGAGAATGCGAGAACATATTAATAGGAGAGGAGTAGTTTCGGTAGCGTACATGTATCAGCTTGCTGGATGGTCGTACGACTATACGGCTGAGTATTATGGTTGGAAGAACCTGGATTATGCGGAAATTATCCCTCTTTCTACCGGATACTATCTTAAGCTCCCGAAAGCGATCGAGATTTAATGGCAAGTATATCTGTTAATTTCATGCGCGAAAAGGTTGCCGGTTTATACGAGAATAAAACATGGCACGATAGGGTTATGAAGTTTATGAGCGATCGTCAAGTAACGGCGATTTATTATTATGCTCTCGAACACAACAAATTTGAGAAAGGAAAGCCGGAAGGTCAGTATCATCAGATGACATTGACCGAATACATGGCAAATAAATAAGGAGGTAAATCATGGATTTACACGAAACTTGGAGGAACCTAATGGCTTCCCTCGATGACAACAGTCCGAAAATTAAGATTGTTGTCGGTGTAGTTGGGTTGATCGGAGCCGGTGTAGCAGCTGCTGTTGCCGCGACAAAAATCAAAGATGACGTTGCGGAAGAAAAGAAAGATTTAGAAAACATTAAACGCATGCGCGAGTCAAAACAAAATCCTCGCGTCGAAACCAAAGTAGTCATTGAAGGTGACGAATATTCTGGGGTAACGAACGAGGAAAATGTTAGCAAAGATATTTGCGATTGTTATTCGGATAAAGATTTTGCCAAAGACGTGCTGAATCTTGCATGGCGGTATACGCTTAAAGGCGTTAAGAGATTTGGTGTTCCGATTCTGATTGGTATCGGATCAACTGTGCTTATATTTAATGGCGCAAACGTCTTGAGTAATAGGCTAACTGGCACAACGGAGGCGCTCGCGACGGTAACGACGGCGTATGCAAATTATCGTCAAGGTGTAATTGATCGATATGGCGAAAAGGTTGACGAAGAACTTCGTCTCGGAATCAAAGAACAGAAGATTACTCAGGAAGAAGTGGTGGTCGATGAAAACGGCAAAGAAAAGGTTGTCAAAAAGCAGGTCAAAGCAAAAGTAGCAACTGGCGATCCAAATCTTTGCAGTCCGTACGCGTTTTATGTTGATGAAACGTGCACTCAGTTCATGAAAGATATTACCCAGCTGGAAATGTACGCAAGGGCACAGCAGGCACTTCTCAACCAGCAGATGAAACTGGGCGCCCGTAAATGGGTAACTCTCGCAGAAATCTATGATATTTTCGGTCGTCCTCAGAACGAATATACGAGGGATTCTCTTGTTGTTGGTGTTGTATATGACGAGAACAAGAAAGATGTTGAAACGGATAACTATGTGGATTTCCGTTGCCAGCGTGTATTCAAATTTGATGATGACGGTCGGTGTGTTTGCAAACTTCTGATTGACCCGAATGTTGAAGGTAGTATTTATGATAAGCTGCCTAAAGCATTGAGGTATTCAGATGAATGCACCGTGTAAAGGATGTGAAAAGAGAGAACTCGGTTGCCATTCAATTTGCCCGGAGTATAAGAAATTTTCGGAATATAGAATCAAGATGAACGAAGAACGACGTAAAAGACAAGAACAATGTAATTTAAAAAGGAGGAGACGTACTGGATGGCTGAAATGGAAAAAGGACCATATGTCGTAATAGCATTTTTGCTTGGTGCGGCAGCTGGTTCCTTCGCTACGTATTATATTACAAGGAAGAAGATGCGTTCGGAAAAAGAAAATGAGATTGCAGATGTCGCGTCTTATTATGAGAATCGTCTTCAAATCCTAGAAAACGAACCTATTCCAGAAGAAGAGGATCATCCTAGAGATGATCTTCCGCCAGAAGATAAGCCGTTTCCGATTAGTCAGCAAGAGTATATTGATGACCTAGACTTTAAAAAAGAAACGGTAGTATGGTATGAGACAGACAAAATCTTGACGGACATGTTTGACCGGGAAATGTTTGTCGATGACACAATTGGCGCTGATGCTCTAGAACATTTCAATGAAGACGAAGAAGATACGGCGTATGCTCGTAACGAAAAACTTGGTATGGATTATGAAATTATATTAGAGCACAAATCTTTTGCGAGTGTAATGGGGGAAAACATGAGTGAGTAATTATAGGGATAATGGTAGGAATGGAATCTCAGAAGTTGATTATTATAATTGGCTTCTGAGCAACATTACAGATGCCGACTTTAACCCTTCTCACTACTCAACGTTAATGCGCTTACTATACAATACAGAATTCACATGGGTGATTGAGGAAGACGAGAACCGAGCACAAGACGGAATAGATCTTCGTGTAAGGTATGCCGAAGAAATGGGATATACCCATATGGAGGCGCTCTACGTACTTAATCGCCCATGTTCTGTATTGGAAATGATGATTGCATTGGCGTGTAGAACTGAAAACCAAATTATGGAGGATTTATTTGTTGGTCCAAGATTTGGCCGATGGTTTAAAGTGATGATCGCAAGTCTTGGTCTACGGTACGAGACTGATGATTACTTTGATGAAAACTATGTCGATTATATTATCCAGTCATTTCTTAAAAGGGAATACGAAGAAGACGGAGATGGTGGTCTATTCCGGATAAGAGATCACCATGTCGACATGAGGCGTGAAGAAATCTGGACGCAAATGAATTGGTACTTGCGAGAATTATTGCAGGTGGGTTAAAGGAGGTTTATTAGGATGCTTGACTTCCTAATCATATCTACGAGATTTCCAAAGAAAGGAATCGTCGAGATATATCCAAAATTTATTATTAAGTCAAGCTCCGACTTAATGATCAAAGGAAGCGATTTCTATGCTATTTGGAATGAAGACACTCATTTGTGGTCCGATAGCGAAGAAGTTGCTTTATATTTGATTGACAGAGAATTGGATAGGTATGCAGAAGAGCATAAGAACGATTTTGGCGATGCAAATGTAAAGGTAATGCATTTGTGGGACTCCGATTCGGGCATGATAGATCGCTGGCATAAGTATGTGCAAAAACAGATGCGAGATTGCTATCGTGCGTTGGATGAAAACGTAACATTTGGTAACACGGAACTAACAAAATCAACTTATGCAAGCAAACGTCTTCCCTATCCTCTTAAGGAAGGCGACATTAGTGCATACGACGAATTAATGTCGGTATTATATTCCAAAGAAGAGCGAAAGAAGATTGAATGGGCAATTGGCAGCATTGTTGCCGGTGAATCTAAGTATATTCAAAAGTTCATCGTTCTATATGGCGCTCCTGGAACAGGTAAGTCAACGGTCTTAAACATCATTCAAAAGATGTTTGAAGGGTATTATGCGGTAATTGACGCAAAGGCTATCGGTTCTATTAACGGCGTATTCGCCTTGGAGGTATTCCGATCAAACCCGCTTGTCGCGATTCAGCATGATACAGATCTGTCAAGAATTGAAGACAACACCAGACTAAATAGCATAGTATCTCACGAGCTTATGACCGTGAATGAGAAATTTAAGTCGACTTATACGAGTAGATTTAACAGTTTCTTGTTCTTAGGAACAAATAAGCCGGTGAAGATTACAGACGCAAAGTCCGGAGTCATCAGACGATTAATAGATGTATCACCAACTGGAAATAAAGTGCCAGGTGCAAAGTACAAACAGATCATGAACCAAATAAACTTCGAGCTAGGCGCCATTGCTTGGCATTGTAAAGAAGTTTATATGGATGATCCTGGTGCTTATGATGATTATATTCCTACAGCAATGATGGGAGCGTCAAACGACTTCTACAACTTCATGCTTGACAATTACGACAAGTATAAGAGAGAAAACCATACGACGCTTCAGGATGCATGGGAATTATATTGTCGGTATTGCGATAATGCGAGAGTGTCTTATCCGTTCTCACAGCGTATCTTTAAAGAGGAGCTAAAGAACTATTTCAAAGAATTCCACGAACGAATAACTTTGGACGATGGATCTCGAGTTAGAAGCTATTATGAAGGATTTATAGCAGACAAATTCGAGGCGCAAGACACAAAGGAGGAAAGTCCTACAAGTTGGATAGTAATGAGACGAGGTCCTTCGTTGTTTGATGAGATGTGTTGCGATTGTCCTGCTCAGCTGGCCAACGAGACGGGGGTTCCGTCTAAAAGATGGGCCAACGTAACCACAACTCTAAAAGACATCGATACAAATGAGCTTCATTACGTCCTTCTTCCGGACAATCACATAGTCATTGACTTCGACATTAAGAACGTCAATGGCGAAAAAGATTTCGTCTTGAATTTAAAAGAGGCGAGTAAATGGCCCAAGACTTATGCAGAATTGAGCAAAAGCGGATCAGGAATTCACTTACATTATATTTACGATGGCGATCCTTTGGAGTTGAGTCGTAAGTATAGTGATGACATTGAAGTCAAAGTATTTACTGGTAACGCTTCGCTAAGGAGGAAACTGACAAGTTGCAATGACATTCCCATTGCTACCATAAGTTCCGGGCTGCCATTGAAAGGAGAACGTAGGATGGTAGGGGCAAAAACCCTGAAGTCGGAAAGGAGTTTGCGGAAACAAATAATTGCAAACTTGAACAAGGAGGTGCATCCAGGAACAAAGCCATCTGTAGACTTTATATTTAAGATTCTTGAAGATGCTTATGAAAGTGGTCTTAATTATGATGTCTCAGATATGAGGGGAGCAATTCTGGCGTTTGCCGCGAATAGCACAAACCATTCGGATTATTGTGTCAGCTTAGTCAATAAGATGAAACTCAAATCCGAGGAGCAATCGCTAAATACGGAAAAGTACAAAGAGGACGCTCTTATATTTTACGACGTCGAAGTGTTTCCCAATTTATTCCTGGTGAACTGGAAATTTGAAGGCGAAAAGCACAAAGTCGTTCGTATGATCAATCCGGATTCAGACGCGATTGAGAAGTTGATTAAGCACCGCTTAGTTGGATTCAACTGTCGACGCTACGACAATCATATTCTCTATGCGAGGATGATGGGTTATACAAACGAGCAGCTCTATCGCCTGAGTCAAAACATTATATTAAATGGCGTAGGGTTCTTTGGCGAAGCATACAATCTGAGTTATACAGATGTGTATGACTTCAGCAGCGAGAAAAAGTCTCTGAAGAAATTTGAAATTGATCTTGGAATACATCACAAGGAACTCGGTCTCCCCTGGGATCAGCCAGTGCCAGAAGAGTTATGGACGAAGGTTGCTGAGTATTGCGACAATGACGTAATCGCGACAGAAGCCGTGTTTCATGCACGCAAAGGCGACTGGACAGCACGTCAAATCCTTGCGAAGTTAGCAGACATGACGGTCAACGACACAACAAACATGCTAACTGCCAAGATTATATTTGGTAACGACAGGAAACCACAAAGCAAATTCAATTATCGCGATCTCGGCGTTATGCCGGAAGACAATGGTGTATTGCTGGATGATATTCCTAAAGAGCTCAAATGCGATCCGTCGTACACTCTTATATCTAAAGGACAGCCAGTCTTTATTGGGTATAAGTATGAAAACGGGGTCTCGACATATAGAGGCGAGGTAACGGGAGAAGGCGGTTACGTATATTCTGAACCCGGAATGTATTACAACGTTGCCCTTCTTGATATCGCCTCAATGCATCCGTCAAGCATCATTGCTGAAGATTTGTTCGGTCCGTATACCAAATACTTCCAGGAGCTCAAAGACGCAAGATTATATATTAAGCATAAAGACTTTGCTAAAGCAAAGAAGATGCTGAATGGAAAGCTTGCGCAATTCTTAGACGACCCGGATGTTGCTAAAGATCTTTCACAAGCCCTGAAGATTGCCATCAACTCGGTGTATGGCTTGACTAGTGCAAAGTTTCCTAATGCGTTTAAAGATCCTCGCAACGTTGACAATATTGTTGCGAAGCGAGGTGCTTTATTTATGATCAACCTCAAGCACGAGGTCCAACGCAGAGGCTTCACAGTTGCGCATATCAAGACTGATTCAATCAAGATTCCTAACGCAACAAAAGAGATAATCCAATTCGTTATGGATTATGGTAAACTCTACGGTTACACGTTTGAACATGAGGCGACATACGAAAAGATGTGTCTTGTAAATGACGCAGTCTACATCGCCAAGTATCAGGATGGAGAATGGACGGCCACCGGCACACAGTTCCAAGTCCCCTATGTGTTCAAAACATTGTTTACGCACGAACCTATTATATTTAGTGACCTATGCGAAGATAAAAGTGTATCCAAAGGAGACATCGTTATCGATATGAACGAGAATCTTCCTGAAGGAGAACACGATTATCGATTTGTTGGTCATGTTGGCTTATTCTGTCCTATCAAGTCAGGAGCAGGAGGTGGCGTATTATATCGTCGAAAAGACGACAAGTATTATGCGATTACTGGGACCAAAGGGTTCCGTTGGCTTGAAGCCGAAGAAGTTAAGTTCTTAGGAAAAGAAGATGATATCGATTTGCGGTATTATGACAAACTTGCTGATGAAGCACGAGTAACCATAGAAAATTATGGTGATTTTAACAAATTTGCAAACTAAAGGAGAAATAAAATGAGTGCAGTTGATGTAGCAAACAAGGCAGATTACAGTTTCTTGGCTAATGGTGATTTGGTCGTCGAGGGCGGAGCGATTATCTATCGCAACTTCGCCGGACAGCCCACAAAGTTCAACCCCACCGGGGGCAAACGCACGTTTGCTCTCGTTGTCCCTCAGCAAGTTGCAGACCAGCTTGTCGACCGTGGGTGGAACGTTAAGCATCGTCCCCCTCGTGATGAGGAAGAAGACGATATGTTCTGGACGGAAATTGTCGTGAATCTTGAAAGCGAATTTCCTCCTAGAATCAATCTTGTGACTAGATATGGCGAAAGAGAAAACATGACCCCGCTTACTGCGGATAACGTCTCCCTTCTCGATACCAGTATCCTGACCAATATTGATCTAGTTATTCACCCTTATGCGCACGGACGCACTAATGCCGCTGGCGCTACAGTTAAAGGTTATCTTAAAACTATGTATGCAACAACCGAACCTGTTGTGGATTTCGGTGGTAAATATTCTAGGTTTATGGAGTAATGGCAGCAGAATTATATCCTCATCAGCTTGACGCAATAAAGCGTTTACGCGACGGATGTATCTTATGCGGGGGAGTAGGCTCGGGAAAATCTCGAGCCTCTCTCGCATATTTCTTCTTAACAGAAGGTGGAGTAATCTTAGACAATGGAACAGAACTAAGATGCTACGGAAGAAAACCGAAAGATCTCTATGTCATCACAACTGCTCAGAAACGCGATAAGCACGAATGGGAAGAAGAGATGACTCACTTTCTGTTATGGGGATTGGTTGACGATACGTCATACTGGGGCAACAAAGTAACAATTGATTCGTGGAATAACATTAAGAAATACGTTGATGTTAAAGACGCATTCTTTATATTTGACGAGCAACGCGTTATTGGTAGAGGTGCTTGGGTGAAATCATTCTTGAAGATAACTAAATCCAATAGATGGATTCTACTAAGCGCCACCCCTGGCGATTGTTGGAGCGATTATATTCCAGTATTTATAGCTAACGGATTTTACAAAAACCGTACCGAGTTTAATGAAAACCATGTTGTATTTAGCAGGTTCTCGAAATACCCTAAAGTAGACCGTTACATAAATGTCGGAAAACTAATCCGTCTGCGTAATAGGATTTTGGTAGACATGCCGATCGAGAAAATCGCAGTATCTCATCATGAAGTCGTACCGGTTCAATATGATAAGCTTGCGGTACGCGAATTAATTAAAACTAGATGGAATCCATACGACAAATGCCCGATTGAAAACGCAGCGCAATTCTCGTATGTCTTCCGTAAGATCGTTAATAGCGATCCAAGTCGCGTTATGGCAGTTCTTGAACTGGTAGAACAATCTGAGAAAGCGATTATATTCTATAACTATGACTATGAACTTGAGATACTGAAAGGAATACAGTATGGAAAAGACGTAGCGATAGCGGAATGGAACGGGCATGCTCATCAAGACATACCTAACACGGACAAGTGGGTCTATTTAGTTCAGTATACTGCTGGCTGTGAAGGATGGAACTGCATTAAAACCAATACGATTATATTCTTTAGTCAAAACTATTCTTACAGGGTTATGACTCAAGCTAGCGGTAGAATTGATCGACTCAATACTCCTTACAGCGATCTCTACTATTATCATCTCAAGTCATCTTCTCCGATAGACTTGTCGATAGATCGCGCGGTTAAGGCCAAAAAGAAATTCAATGAAGGAAGGTTCTATAATGGCTTTATCGGAGGGAAATGATTATACTAATACTCTCCCTTATTTTCTAACTCACGGGACCCGAGGGAAGGAAATCTGTTTTGTAGTTTATCGCGGAGAAACAAAATGTGTTATATACATAGACGATCACGATGAATTCATTCAGACGATTCCTCATGAGTTATGGGATGCTAAAGTTGTAAATCATTGGTACGACTTAGTTACGATTACCGAGTGTTGTGATAAAGGAGAAGTTAAAAGAATCGGGGCTATTTACGCCCATTATGTAGAAGTAACTAGATGAAAGGATGAGTCAAATGACAAATAGAGAAGCAGTTGAACTCATTAAAGCAAATTGGCCATCGGAAAGATACGGAGCGTTAAGGCAAGCGTTGTCGAAAGCGATACGTGCGCTAGAAAGAGAAGACAGGAGGGACGAACGCGCAAATGGAGGAAAACAAAACGACATCTTGCGGAATAACGGGAACCAGCTATAATTATATTTATAACGAATATGAGAAATGTGAATACAGGCTTCCATGCGGATACTGTACATTGAAGAAGAAAGATTGTGAGTATAAGAATGGTTTAGGATTATATCCTTGGACTCCTATTACTTATCCGTACGATGGAGTTCGCTATGAAATTAAAACCGGCGATATAACCGCCAATCCATACGAAATTACTTATACTAGTGCAAAGGAGATTAAATGATTATTCTTAGGATTTTATTTGGAATTGCTGCGATGTTTATTTTTATGTTTGTTGGTATTCTGTTTGCAAATCTTATTAGTTACAAAACAGAGACACATTCGAAGGAACAAGTTAAAGGATTAGCCTTAATCATTAACACAATTTTCTTAGCTGTAACTCTCGTTTTGCTTTGTGTAGAGAAGGGGATAATTTAATAAAAAGTTTATAAAGTTTATAAAAATTTTATATTTTCAATCATTTTGCGGCCAGATGGCCGGGTTGCCCGGGCATTTTTCTATTTATTATAAAAAATTTACATTTTTTCGCGCGATAATATAGAAATAGGGTGGGCAAGTGGCCGCAAAAACTCGCATTTAAAACATGCCCTATTATAGAGAGGAGTAGAGGATGACCTTAAAAAAGTCATCCTCTTTTGTTTTTCTGCGAGGAGAGTCATGAGTAAAAAAGAGAACGAGTTTCAAGCGGGTTTAATTAAGGAGATTAAAGCTCGTTTTCCGGGGGCAATGGTTTTAAAGAACGACGCGAATTATATTCAAGGCATTCCTGATCTTACAATTTTGTATCACGACAAATGGGCAATGCTTGAATGCAAGAGGTCTGATGTAGCATCTAAGAGACCGAACCAAGAGTATTATATTAGTAAGCTTGGAGAGATGTCGTTCGCTTCTTTTGTTTCCCCCGACAACAAGGAGGAAGTATTGAATGAAATGGAACGATCATTCATCGCTAGTAGGTAAACATGCAATTTTAAGTCCAAGTGGTTACCAATGGATTAGATATAGTGCCGACGAATCAAGAGAGGCTTTGTTTAATCGTTATCGAGCAGAGTACGCTCAAACAGTTGGGACTACAATTCACGAGTTTGCATGTAAAAGAATTAAATACGGGATGAGACTTAAAAAGCACGATAAAGACAGCGTGCTTTTTTATTTGATTGATCATGGAATTCCGCTTAACGCGTTTGATTACGATTATATTTTCGAAAACCTTCTTTACTATGTGAACGACGCAATCGGTTACCGGATGAGTCCGGAAAAAGTATTATATTACTCTGACAATTGTTTCGGAACCGCTGACGCTATTTCCTTTAATAAGAACATGCTAAGGATTCATGATTTGAAGACCGGGCGTACGCCAGCACACATGGAGCAGCTTGAAGTATATGCTGCTCTTTTTTGTTTGGAGTACGAAAAGAAGCCGGGCGATATTGATATCGAATTAAGGATGTACCAGCCAGAAAACTTAGTAACTTTGACCCCAGAGGTAGACGAAATAGTTCCGATTATGGATGCGATAGTCTCTCACGATAAGTTCCTAACAAAAATTAAGAGCGAAGGAGAAATTCTGTAATGTCAGAAACAATTGAACACAACGAAGGATTATATTCTTTGGTTGAAGAAGATGAGCTAGCACATTATGGTACTCCTCGTCATTCTGGAAGATACCCTTGGGGGTCTGGTGATAATCCATACCAGCATGAAAAATTCTATCAATCAGTTCAGCAGCTTAAAGGGGAAGGGTTGACTGATAATGAGATTGCATATGAATTTAATATGTCAACAACTGACTATCGAGCTTTGAAATCAATTTCTACGGCCGAGCATAAAGAGGCAGCGGCTAGACAAGCTAGAGAGTTAGCCGCAATGGTCGACGATGACGGAAAAAGATTATATTCTAATGTTGACATCGGAAAGATGCTAGGATATCCGGATACAACTATCGGGAATATGCTGAAGAGCGATTATACCGAGCGAACCACAAAAATGTCCAAGACCATTGATGCGCTTAAGTCGATGGTTGAGGAGAACAATTATGTAGACGTTGGTCCTGGTTCTGAGTATATTTTAGGATGCTCTGATGTCCAGCTTCGTAATGCGGCAAGGATTCTTAGCGGAACAGATGATGGTTATGCATTATATCCAGTTAATGTTCGTCAGATAGGAACAGGGCTAATGACTCGCGTAATGGTTCTTGCTCCTCCAGGAACCAGTTATAGCGAAGTAGTTGAGAATAAAGACAGAATTCATCCCCCAACAGGCGGAGTAGAATTATATCCTCCGGATAGTGGCGCAGATAGCATGCAGCTCAATAAATATGCCTTAAGACCCCCTGTTAGTATTTCTTCCGACCGTGTAATGGTTAAGTATGCGGAAGAAGGCGGAACAGAAAAGGATGGGGTTGTTGAGCTTAGGAGAGGCGTTGACGATATTGCATTGGGTAACGCGAACTACATGCAGGTTCGAATCGCTGTAGACGGAACTCATTATATTAAGGGAATGGCTGTATATGCCGACGATCTTCCAGATGGAGTTGACGTTAGATTCAACACCAACAAGCACGAAGGAACACCAATGCTTGGAGATAAGAAGAGTTCGGTTCTTAAACCACTAAAAGACGACGATGAAGATAATCCATTTGGCGCAACTATCCGTCAGATGGATTATATTGATTCTAAGACCGGAGAGACTAAACAATCTGCAATTAACATAGTAAACGAAGCAGGAGACTGGGGAGGCGGAGTATTAGGAACTTCTGGAGAAGAGAAGTCTGGTTGGTCGAGAACAGTGTCTGCACAGATGCTTGGAAAGCAAACACAGGATACGGTAAAGAAACAGCTTGATCTTACTTATGCTGATAAGGTTGCCGAGTACGACGAGATTATGTCGGTTAACAACCCCGTTGTAAAGAAAAAGCTTCTTGAATCGTTTGCTGATGACTGCGATACTTCTGCTGTTCATCTTAAAGCAGCGCCATTTCCTAGACAGAGCTGGAATGTTATATTACCAGTCGAGTCTATCTCTTCTAATGAAATTTATGCCCCACAGTATAAAAACGGGGAAACCGTTGTTCTTATTAGATACCCCCATGGGGGTACGTTTGAAATACCCCAGCTTAGAGTAAATAACGAAAACCCAGAGGCTAAAAAAACAATAGGGAACGCTATAGATGCGGTTGGGATAAACGCAAAGACCGCAGCCAAATTATCTGGCGCCGATTTTGACGGGGACACCGTATTATGTATTCCGTGTAATAGTTCTTCGAGTAACGTTCGTATTAAAGTTAGTCCCTCCCTTGAGGGGTTAAAAGATTTCGACCCAAAAGAAAGATACAAAGGTTATGACGGAATGAAAGTCATGTCTGAAAAGCTTAAGCAAAGAGAGATGGGAATAGTATCCAATCTTATTACAGACATGACAATCAAAGGGGCAACGGACGACGAATTAGCAGCTGCTGTACGGCATTCAATGGTTGTTATCGACGCAGTAAAGCACAAGCTAGACTACAAGCAGTCATACGAAGACAACCACATCGAGGAGCTTAAACAGAAATACCAGAAGCATGCAGGCAATGAGGAAGAGGGAGGCAAATCGTATGGCGGAGCTTCAACTCTTCTATCAAGAGCCAAGTCTCAGGTGTGGATTGATGAGAGACGAGAGGGCATAAAGGTTACCGATCCTGAAACAGGAAAGACCAAGTACCAATACATCGATCCAAAGACCGGAAAGAAGCTTTACAGTTTTACTGGAGAGACAAAGAAAGAAGTATTAACGCAGAAGGTTCCGAAGAGGGATGAGAACGGGGAAATAGTTAAGACAAAAAAAGGAAAGATTGTCTATGTAGATGAACCCGTCCTTAACGAGAAGGGGAAAAAAGTTTATGTAGACTCCGGAAAGAAGGTTAGGCAAACGTCTACCCAGATGATGGAAACAGATGATGCTAAAACCTTATCGACCGGAACCCTAATAGAGGAGTACTATGCTGGTTATGCCAACCGCGTGAAAGGATTGGCTAATACCGCAAGAAAGTCTTATCTAGCTACACCATCGTTGAAGTATGATCCTAAGATGAAAGAAAAGTACAAAGACGAAGTAAAGTCTCTTGACAGTAAGCTCCTGATTGCATTAAAGAACGCCCCCCGTGAGCGTCAAGCTCAGATTCTTGCAAATATTCAATTAAAAGAAAAGATGGACGCCAACCCGGGCATAGAAAAAGACGATCTCAAGAAAATTAAAGCCCAATTGTTGAACGGAGCAAGAAACACTGTTGGTGCTAAGAAATTACAATTAGGAAGTAAAGCATTGCCAATTACAGATAAAGAATGGGAAGCAGTCAATTCTGGAGCTATTTCTAATAACAAATGCCAAAAGATTATTGACAATGCTGATCTTGATGCGCTCAAAAGGCTTTCAATGCCAAGAAGTTCTGGAAACAGTTTGAGTTCTGCTAAGATTTCAAAGATTCATGCTATGGACAACAGCGGCTTTTCGCTTGAAGAAATAGCTAAAAGTTTAGGCGTTTCTGCAAGTACTGTAGCAAAGTATTTGTAGAATTAACTTATAGAATGAGGTTCTAGTATGAATAGGAATGACGGCATCCAGGTCACCAATAGAATCAAAGCAAGAAAAGGAGAAATTGTATGGTAATTACTCACTGTTGACAATCCATACGATCCAATTGATGACTTTGATCGTTGGTTTGCAGCTGATTTACAACTTGCTGTACAGAATCATCGTAGAGACACCTGCTCCCTATTAGCTTTGTTTTCGTACTGTTCTGAAAATTTTAGTGAAAAAAGAAATGAAGAAGAAATTGAAAGAGCAATTAATGAGATTATAGCTAATGATGTAATGAATGTTTATATTAAAGTTAAACATGAAAAAAGAAAAAGAAAAGAAAAAGCTTAACTGTTTTTAAATAGAGAAAGCTTTTGTTCTTCTTTCTTGTTCTTTTTGCTAACAGATACCACCTTCTAGGTGAAAATGTTAGTTATAGGGGGGAGGGTCGCAAAAAACCCACCCCCTCCTTTAT
>RHMF01000014.1_pt1 | contig 60670 bp, 86 predicted proteins | sample 5365151 | NCBI WGS metagenome assembly RHMF01 (sample SAMN10266501, study PRJNA497801) | feces metagenome | isolation source: feces | host: Bos taurus | place: China: Prairie of Fairy Mountain | collected 2017-08-14 | reverse complement strand
AAATCCACTGAACGGTCTTTCAACTTGGCAACCAAAATAGAACAGCCGATATCTACCCCGACGAGGTTAGGCACAATCTTGTCCTTAATCGTCATGGTAGTACCGACAGTGCAACCCTTCCCGGCATGCACATCGGGCATGATTCTAACCTGCATGTCCTTGGCCCAGCACTGACACATCATGTTCAGTAACTGGGTGTATGCATCAGGGTCGATATTGTCGCTGAACACCTTGGCCGTATTAAACTTACCTTGAACATCAATCATAATGAACCTATCTACCAATCAATTCTTTTTTATAACCATAGGCAATATCAAATGCCTTACCCATCTCAATCGCCGTTCGGATACCCTTCTTGATGTCATTATCCTTCACAACGCAGTCGTACAGATTCCCGAACGCAACTGGACTCGAATACTCCCGGTCACGAGTACGTATTTCGCTCCACATGCGTATATTGCCGTCATCAGTATCCTTGTCCTTGTAGAAAGAAATGTTCAAAACAGTGTTATCGAACGTGATATTCAACACGCTACCGTCAGCAACTACTCCACAGTCAGGCAGATAGTGCATAGCGAAATCAAGGTCATCCTTCTTGATTCGCAAATATTGAAGATTCCGTTGTGCCATAGCATTCCTTTTCAAAAAGTTAATCGGGCAGGTGGGATTCGAACCCACACTGAAGGGGGTTTAAGCCCCATTCCTCTACCAGTTGGGTTACTACCCGAACCTAATTCAATTCAGTCATCAAGTAAACGCTTGATTGTGTCTCGTGCCCGCATATAATTCTCGTGGTAAGTGCCGTTCAGGTAGACAATATCTTCGGTGCAGTAGTGCTTCCCGATAATGTTCATCAATACCTGATACTGCTTCTTACGGTCTTCGAAACTGTTGGTGAGACAATCCCTGCTGCCGTCCTGCACCCAACTATCCTTCTTCGGGGGAAGAACAAAGATTGCATCGTACTTCAGGAACTTTGCATGCGCTTCAATACGCTTGTAATCTTCCTCGGTGATGGCATACCTGTCATCCATCGAATAGTATTTAGCGTACATGAGCGTAGTCATTGCGTCACTGTCACAGATGTTTACCTTGTGCCAGCTTGCCGAGTTGACACGATACTGCTCGTCAAGGAAACGGATGTAGTCATCGTAGGTCAGCTTGGTATCGTCAGGCATTGGTTCCTTTCCGTTGGTCTCGGCAAGGTAGACATGTCCGTATTCCTCGGTGTACCCAACATCGAAGTATCGGGCAAGGTCTTTCGTGAGAGTAGACTTGCCTTCCGATGCCGTACCGATAATCAGGACACGCTTGGCAAACTGAGCCTTGAACTCATACCCAATGATTTCGTTCCAATACTTCATCGGTTCCTTGCGTATCTTGCTCGCAGAAATCGTATTCAATTCCCTTGACAACAGATACACATTGGGGCCTTTACCGAGCAACGCCATGATTGCCTTTCTGTACGACGGTTCGCCAGTAAAGACAGTCGTGCGTTGAAGCAATTTAGTACACTTTCGCTTGCTGACATCAGCATTGCCGTACACAATTTCAGAGAGCTTGTAGCTGAGAGCTTCCAACCATTCAGACCACTTGTCCATGTAACCTGCGATGCCGATATCGTTATCCTTCATCATGACGACGTGAACAAGCGGGTCGCCTTCAAACATCTTCTTGATGATTTCATAGCGGCGTTCAATAGGGAGGCCGATTCTCGTGCCACGGTCACCATCAAGACCGCAAACGGCAATGATAGCGCCCTTAGAGCAGAGCTTCTTCGCTGCCATTACGAGGTCAAGATGACCTGTGTGCATCGGGCTGAAAGACCCGAGGACAACCCCGTATTCACGAGGGCCACCGCTGAGGTTGTTAATCACGTCGTCAAACATTTAAGCCTCCACAGTGTCGGTTTCAATCTTCTTCTCGGTATGAGACCATTCGACCCAACCGTAGATGGTGTTGAGGAACCAGCACACATACATGGCAACCATAGCCCATTCGCCAATCATTGCGAATGTTACTATGGATACGGCGTCAAGCACGAACCAGAAGAACCACTGTTCACGGTAGCAGGTGATAATGAGAATCTGTGCGATGACGGTAAAGCTAATGCTGAACGCATCCATGTACGGAACTGCACCATCAAGAACATACTTGTCGAGGGCACCGAAACCTACAGTAAGAACGATAGTCGCAATGATAGAGGCAATCCACGCCTTGGGGGATAGTCGCTTCGGTACGACGTGCGTACGGTCATCTTCGAGGCACTGGCGCCACTTGTATAGACCATACACCATGGTCACGTTGTAGAAGATGTATTCGCCAAATTCAAGCCAGAGGCGGCTTTCCCAACAGATGTACATGTACATGAAGTTGAATACGAAGCTCGGGAGGTAAGCCCAGATGTTCTTCTGGGCGAACATGACCGTGGAGACAGTACCCAAGAGAGCAGTAAGCAAGGCAAACCACATTGCCGTATGGCCGTCAGGCATGGCAACGGTAAAGACGATGGTGAAGATGATGAACGCCGTCATGTACAGCGCACGGAATTTGTTTTTGATAAAAGACATAGGTCCTTCTTTGTTGATTGTTAGTTGTTGTTTGAAATATAGTAAATTTGAAAAGGGTTGGCAAGAGGTTAACCACCTGCGGGCCAGTCAACGAAGCACTTACCCTGATTTTTCCTCACATAGGAAATAATCATGCGCTGCATCTGCTTGTACTCCTTGTCACTGCACTCGTCTGTATTCTGAAGAATGACAGCATTCGGGTCAAGAATAAATGAGGCAAGGTCGCAGAAGTCCAAGTAAGAATTGCAACTGTCATCTACGCTCAGAACAGACAAGTTTGCATTAGGCTCGGTAATCTTGTCAATCGTTCTGAGCATGTAGCTCATAATGATAGACTTGAAGGATTCATGCCCATAGCATCCGTTCGAAGCCCAATGTTTCGGCCCAATGTATGCACCATTTTTCTTGGACTCTACTTTGGTATTCTTGATGGTAAGATTGATATTCCAGTGCTTCTTGAAGCTCTTTTTCATGTAAGCAATGAACTTGCGATATGCAGCAACAATTTCATCATTGCGCTTGACTTCCTTATCGGTAATGTTCGTGTAGTCCTTCTTTTTCTCAGACCACTTGCCACAAGTCAACTTATCGCACCAATATTGCATGATAATGAGGAAGCAGTAGCTAGCCTTTTCGTCAGGCAGCTTTCTTTCGATTAGCCTTCTGTCGCTAAAATCCATCTCACCGTCAATACAGACCTTGACGGGTTCCTTGTTGAATACGCTACCCCTCGGGATAACGATTGCGTGCATCGAAGACGAATTCGTTTCGAATGTTGATTCTCGTACCGTTTTCATTACATTCTCCTATTTGATAATCGTGATATTCCCGAAATCCTTAGCGGGATTTAGTAAAAGTATGTTGTGGTGCGGACGGGTATTGTGCTCCTCGTCCTTGACAAGGTCGTCTATGATGACATAGTCGTAACCGTCGTACCTGCTCAGGTCGTTGTTGGCAAGCTGTTCCGCCACCAGATGAATCTTACCGAGCCCGTATGCGGCCATCATGCCTGGGTGGAGGACTTCTTCCCGGTCGGATTCCTTCAACCATTCCCGGCTGATTGCGTAATCAACCGAGTCATTCTTCGTAAAGACACAGCCACGGGGGAACCCGTACAATCCGAACCTGTCGAAGATGCTATCGACGATATCCGCACGGATATCATCCCTGGTCTTCCATCCCCATGTGAACAGGTGTACGAACAGAGGTTTGTAACGGTCGATGAAACCCTTAATCTTATCGCAGTTTTCCTGCATGAAGTTGAGCGATGTCAGGTCATCTACGACCGTATTTTCAATATCCAGAACCAGTTGCATCTTTATTCCTTGTTGTAATCTCTAACTTTCTTTACATAACTGGAAATGTCGATTGCATGGGGGCAGCACTTGCCGTCAGTATATGTGTTGAACAAAAGGTTCTCCACGATTTCCTTGCGTTCATCCTTGACGGCATCATCGTAGTCGTCAAGACATTCGATGTCTGCATGCAAAGCGCAGTCTCGGCAGTACGGGCTAATCCATCCACGATTCACCATCGGCACATCCAGCTTTCCACATACAATGCATACATTGCGGGAGATTGCACAGTACGCTTCGAGGATTTTGAACAGATTGTCGGTCATGTGCGAGGTGTACACACGGAGTTCTCCAAACTTTTCCTTGATGTCGGTAAAGAAGAAGTGTTCCTGCTCTTCCTTCGACCAAGTATTCACCTCGTTCTGGATATCCTCGAACATCGGGATGCCGAACGCCTTAGCCCATCCCTGCGGCATTGCATCGAGATAGGTGTACTCGTCGTTGTTATCAATAGGCTCGCCCGTGTAGACATTCCTCTGGCGAAGTATCGGGTACTTCTTCAACAGAGCCTTATTTTCTTCCACAGTTCGCATCTTTCTTACCCTTTATGTTGACTTCGATACACATCTTCACATAGTCCTCAATAGAACGTATCTCGTACTTCTTGCCGTTGGTTTCAACGAGGGTGGAACTACCGTGGGAAATCGTGTCCAGAGCCTCGTACATGAACCATTCGGCTCCTTCCTTGCTTTCGTATAAGAAAGCCATGAGCCAGTCGATAATGTGGTTATCAACAATCTGAAGAGGGCTAAGATACATCGAGCGGGAATCGCCGCCAAGCGTTTTGTCCATGTTCGAGTTGAACTCTTCCAGTTCCTTCTCCATGCCGTCACGGAGTTCCACCATCCGTTTAAGCAAATCGATAAGCAATTCTTCTGTGTTTGCCATATAAACCTTTTTTTTCAAAATATACATAATTTTTATCAATCTGTCAAGGGAAATAGATAATTATTTTTTCTACCAACCCCCTTGCCACCCGATAAAAAATATACTACATTAAAACTCAGCAAAAGGAATTAACATGCCAAGCAACAAAAGACCTACACAACACGACACCCCGGTCTGCAGCTTCTGCGGACGCCAGATTGACGAACACATCCTTGCCGCACGTGGCATGCCCCCGATGGGAGCATTCATCTGCTATGATTGCGCCAAGCTCGCCAGCAAGATGCTGGATGAAAGAGCCAACGCACAGCAACAGCCAAATGGTGGCAAGAAAGCGATGCAGCTCCCGTCTCCGCACAAGATTAAGGAACACCTTGACACGTTCGTCATCGGACAGGACAAGGCCAAGGAAGCCCTTTCCATTGCGGTGTACAACCATTACAAGAGACTGGAATACAACGAAATCCGCTCCGACGAGGATGTGGAAATCGAGAAGTCCAATGTCCTCCTCGTAGGGCCGACTGGCTGTGGAAAGACAATGCTTGCAAGGGCTATCGCAAAGATGCTCAATGTCCCGTTCGCCATCGCCGATGCGACCGTCCTGACCGAAGCTGGCTATGTGGGCGAAGACGTGGACAGCATCATTTCCCGCCTCCTCCAAGCGGCAAACATGGACGAGAAGGAAGCCGAACACGGCATCATCTTCCTCGACGAAATCGACAAGATTGCAAGGAAGAGCGCCAACCCCTCCATTACCAGGGACGTATCGGGCGAAGGCGTACAGCAAGGCCTGTTGAAGCTCCTCGAAGGAACCGAGGCCAAAATCAATCCGCAGGGTGGCAGAAAGCATCCCGAACAAAAACTGATTACCATTGACACCAGGAACATCCTCTTCATCTGCGGTGGGGCTTTCGAGGGCCTTGACGAAATCATCTCCGAACGTACTGAGAAAGGCGGCATGGGATTCGGTGCAGCTATCCACACGAGGGAAAAGAAAAGCCTCAGCGAACTGTTCGATAAGTGCGAACCTGATGACCTCGTGAGGTTCGGACTCATGCCGGAACTCGTTGGCAGACTCCCCGTTACCGTCGCTCTTGACGAACTCGACGAGGACGCCCTCCGCAGAATCCTGACCGAACCGAAGAACGCCATCATCAAGCAGTACACCAAGCTTCTCGAACTCGACGGAATCAAACTTTCGTTCGACGATGATGCTCTCGGAGAAATCGCCCGCCTGACCATCGAACGCCATACTGGTGCCCGTGGCCTCCGTTCAATCGTCGAAGAGTTGCTCCACGACGCTATGTTCATGGGTCCCGACAGCAAGGACAAGGAACTCCGCATCACGCAGGATATGGTCATGGAACACTTCCATATTCAGGAAAGAAAGGCTTCCTAGCTATCTTTCCAACTGCATTGAAAAGGCCAGCGAGAACATCGCTGGCTTTCTTGTTAATTCTTGTCCTTCTTATCTTTGCTAACCCGAATGGCGTTCCGTACCGACCGTATGACTGTATCGTCGTTCACCATCTTCTTGAGTATCTTCCGCAAGTCTTTCTCGTTATTGCACTTTACCACGTCGCAGTTTTCCAGTTTGAGTGGCTTGACATACGCCGGATAAAATTCAGTGTAGCTTATTGCGGCAAATTTATTACGAACCGTAGAATTGGTCTTCGGGTTCTGATATTTGAGCAATATATAATACGTTTCGTCCTGTTCGTCGCCATCAAAGAAGAGTCTTGCCTCGTCCTCCATAATAGGTTGAAGCATGACCGATGCAATCCCCTTGGTAAGACGCCAAACCTCGTTATTGAGACGGTCCAGTTCATCGTCCACCTTTTGGCTCGTTGGGGACATAATCTTTTCTAGGTCGAAATAATCGTCAGCCATATTATCCCTCCCGGCGTACTACATCGTCGAAACTCAAACATGGTTCTACCTTAGGTTTAAGCGCCTTTTCTTTGGCACGGATAGTCTCAGACGCATTTAACTTATTGCGGAGATGAACACACTGGCGTTTGAGCAACCTGATAGTCTTCGCATCGGCCTTTGCCTTTCCTGAATCCGCCTTGGCGTTGTTTTGCAGCTTTGAGAGTGCGGCTGCATACTCCTCGTTCGTCATCGGACGGGGATTTCCCTTAGTGAGTTGTCGGAGAATCTTCTTGACATCATCGTAACGACACCAACGGCCATCGGCGTCATCTACGGCACGGACACCCATGTCGGTAATCTTCATAGAAAATCGTCTCAATTCATTCATATTCATATACTCCTAATGCAAACATTGTTGCGTCCATTTTCCATCAACCTCAACTGCCCGCAGGAACTGCAAGTCCATAATAGCACCTTTCGACAGGACTGCCGACAAAGTTGTTTCAATTATGGCGTAATCCAATTTAGCTTGCGTTCCTTCCAAGCAGTTGATTATCTTGGAATCCGGCTCGTTTTCATATCGGCTGAACAATGCATTCCATTCGTTGATGGAAAGGCGGTTACATAGGTACTTACCCTCGATGTACAGCCTAATTCTCTGGTTCGGTACGGTCACTATCGGATTTTTCATCGTGTGCCTCAATTTTATGGAGTTCGGCTTCGTATTCGTCCACGGTCAACTCTTTTGGTTTCAAGTGCTTAGCCTTCGCAAGCAAGGAAACATGTACAAGCATATTTCCATCCTTACATATTACATAAGCCCAACTCGATTTCACTTTTCGAGTTCGTGCAACCGTCTGTTGCGCAATCAATTTACCCAGTTCTGGAATAGAAGTCCTCATAAGCACTCCTAAGTTAATCCAAGTTAATTAAGTTAATGCAATCCACGATGAACTGACCGAAGTCGTCCTGAATCGCAGCAGCAATGTTAGGGTCTAACTTTTTTGTTCCTGTGAGATATCCCCATCCACGCACATCGAGGTCAATCTCGTCCCCGTCAGCCTTGAACCTAACCACGGCTGCACTCTGGGAGCCCAAGTACTCGGGATGTCCGAAAGACTTCTTCATAGGGGGTTCCTTACCCTCTAGGACTGCGTTCATAGCATCTACGATAGCCTTGAAATGCTCATCAGCCGTGCCCATGAAGGCAGCGTCAGACATCGAACTGGTTGTACGGTTTCCGGCAGAATCCCAGATGGTATCTAGGCAAATCTGGTCGTTTTTAAACGGGGATATAAAGTATTGTTTCCATTTGTATTCGTTCATAGTTAAAATATAGTTAAATTGTCCTTATTTGTCAATTAAATAAAAGAATCGGGACGAAAATGTCCCGATTGTGTCCCGATTACATGTTATTCATCATCGTTCGACGGTCTGAAGATTTTATCGGAATGTTCTTCCATTTCCTTAATCATGTAGGCAACGACATTCCAGTCAGGTTCAAGCAACGAGGACTCCAATTCCTTGAACTTCGTTTTAACCCACAGTCGCCAAGTAGCCAGTCGGCCATAGCCTTCAAACATATCGTCAACCCACTTGTCAATATAAACATCGTCCCATTCCTTGTAGTCGCCAAGCAAGGATGTACCCATCATTCCAACCGCAGACTGGGTATGGATGAACTCGTACTTGTCCTTCAGGGTATACTTCTGGGTCACGCAAGGGGAGTGTTCCGGGTCGTTGACAACACTTCTGAAAACGACGCCGAAATCTTCCTTGTCATTTCCAGAGTAGATTTTCAATGCAATATCGGTTGGCGACGTACGTTTAAGTACGTAGCTCAAATTACCAATAACGCATTCTTTGTAATCGCCAGAATGAGAAATCCCATCCTTGTTAGTGATTCGTTCCCACAATCTATCAATAAGACTCATTTCAATCTCCTTTGATTTAACCGTCGAACCACACAGCGTCGGCCTTCACATATATCTGACCATTCTCTTCAACCTCAGTGATACCTGATTTATCGTAATCATAATCACCTTCAGATGTGAAATCGTCGGAAAGCTCCTTCATTCTAAGATAATTTGAAGCAACATGGGATGTATTCAGATGATACATAAGAGATTCGAGCGGCCCGCAACCATCTCCATACTTCACAGTAAGCTTGATAAATTCCACAACAAAGTCCTTGGACAACTTGCCAATACCTTCCGGGTCATCCTTCATGAGGTAATCAGCATAGTCATGCACATCGACTATGTTATCCGTCTTATTCCACGGTCCGTCGCCAGCAAGCGGGTTAGCCTGAAGCCAAACCAAGTTCGGGTCTCCTGCGACAAACCTGTCCCATTTTTCCTTCGGCGTATACGTCAATGCGTGTGCCGAAGACGAATTAGTTTCAAATACTGAATATCGTACTGTTTTCATAAGTTCCTCTAATATACCACAATATAACAAAAAAGCGGATGGCTGTCAACCATCCGCAAGGCAAAGAAAGTAAATTTATTAGAACTTTACCGTCGGAGCCACATCAGCGCCAGTAACAGCGGAGAACGGCACCTTCGGGGTCACTCCGGCGAAGCCCGCCACGAAGACACCTGGGAATGTTCTGACCTTGTTGTTAAGGTTGTTGACGGCCACATTGAACTGGCGTCTGGACTCGGCGATACGGTTTTCACATCCTTCGAGCTGAACACGCAGGTCACGGAAAGCGGCGTTAGCCTTCAAGTTCGGATAGTTTTCTGTAACCATCATGAGACGCTGCAATGCGCCACCGAGACTGTTCTGGGCTTCCTGGAACTTCTTCATTGCACGTTCGTCACTGAGCATGCTTTCGTCCATCTTAATCATGCCACCCATACGGCTACGAGCCTCGATGACTTCGGTGAGCGTACTCTTCTCGAAGTTGGCTTCGCCCTTCACCGTTTCGACGATGTTCGGAATAAGGTCGTAACGACGCTGGTACTGGTTTTCGACGTTAGCCCAACTCATCTGCACACCGTTTTCAAGAGTGCGGAGTCCGTTGAACTGGCCGATGAAGCCTGCTACTCCGAAGAAGCCAAGCAGGACGATAACGATAAGGATGATTTTTCCCGTAGACATTTTATACCTCTTTGGTTGTTAGTTTTGTTGAAAATATAGTATTTAATTAAAATCTTGGCAAGGGGTTACCATCCCCCATGACTTCCACCACCGCCGAAACTGCCTCCGCCGAATCCGCTGCTGCCTCCGCCACCCTTGCCTCCGCCAAGACATGACATGATAACGAGAACGGTACTAAACACGGGAATATCAGTGAGCGCCTCGATGATAGCAAGTAGGATTAAGACGACGATTACTATGACTACCACTATGGCTACCGTAGTTCCACTCACCTTCTTTTCATCGGCAGGGGCGAGCTGTGCCGTATCAAGGGTTGCCGTAAGCGTAATCTTCTTCTCTTCCTGGACCTTGTTGGCAATCATGCTTGCAAGCTTGATGATGCCCTGACCGCCCTCTCCACTCTGCAATGCGGGGATAAGGGAGGTCTGCTGCATGTGTTCCACGAGGACATCGGGCAAATACCCCTCGGAACCGTAACCCACATGCACGCCTCGGTAGTGCGGGTCCATCACGACATAGATGAATACGCCCTCGTTCGAATCCTTGCTGCAGATTGCCCACTTCTGGGCGACACGCAAACTGAATTGAACCGGGTCTTCACCGTCAATCGTCTTGAATGTCGCCACGGCAAGGCCGAAACGAGCGTTCTTGGCAAGGTCGGACGCAATCGAATTTAATTGGTAGACCTGGTTTGCCGACATGATTCCCGCCCCGTCGTAAACGAACGAGTTGGTTGGAATCGGTGGGACCTCGATGGCCGAAACCAACGAGACAAGTAGCACTAATATGGCTAGGATTTTCTTCATGTTCCCCTCTTATGAGTGATAGAATGTTAGTGTGATGCGTTTTCTGAGAAGGTCTCTCGGCATGTCATGCTTCTTCTCGTCCAGGTCTTCTCGCCAATCTTCGGGACCGAAGAAAGTCATAGCACCTCTGAAGGAGTCACTGGTCAGACAATTACCCGTAACGCCGACGTAATGAGCAAGCTTCGGACAGTTCGGATAATCGCTGTTCTCGTGGAACCGTTTGAGCATGTCATCGTATTCATCACGGGGCATGTCAGCAGGGTCATACTCGCAGTTTCGATAATCCTGCGGCTCATTGCCGTCGATGATAACCTTGTCGCCATCCACGGTCAGCGCATAGCAACGGTAGTCCTTGACCTCGGGAAGACCGAACTCCTTGTACACATCATTGATGATGTCAAGGAAATCCTTTCGGTTCCTTTCCATGATATCCTGGCGCACGACATAGCTAACCTTTCCGTCCTTATCAACCTGTCGTTCGATGAGACAAGACCATACGGACTGGGCGGCGAGATACTGGATAATCTTCTTGACATCGTCAGTGTCGCACTTGGAGTTGCTGGACTGCCAGAACGTATCCAGCTCGATTTCGAGCAATCCGTTCTCGTCGGGCAGCGGGAACTCCGACTTGTCTCGAAGGGCTGGTTCAACTCCCTCTGGATAAGTGAAAGCGTGTTCGGACGAGGAGTTCGTCTCGAAAACATTCATTCTGATGGTTTTCATAGAGTCACCCTAATCGTTATCGTTTCCCATGGAGATTACAGAGCCGCTGAACACAAAGGTGAACAGTTCCTCCGGGTCGTCAAGCATGTTGCCAATGCGACGGCTATCTTCGTCTTGGCCAGGTGCGCTCTGGTGGTCGATATAACCAGACGGTTCATCCTTGAAGTCGAAGTCGACGATAACGCCATGCTCTTCGAAGTATTCCTGGATTGCCGGGAGCTTTTCACGGAGGCCTTCGTGGAAGATATACTTACCCGCCACGAGAGCGTAGTCGAGGTGGTCATCAGGTGTTTCCACATCTGGGCCATCCCAACCATACTCACCGCTGCCAAATACCCTGATGCGAGGATAACGCTTCGGGTCGAACTTTTGTTCAGTAGTGATGCTGAACGAATGACAGCTCGAACTGTTCGTTTCAAAAACAGAATTTCTAATCGTCTTCATTTTACCATCCTTGGGTTGTGACCTGGAGCAGGTCATGAATATTTTCCTTACCAGTGAACGGATAGCGCTTGTCAAGAGCGGCAGTGCTCATTCGGGCTACCTGCATGTTCGGAACGTCGATGTACATCGTGGCACAGGTGATGTTTCCCTCAGCATCCTTAACATCCGTGTCTGAACCCTGGAACAGCGTATTGAAATCCTTGTCAGAGATATTGAGAGCCGTCTTCGGGTCCAACTGTTCTATACCGAGGCAGTCGAACGACATAACCCTAAATGGCAGAACCGAGCGCATCATCATGAATTTCAACCAGTTGATATTAGCCGTGATTTCATCACGGTGCTTTTCAAGCATGGCATGACCACGACGTAAGTCCTTGTATCCAAGGATAAGCACCTTTCTGCCACACAACGCAGGGAGGTCCTTCGCACTCAAGATGCCAGCAATGGTATGAATTACCACATTGTCACCGAGGGTGTCGATGAAGTCGAAGTCTTCCTTGTTGCTGGAATCAGTAAGCGAGATGCCGATGCCGTGAACGAGGCCGTCGCCTACAATCTTGCAGATGATGTCCTTGTACGGTTTCAGGTGACGCTGGTTGATGGTGATGTTTGCGATTACACCCTGTTCCTTCAAGCGTTCGAGGAACCAGATGAGGTCAGGATGGGCCAAGGCGTTGCCCCCACCACAATTATGAGTAACCAGATATCCATTAACAGGGAACGTATGTACATTTCCCGCCAATGTAATATCATACAAAGGTTCTTTGTATTCCACATCGTCACACACACAACTAACGCATTTAATGGCTCGCCGTGCATAGCTAAGATGCTGGGATTTCAATTCGAAATGTTCAGGAAACAACTTATGCTGGTCACTATTATCGTAGATTTCAACCATATAGTAGTAACTATCAGGGAGAACCCTCCCATCTATAGCTCTGCCTTTCTTTGCAATACCTGAACTTATAGATGCTTCAATACCAAACCATTTTCTCAGCAAATACATTACATCGTATGCCAAGTGCTTGCTTGAAGTCTTCAACGAAATTACTGTATTCTGGTATGTATGCCCATTATGGGTGTTTTGACGAGTTCTGAAGCACCCATCTCCCAAGAACAACCCTAATAAAGCAGAGCGAATAATTTCGATATTATCCACTTTATACAGGAAAGAGAGATTCTTGTTTTTAGCACCCTTGCCAACACTAAACGCATCAAACATCAAATGTTTTGCAAATGCACGATTTTTCAACTCGAGATTAAGTGATTTTTTAGCAGCATGCACAGTAGTCAAAAACGGTAGTTTCGTATGCGATGACCAAATAGCCCCCAATCGTTCGGCATAATCAATTTCATCTGAACACATCGTCAAATTACTACGAGACCCTTCTGCTACAAACCAACCATACAGATACGCCATGTCGATATCAAACATAATGTATCTGGCCGAACGAGCACTAGAATTAGTCAAACGAATTTCATTATCATTCAATATGCACCCCCCACGAGAACTTACCACGTTAGGGTTAGCCTTATGTATATATTGTGCCATATCTATTACGATAACATTATTCGTACCCGATTGTACAACGGGAATAACATCAATCACCTTATCAGGCATATTTGATGCGCAAGTTTCTCTCCCATCAGACATAAATGGATGGTCAGCCGAAGATTCTACTGAAATTCCTCGGTTAAATTTAAGTTTCCATACTGTCTTATCACTCTTAGCAATCTTAGATACGACGCTAACACCATTTTTTCCATTAAAAATAGTATCCCCGACCTTCAGGTCCTTAATTTCTTTACTTCCATAAGGAGTATGTACGATGGTATTACCACGAAGGCATGCGCACTCGGTTCCTGAATGAAGGGTAGCAATCATCGGTTCCAACGCCCTGAGGTCGCCATGTTTTCCGTTCACAGTGGAATTCTCGTGGCAATATCTACAGCTCCCATCGCACTGGTCGGTCACCTTGATGTCGAAGTTCTCAGGGAACTCATAGGTGAAGTGGTCGGCCATCGGGTCGAGCGTTTCCTTGATTTTGGTGCCATCCGAGTAGATGGTCACCGTATGGTTCCCGTTTGTATATGTGTTAAGTTTCGTTCTCATATTATTCTCACCAACGGTTTCTCTTCATTTCTGCAATGAATCCTTCCGGGTAGTACAATTCGTTAGACATCGAATTGTACGTTCCCGACATGTGAATGATTTCCGACGTAGCCTTGTCGTAGGTCTGGCATGCAACGCAACGCCCGCAACGGCCCTTGTATGTCGGGCTATAACAGAAGCTGCACAGCTCAATGGGAAAATGGTAATAGTTCAAGTTACGGATAATATCCGCCTTCGTAAGGAACTGAAGGGGATAGCTGAACATGATATTCTTCTGGCCAACCACAGTCAACAAATGCTCCTGTGCTGCAAGGATATTGTGCGACCAGTTCCAGAAGTCGTCGCCCTTGTGATAACCGAAATGGTAGCAGTTATTATTCCTGCCACACAAAGATACCATTGATGCCATAAACGGTTGCTGGAACAGAGACGGTTCAGAACCATTCCAGGCATCCATATTCCCATCAAGCTTAATGAAATCTCGTTTCGGTTCATAGTCGTACTTCTTAGCGAGGTATTCAAGAATCTTTTCCTGAGAAGCAACTTCAGACAAATAGTGATGGGATGTACCAAACTGTTCACAACGGAAGCTGAGCAAGCGTGGCTTGATACCCTTTTCGAGCAAGTCAACGAGAATAAGCGTACTGTCAAGACCACCACTGAACACGACGACATTGCCCTCGATTTTCTCGTATTTCTTCGTAATAGGCTTTACGTCATGAAACTTATCTAAGGCTGATGCGCATTTTTGTTCAGCTTCCGTAGGCGATTCGATATCGCACAAAGCTTCGTCGGGAGCGGCGTCGCACAATTCCGCTTCATCTTTCTTTTCATCCTCAGCTTCCACCTTCAATTCAGCCTTATACGGCTTCTTTTTGGCCACGAGAGCTCGCTTCAACAGGTTGCGGTATTTGTTTGTTTTTGGACGATTCTTTTCGTTGGATTGTTTCTTTTTAGTCATGTGATGCCTTTTGTTGAGTTTTGTTTTAAAAAAAATATAGTCTTTTAAATCCTTTTTGTCAAGTTAAAACACCGAAACTCATTGACATTTTACAAAATAATAACTATATTCTACTCAAACTAAACCAGACAACCAAAGGAGTCCACGATGTATACAATTACGATAGACCAGTTCGCACTCATGGGTTATGTGGGAGCCGTCACTATGTTGCTTGTAATCATCTCGATACAGCTTATCAAGATAAAGAATAAACTGAAATCAATCGAATCCAGTTGGCATTCTTTTATCCTGTCACCACACAAGCGCAAGCACAAATATCCACTTGACCATGTATAATAAGATATGTCTAAGCATTCCGACTTTTACGATGAGATACTAGGCCACCGTGATACCCCAGATACAAGCAGCGAGTACGACCCTTACGACCCGCTAGGGTTATCTAGCGGACGATTGTCCTGCACAATGCGGCCAGTTGCTAGCCCTCTGGCGGAGGAAATGGCCGAGGTGTTCATACAGGACTCCAACAGCAACTGGGTCTCGGACGAAGAATCCAAGAAGAAACTGGATATGTTCATGAGACACTACGGTAGCGAACTATTTTAGTTAACTAACAATATAAAAAAGACCGCCTTTCGGCGGCCTTTTTTAAATCCAATCATTAGACTGAGCCAAATATGCAACCAGGTTCGGCAGGGCGCTCCGTAATCAATCTGTCATCGACCAATGCAGCCTTAATCACGTCGTCCATGTCCATGTACTTGTACAGACCAAGACGGCCAGTAGGGACAATCTTCTTCGGCAAGTATTTGAGAATCTTCTGGTACTTCTCGTTGTCGCTTGCCAACGGGTAATACTTTTCGCTGCCAACAGTGTACTTCTCGGGGTACTCGTATGTAACGACTGTCCTGTTCACATCCAACTGTTCGTTGTTGAAGAATTTGTGTTCAATCGTCCTCGTGTAGTCCACGTCGGGAGAAGTGTAGTTCACGACAGCGTTTCCCTGCCAGTTGTCCATGTCCTTGACCTTTTCTTCAAACTTCAACGAACGCCAATCAAGCCAGAAGTCATCGAATCCGTCCTCGTGAACAAGACCTGCAGTCAACTTGTCGGACGACATCACGGAGTTCAACAGCTCGGATACATCGCCGGAGTAGAACACCTGGTCGAAGTTGTCCATGCCATGTACTTCATTTTGGTACATATCTTGCAGGAAGTTCTCCTCATAGTGAATCGGATGTCCTTCAAACATGTTTGCAATCCACTGGGTATATCCATCCACAGGAATGCCCTGGTATGTATCATTGAAGTAATTGTTGTCGTAGGTGAACCTGAGCGGCAAGCGCTTGATTATCCACGGTTCAAGCTCGGTGCAGGGTTTGCCCCACTGCTTTTCCGTGTAATGCTTAATCAGCTTTTCGTAAACCGTCGTGCCCACGAGAGAGATAGCCTGCTCTTCGAGGTTACTCGGCGTATCGAACGGGTGCTTTGCCTTGTAGCTATCGATTTCGCTCTTGATACGGGCCTTGAATACCTTTGGGCATATAGACATCCAGTCAATCATCTTTTCAAACAAATGAGCGAAAGTGTTCATATTGAACGGAAGGTTGTAAATTTCGTAATGGCCAGTCTCATCATTGTAATACTTAGCAATCGGGCTGTTCACAAAGTGGTTGAACTTTCCGAACTTACGGGCGAAATCCCACACTTCCTTATCAGAAGTATGGAAGATATGTGCACCATACTTGTGAACGGTGATACCTTCTACCTTTTCAGTATAGCAGTTGCCACCGAGGTGCTGACGCTTCTCGATGATGGTGATGTCAAGTGGATTAACACCGAACTCATGAATCAAACGCTGATAGATTACGGCATTGTAAAGGCCAGCACCAACTAACAGATACTTCATTCTGCGGCCTCCGCATAAAGGATTGTCGGCTGGTCCTTGTGGACGCCAGCACTGAACTCGCCGACCGTCATATTGAATCCAGTTACGTCAATCTTTTCATTAACCTTTCTGTAATTCTTCTCGATACGGTCGATATCCTCTTCCGTCAAATAAAGATGGTCAGAGGTTTCTTCAAGCTGTTCCTCGGGTCGAATGAATTCATTCAATGTTCTGATATCAACCTTGTTCTGCATAGCCCAGACTAGCACCGCATGCAACATACGATACTCTTCTGTCGGCTTCACAACGGTCGTCTGGTCGATATACTTCGAAGCATTGAACGGACGGACAATCAGGTGAAGGCCAGTCCTTGACGGAACACGGGCCACAATCATGTCCTTGGGGTCAACCTTCACGTTCATACCAGGCTTCATAATCTCCGCCTCGAACGCCTTTACAATAGGGCTATCAACCGTGCAGTCGTCAAGGTCGATAAGCCATGTGGTGCTAGACCTCGGTTCGGAACTTACCTTTCCACATGCCGTACTCATGGCACGGAACGGGTTGCGCTGCGGGTCAAGCTGATGATGTTCGAACTGCTTGGTGTCATTCTCCTTGGCACGGTAGATGAACTCCCTGACATAGTGCCATCCGATGGCCGTGTAGTTACGACGGTTCAAACGGATATACGCACGGGCGTTGAACTCGTGGCAGAGCTTGATGATTTCGTCACGGAGCTCTTCGAGGTGGCCTTCGTGGTTCAAGAGAATCTCTCGAATCGTACGGTCGCCATTGTTATGCTTGCCCTGGACATTGTTTCCATCCTTGGAACGAAGCAATATTTCAAGGTAGTAGCAGTCGCCGACTCGTTCGAATTTAAGCAGGCTGCTAATGAGTTTAAAGTTGTCTATGATTTTCATGTTCGCCTCACGTATTCGGTTGATAATGTAAGGTAATGGTCTGTTATGTTATATCCCGTTATGGGGAGAATGTCACAAATCCTGACATTCTCAGTATCCCTTCTTATATAAACAAATCTTCTTTGCCCGTTCAGAGGGATGTCATACGGATGTTCATACGGGCGTGGCGGAAGCACCAGACGATAGCCGAGAGCGGTATCCGGGTCGCTAACCTGTTCACGAACCCTTGTCGGAACATAGTTCTCGTCGGAAAGGGTTATGTATTCAGGTTCAACGACCTCTTCCTCTTCGACAAGAGGATAGTCGTCTTCATAGCCTTCTGGGGCCTCGATGACAACAAACTCGTCATCGTCCGATGAAACTACCGTTAGTTCCCCCATGCTCGGATTTCCTGTACCTTCGGTTCACGGGGAGCTGGCACTACCGTACCATCCTTCTCTACCCTGTCGCCCTGTCCATACAGGATGTGGTTGACAAAGTCATATCGCACATGGCTGATAGCATGGCGAGGAAAACGGATGGTCAAAGTAGTGTCATTGAACTGGTATGTACCAACGTATCCGTCATCGGTCTTTACACTGGATGTGCGAACACCGTACTGGATATTCGGCTCACCCGCAAAGGCAAGGGCCACTCCCAAAAGGAGTGCTGCAATCGTTTTCATTACGCCCCCTTCTTCTTTGAACGGGATTCCGCCCTTTCCTTGGCCATCTTGGCGAGGCCCTTGTTCAGTGCCTTCATGGAACGGTCGATACGACCAACGCTTGCGGCAGACTTCTTTTCACGGAATGTCTGGGTGGGTGCGAACTTTCCTGCTGTCTTTACATCATAAATGCTTTTCATATTTTCCTCTTATTTTATCGCCCCAAAATATAGTACATTATTAACTACTTGGCAAGAGGGGCATCCATAAAATATAATTTTGTGCGACCTTCTTTCATTTCATCGAACTGGGTAAACAGGATTCGTTTCACCTCGTCTGGGGTGACTTCCCTGATACCCGGCCCGCTCACTTTCTCCATTTCCCCAGGATGACGGGCGCTTTTCCGATAAGTCTGCATAGTCCACGGATTGTTTCCATCATGATTGGCGTCCTCGACAATCTTCATGTACAGTTCCCACTGCAACGGATATGATGTACGGTAGCGCACACGGCCATCCACGACCAGCGTGTAGTGGACATTCACCATGTCTTGCATGGGTTCTAAACGGACATCCATCACCCGGATAGTGTGGTCAATCGTGTTTGACGCACCTTCCTTATGCTCAATGTACTCGGCAACCGCATCGACGCCTCGATACTGATTGAAGAGTTCGTTCCACATCTTTCTTATAAACGCTTCATCCATACGCATCCCTAATGAATAAAATCACAAGTGTCAACAACGGCTTCCATAATCTTGTCCTTTTCTTCGTCGCTCAGCTTGGGCAAGTCAGGATACGCATTGTCAATTTTCCATTTGGCCTTCAACATCCAGTAGAAATCCCTCATGCGGTAATCAATGTCTTCGAGGAGTTCTTTATCCTTTCCAGTTTCGAAGAAAGCCAGCATCTCGGAATTTAGGCGACCGTTTGAGCCAGTGTACCCTTCTTTCAACTGATTGCACTTCTGGGCGTGAACATACGCATCCTCTCGGTCAAGAAACACGATTTTACCATCGACATTTGCGGCAAACCCATCCGTGCCAAGATTATACACCCCATACACCTGCAGCAGGTGCTTGAAAGCCTCGCCATGGTCGTGACCATGACCGAACGGGCACATGATAGGCTTACCCGATTGAGTGAACTTGGATAGAGAAACAGCAGCGATAATCACAGTTTCCTCCAATTAAATCGGCTTAGAGCCGCACGCTCTGTATTGTTCGTATCTGCACTTGTCGAAGCAATTACCATTCATCATGAGTTCATCCCAAAGCTTAGTGAAAAATCCAGTTTCCTCTTCACAGGTCATCGCACACAGGCCAACACTGTGCTCGGCTGCACACTTATGCCATACGGCAAGCTTCGGGGCGATTTCTTTCATGTGCCTTTTACGCTCCTCTTCCCGTTGCAGTTCAGCTGCGAGGAGGTCGTTACGGCCACTCGTCCAACAGGTCACGTTACCTTCCTCGTCGAAACATTTGGTCACGTCATCGACCTTCCAGCGCTGCACCTCACCCGTCGGATAGTACCATGTTTCTCGCCAAGTCTTCTCGTAAGGTTCCTTGACATAGACGGTCTTACCTTCAAGGTTATACACGAACTCCACATTGTCCTTGAACTCGTGTACCTTGGTTCCGTTAATGTACTCGCTATGGTCGTTATAGTTTCGCCAATACACGATACCTTTACGGCGTTCGGCAATGATACGGCGACCGAGGTCTATAAGGGTCGTATCCTTCTTTTCGATTACTCGGTAGATATCGTTCCCGATATACTTTCCGCCTTTCATCTGCATGGTCTGAAGAACGGCGACCCATTCAGTCATCTTGTAGATTTCAAGATGCTGTGCTTCCAGGTTATCAATACGGGAGTTCAACTCGTTGTTCATCTGTATGATGGTCGCTCGTGTCTGTTCTATCTTGTAATAGTTATCCAGAGCCTGACCTTTGAGGGCCGATACATCACTACGGACACCAGATGTTGCGATATAGGCGCCGAATGCACCAAGGAAAAGTTCAAAAAGCATATTTATCTGCCTCCATGCAGTTGATTGTTACATAGAGAAATATACATAATTAAATATTCCCTGTCAAGGGTTCATTCAAATTTAATGCACTTTTCTTTTAAACTTTCTGGATATTTCTAAATGGGCCAAAGGGTTCAATCCCTTTATGTGGGTAGATAGCAGCATATCGTCGCCGGAAACGGCAGTCTCTTTCTTGAACCGTTCCTCAGCGACAATAGCTTTTGACCAGGTGTTCTTTCTTTTCATCTAATCATTCCAGTCTGAACCCGGTAGGCTTGAAATTGTATCCAAATGCCTTTCCGTCATTAGCACAGCCGACATCGCCTTCCATGACATACAGGCGTTCCTGTATGGAATGCCAGATGTCCTTTTCGACAGCCTTGACAAGGTCTTCTCCTTTAAGACCGAAGCTGCTGCACGCCTCGATAGCAAGGTCGATAACCAGTTTTTTATTAAACTTGCTCGGGTCTTTCTTCTCGTCGGCATCCTCTTCGTTGAGGATGTGGATAGTCTCAATGCTTTCGCCAAACTTGTTGTAAATCCAGTCCAGGAGAGCCCTGCGGTTCTCCGCCTCGTGTTCCATGTTGTGAACGAGCTTCTCGTTCTTGAACTTCTCAATCACCACGAAATAGTAAGCTTTCATCTTCTACCTCGAATTAGGTTTAATTTTACACTTGTTCTTCTTGACGGAATAGATTGCACCTGCTTCAATAGGGATGGTCGTAACCTCGTCCTCCTGCATAAACCTGCATACCATCGAATAGTGTACCGTCATCACAGTGCCCGTATAATCAGTAATCGTACTCACGCATGCCCCACACGGCGTAGTCAAGATTACCTCATTGTTCTTGAATATCTTAATGGAATGTCCATCCTCCCAGAAAGCCTCGGGATGTTCCTTGCGGCATTTTTCACGGGCCTCGTGATATTTTTGTAAACAATTAAATACAAACCCGGAAATAAATACCATCCCAATAACAAGCAAGATTGCCCAATAATAACGCTTTATGAAACTCATGCTAACCTCATGTTATAGTTGATAATTTTATCCTTCAAGCGTTCTATCATGCGATTTCGCACGATTTCCAGTTCGAACGGGCTTCTCGAATTATCTTCGTATCCAGCAAGAAGATTGTCGATATCCTTGATTGTATGGACATCGTTCAACATCTTGTCAAAATGCCCAAGGTTCAGAATATCGGTAAGGCTAGGGTTCGCCATCTTGCTCAGCCTAATCGCATTATCGGTATCGGAAAGCCACTTCCAACCCTGAGGTGTAAGGTAGCCTTTTACCACATCACATGATGCAACTATCAGATGGCTACCCCTTTCCCAAATCAATTCAATCAGCTCGTCACGATTCATCGAAGTGGCCACCATCCACATATTCTCAATATAATTGGACCAGTGTTCGCAAACCCGCTTTATGATTCTGTGAATCTTAGCTGTATTTCGTGCATCGGTAACGATGATGTAGAAGTTAAGTTCCTTAGTCATTTTGCTTAGCCTCGGGTCTTTTATTCATGAGCAAGTGCGGATAGAGACGCTCCTTGTTCTCATCAATCCACTCCAATAGTTCTGCAATCGCAGAAACTTCGGTTTCCGTAAATTCCTTTATGGGTTTCTTTTTGAAGTTGTCGAGAAACACATAGGTGATATGGTTGTCAGGATGAAACTTCTGGATAATGCGTATTCTGGAGCCAGAAATTTCGTACTCCCTGATTTTGCAACCAGTTGATACTTCGCCATGCCAGAAACTCTTCTTGGTTTCGCTATACCATGAAGTCATATAAGAAAAACTAATCATACTGCATTATTCCTTCGGTGATGGTTTCAGTTTTTCCAACTCCATGATAATGGAATCAGTGGTCCTGAAATCCGTCCCATCGTAAATATCGCACAAGAGACCCGCTCTACTTGGCGACCAATAGTCTTTGTAAACCTCTTCCCAGAATGACTCACGAAGCTCCCAGTCAGGCAAGTCAAAACCATCATCAGTCTGGTTTTGATACCAGAACTCTCGAAGTTCAACATTTTCCTTCAAGAACTTAGCCGCCGCACCGCTCGGAAAGAACTGCAAGGCAATGTAGTTAACCCCGTTCACTTCCCGTGCGAACAAGGTACACTGAAGTTGATAATCCCAGAGCCCACCTTTTTCCGGGCACTTGGTATCATCTTCCAACTGTTTCAGACGCCCAAAATGGTCCAGCTCCAACAGCTTAGGCCATTTCAACATGTCGTTCGGGACCCACTTGATGAACTTTTTGCGCAATTCGTTGACATATTTAGTCGCTTCGTAAATGTCCTTAAACTCTGCATTCTCCTTGAAGAGATATGCGTAAAACACTCTCATGCTCATACGGTTTCCTTTGTTTCCAATGCAGAAACGATTTCACTGAAATCTTCGATTTTCACTTCCCTCTTCGGGAACATGTGGTCCAACAGCAGTTCAACACATGTGCGTCTATCATACGGCAATGAGCTGAGTACGATATCGTACTGCGGTGCATCCTTACCGCTAATATGAATTGATTTTCCTACTGAATATTCTTCAATAGAAACATCTAATCCAAACTTATGAGCCACATCCAATAGTGCAGTTGCAAGACTCTTTCCCAACAATTCTTCCAGCACCTTCATATTACGACCCCCCTTTTACGATATAAGTTACAATCGCAATGACTACACCCCAGAACACTACACACGCCGACATGATGCTCACCAGGCATACCGCAGGACTGTATCTTTCTTTGGCTTTCATCGCTAAATCTCCACGGTAAAATCGTCTGCGCTCAAATTGTGCAAAGCGAACGGAGTTTCCCGGTCGCTGCCATAGCCAAGCGGGTTCAACATGACCTGTGTATCGCCAATCATCAGCTTATGGGCATCGTGAGTATGGCCACATCCCCAGTATTTGATTCCAGAATAGTCAAACTGTCCAATGTTGAAATAGAAAAACTTATTCTTATCGGAATCACGGTATTTCGGATTAGTGTTACATTGCCACGGTGCAAAATGGCTCAACACGATAGTCGGCTTAGCACTCGTGACAATTTCAAGCTTACGCCTTTCGTTATAGGCAACATCCTCAATATTGGCATCCTTTCCCCAATATTTACCGTCATACCATGTAGTCTCCCATTCATATTCAGTGCGAAGGTCATACCTTACGTAATCCCAAATTCCCATCGCACCTCCAATGAGAACATTGTCAACCATGGTAAGGTTCTGACTTGTTCCCAACAGGGTAGCATTATTCAACTTAGCAGCAAAGTCTTCAATACGCTTTATCTTTTCCGCAGTAGTCTTAATATCGGGGTCCCATTCCACCGTCAAGTCGTGGTTGCCGAGCACAAAGACGAACTGCTTGCACGAGTCCGATATAAGCGACAGGCATTGCTGGATTGTCGCTAGACTATCCCCATAGTCACCAGAAAGCACAAGTAAGTCAGCGTCCTTACCATATGCCTCAATCTGTTTTCTCTTTTCATCAGTAGCATATTCATAATGAATGTCTGACAGAAACTTCACTTTCATATTTATCTCCAGGTGGTTGTCTATGCTAAAAATATAAATAAATAAACAATTTGTCAATAGGAGCTTCAATATTTTTAATTAAATTGATTGTAAATACTTTTTTACATAAACCCCCACGATAACCTGATAGACTTAGTCCAATAAACTATATGTATGGACCAAGGAAAGACTATCATGAAAATCCAGATGTTGGTTATAGGAGCCTACATACTGAGAAAACGAGAAGAAGGCGTAGATGAATCATCTAACGTCCTCGCTAGGCAGTGGATTGACGAACACGGCCTAGAATTCAGGAAACTTTTCCAAACAGTCAGTACCATAGTTAAATAATTATTTATATTACCACTTGACAACCCGTTTTTAATTTTGTATATTATAGGGTAAACATATAAAATGAGGTACACTATGCAAACTGAACCTAATACCAAAGATACAGATATGGCTGGTTCCGCTGATGTATCAAGCGGAGCAGAAAATATGGTCAATCAATCTGCTGCACCAGCCCAAGAAACAACTACAACACCCAAAAAGCGTGGGCGCAAGAAAGGATACCACCATTCCGAAGCGACCAAAGCCCAAATGAGACGAGCCCGCATTGGTGTACATCCATCAGCAGAAACGAAGGAAAAGATTTCCAAATCCAAGGAAGGCAAGACTCAGTCGGAAACGGCGAAGCTCAAAATGAGCGACACCCGTCGTTACAACTTCCTCCGAAAGAAGATTGAATCCGCCTTACACGGAACATCAACTATTGTTGATGTCGTTGCGCTTTTCAACCGAAAGGACGCAATCACTGTAACCATGTCAGAGTTCGCAGCGAACATATACAAAATCGCACAAGACAAGGTCAATGAACTTACTAACACAAAGGCTGACCGAAAGGCACAGAATGCCGCCTATAAGGACATCCTCAGACAAATCAAGGAGCTTTACAATGAGCGAATCAAAGAACTCACCCAATCCGAAAACTAACGAAGAAGAGACCGAACACGAAAAGGTGGTCTTCGACGAAATGGGGTTCCCGGAGCGTGAACGCCCGAAATCGTTGAGTGACCTGATACGGTTCTGCAAGAACCGCCTAGGGAAAAATGCCGAGTTCGGATATTGGGACAAAAATGGGTTCCCGGCTTGTACATACCACAAGGCGTTTCTTGGTGTCCTAGGAAACGGACTTCTCGCATACAATAGCGAGGAAATGATTGCACAATGTGCAGAAGATTGCGACATGTCGTATGAAGAGGCGATGGAAGCTCTCGACTACAACACATTCTGTTGCTACATGGGTCCGAATACCCCAATGCACATCAGTCCCGTCAAGTACCCCGAAGACCCTGAGGGCGAGTTCAAGGAGATGGATGGGGAACTCATCACCTATATCCCCGATTGTGACAAGGCACTTGTCGGCTTCATGACAGATGCCAACGGAAAGCTTTGCTGCGTGTACAACCAGAAGCTTCTTCCCGATTGTGTAAAGAACAGCAAGTACATGAGAAAGGAACTCCTGCTCGACCCGTACGAAAAGATTCCGTTCGACCGACAGGCCTTGAAAAAGAAGCTAGAAGCCGCAAAGGCAAAAAAGGCTAAGAAGAAGGCTAAGCATAAACGCTGACGCCTCTTCCTACCTTGATAAACTTTATGCGAATTGGGCAGGTAACTAAAATGACTTACGAGAAATTTTGCAACATAATGAGAAAGAGCAGACTGCTTTCAAAGGTCAGCGTAATCAATTCTGACAGGCAGTATTGCATCATCGACAGAAAATGCCCCGAGCGGAAAGTAATCATCGCCCCGTCGGACAACGGAGGCGTTACAGTCGCTTTCAACAAGGTCGGCATTGGCAGCTACCCGTTCAAGTCACTTCACCTGACCCTATCCGCAAATGCGGTTTTCAACATCCCGCCCCAGGAGATGCAAACGAGCATTGATGTAAACATTCTTTTACATTGGGCAATATCCGAATGTTTCCTCGAAAAGCCAGAACGTCCGTTACTGAAACGGATGTGGATAAAGATGATAAGGATGTGGCAGCACTTCCTTATCAGGTTCAGACATTAAGCCCAGCTGGGCAATTTATCCGTCAATGTCTTGTCGAATACGGTACGCTTTGCGTCATATATCCTGAATCCATTGTATCTAAACCACGGTTCCATGAAGTATTCGCAAATATACCCATCAATTCGTGGGGTTTTAAACTTATGGATTTCATCAAAGTCTTTAAGAACCCCATTGAATATAAAATCAAAGAACATATCGGCAAGTCCCTTACGGCAAATAAACATGTTTCCAAGGTAAACATGGTCACCAGTGAAGTTCGTTTTAAAATAGTTCGCCATATCTTTTCCGAAATTCACCTGAACGACTGCCAAGCCTAGTGCAAGTTCATTGCGCTTCCCGGTCATCGTCATGTGGTCCATGGCGTTCTGTTTCCATTCACTCCTGAACATGATGACATCATTCTTTTTAAGGATGCCTCGTATTTCGAAATCAGAAAGCAGGGTTCCGTTATCGTTGGTGAAGTACCTTCTATAATGTTCAAGACCGACAATATCGTCATTACAATGCTTCCATAGGTAATACATACCCGTAAGCTCGCTATACCAAGGGTTGAGTGAATCTATATTATCGCCATCATGGCCAACATCAACCAAGAACTTCTCCCTAATATCATCAAGAGGACGAAACATGGTTTTGCTACTTCCTACAACATATATCTTAGTCATGAACCAACCCAGCCTTCTTTTCTTCCAGTTTCTTGACAAATTTCTGAACATCGGCGTCAAATGAATTTAATTCAGGTGCATCACCGACATCCCCAAAGAACGCCTCATTATTCTGTATCGTCCGAGAATCTGGATGTATAGCCTTCGCCATCTCATGATACCGCTTTCCAGTCAGCTTGTCTCCCGTGTACCAGTAGCAGCAGCTGAGCCAAATCAGGCTCAAGAAATTGAATTCGGTATCCTCCTTAAAATACTCGCTATTGTGGCCAAGACCGTTCACGATGGCAAGGAAATACATCGCCGCCTCCTTGTACTTCTTCGTATTGTACAAGGCCAATGCGCAGTTATATAGAAGACGGTTGCTCATCCCGTACTTGACGATGGACTGGGCCAGGAATGAAATCATATCCTCAGTCATTCCGGCATTACCGATGATTTCTGCGGCCATCCTTGTCGCCTCGATGCAATCTTCCACCCAAGAATCAGTCTGCTTGAAGAACTTGGAAAACCATTCAAGAGCTTCCATGTTCTCACCATTCCAGTACAACTCCTTGGCGAAATACAGTATATCCCTAGTATTGAACTTTACATTCTCCTTCAGCTTTTCCTTGAAGATTGCCAGGTTCCTTCCCGAATCACGAGCAACGCTGTTTGCTGGCTTTCTATGAGTAACAGTGAAGTCCAAATTTATTCTGGGTGTAGTCGATGCCAGATACTCATGAACGAATCCTGCCCATCGGCATGAACCTCTCTTAATGATACGGGTTACCGTAGTCGTCAGGTCATTACCTACATAGTACTTCGCCATGAAGGCGTCGCACACAAACGAGGACAAGGTATGTTTATACTCATTGATAGCCCTCTGGTTAGCCTCGTCAATGACATCGTCACAGTCCAGCCACATCACATAGTCCTGCGTGGCTTTGTCGAAACTAAAATTCCTTGCTGCGGAAAAATCATTTATCCACTTGAAGTCGAACACCTTGTCAGTATACTTGGATGCGATTTCCTTCGTGTTGTCGGTCGAACCCGTATCAACAACTACAATCTCGTCAGCGAACGACTTTACACATTCAAGACACCTTCCGATAACCTCGGATTCATTCTTAGCAATGATGCAAACGCTCAATGTACTCATGTTAATCTAATTAGTTTCAATCTATCAGTAAAATACATTTTTAACGGAAAAACCCGCCAGCGGATGCTGACGGGCTTATTCACTCCAGCCAACAATTATTGTTAATTTACGTCCTGTTCCATTTAACATGAACAAGCATATAAGCAGCTTCCTTGTGACCCGGTAACCCGTTTATGCAGATATAATAGTCGAACATGACACTCCAATACTTTACCGTACCCGAATGATATTCGAGCGATACCTTGTCACTAGACAGGGCAAGCGGAGAGCCGTCAAACAGTTTCAAATCCTCCATCTTCTGCACCATGCTGGTATCGCCAGTCGAGCAATAATTACCGAAGAAGTGACCGATAGTACGCCTCAAGTAATCATGCATATCCGTTTCGTCCTTAGGAACGAACGAATCGACGTTTTCAGTATTTTCGGTCTTGGAGTAGACCGCAATGGAATAGTAACCCTTGCTGCAATCCGTGCAGTTTTCTTTCTTTTCAGACATAATATTTCCTTTATTCTTGTGCAGTTAATTGTTTCATACTATCAAATATAGTTATTTATTTCAAAATTGTCAATCAAAAATGCATTTTTTAACTTTTTATATTTTTTCTCAAAACCCCTTGACAATCGTGTTTTAATTATGTATATTAGTATCGTAAACCAAAAGGAGTATAACCATGAAAAAAACAATCATCCTCATTATCTGCATCTTGGCGACCGCCCTGTTCGCTAACCAAGAAAAGCATAACATCACCAAACTCTACGGAACAGGCATCGCTTTCAACGAACACTACATCGTCACCACAGGCGATATCGCTCGCCATACAAAGAAACTGGATTCCATCGTCGTTATGGTAAACGGCGAGCCCATTATCGCCAGGGTAGAACATTCGGCAGACACCCTCCTCGATAGTACAAAGAATGAATATGTCAATTTGGCTATTATCCAAGTTGACAACAAGGTATGGCTCAACTCGTGCAAAATCGAAGACCGGGCTATTCGAACAGGTGAGCCCGTCACCGTAACTGGATATCTCGAAACAAATACAAAAGGTCAACCAAATGCGTTCCCGGCTAAGGTTATTACCGACACCAATTTCCCGGAGTATGTCGCCCGTGCGATTGACACCCGATTGCCAGGTGGGTTCAGCGGTTCCGCAATATCTAGTCACGGAAAGGTAATCGGAATGGGTTTCCGAAACGGCACGAACAACCAAGGCAAATCATTCTTCTATGACGGAATGCTATTGTCAAGATACATCTTGAACCAAAACAGGCCGTCAACGACCGATGTATCAAAATGCACTTACCAGGTGCGAAGCTATGTGACTGTGAAGTAACTTAAAAAGCCCCTCGCATTGAGGGGCTTTTACATATGGATAATTTATTATTTAAGCCTGTTTCTTGCTTGCCAGGTACTGTTGATATGCTGCGGCGGTTTTCGGGCCCCACTTGCCATCCACATCAAGATTTGCGCCAAGCTGCTTGTTCAGGAACGTCTGCCAACGCTGGATGCGCCCCCTCTGCTCTTCATTGTAAACAACATTGTGGTAATTACCACCAGCGACAGACTTTCCGGCATCGGTCATCGCTTTCAAATCTCCACGAGTCGCTTTGCCTGCACTGTTCTTTGTATTCATCATCTTTTGAAGCATCTTATTATCCGTATTCATAAGGTCCTTCATGCTCTGTTCTGCGAACATGTTGTTATCCTGGAAAGATGCGTTCTGCTTTCTATCTTGCGATGGAGCAGTCTGCTCAGGCTGTTCGTTACCGACAGGTTCTCCTTCGTCAGCTTCAAGGCAAGCCTTGAAACAGTTCGTAACCGCTTCCAACTGAGGCTTGCTCAAATTCAGTTGGGATGCATAGTAATTAAACATATCTACATTGGACATTGTTGTATCCTTCAAGTGTAATTCTGCATATAGTTTATATCATCGAAACATTCGCACAATATGCAAAAAAGGTTATAAACTATTGGTGAATATCACAATGGTATATTATGGATTTCATTGAAGATTACAAAAATATGTTCGACCTGGTAGCCGACCTTCCTGAAGACGACCCTTGCGGCAGTTATACGAGCCTCATGAGGCCTGTCGAACTGAAAGAGACCTCCGAAGCGAAGAAACTGGAAACGGGTGACGAAGACAATCCAGCCACCGCATCGTATGTCGAGACCGAAGAGAAGCACGACTTCAAGGAAGTGAAGCCAAAGAAGGATACCGTTCTTACGCCAAAAGTATCTGGTGCAGCACAGGTCATGAAAAACAACAAGGCAGTCGCCGAGGCCGATATCCCCGAATCGGTCAAGGAAAGCGTAAAGAGCGAGATGGTCAAAATCCGCAACGACGCTTCCGCAGAGAATTCCTGGGACAAGAAGGCAAATCAAGTCAAGAACATGTTTAACGACAATGTTTCAAAGGTAGCAAAGCCTAGACAAACAAGAAACATCATCAACGCAGTCGCTGACCCAACTACCGACGACAAAAAGTTTCCGAAAATAAAGAACAACCCAGAATTCCTGAAGGTCAAGGACATACAGCCAGTCACCAAGGTTAAGGTGGAAAAGATAAAGGCCGTGAACAACAATACGGTGGGCTATGACGAGCTTGATATTCCAGTCAACACAAAGTTCATCTGCGATGACTGGGACGATAACGCCGACGAGGCACTCAAGAAGTTCAGGGACATGGTGGACAAGATGAAGGGCATGGGAAAGTACACGGACGAATACAAGAACCGTTGCGCATCGCTCCTCCGCAAGTACAAGGACCTCCCGAAGCCTCAGTTCGAATCCCTCTGCAAGATGATGGAAAATGTAAACCGATAATCTAATTTACATTGGATAAAACAAAAGCAATCGGAGTTCCGATTGCTTTTCTATTAGGCCTGCGACGTACTCGTGTCGGCACAGATGTTTTCGTTTGACAGTGCCGAACTCTTTCCGAGGACCGTCCGTCCTGGTCCGCCCCAAGTTCCCACACGATATCCCATCTGGCTTTCCTTGGATGCCGCAATCAAGTTCTTGACCGTGGGGTCATCCGAAGCGATTTTGCTTTCTGGAAACCACTCTGAGTCGAAGTTGCCGTATCCCACTTCCTTCTTGCCCATAAGGCTCGGAAGGCGGTTTATCTGGCCCGTATGACGCCACGGGATAGGAGACTCCGGGTTAGGCTTTGCGTTTACGTCGAATGCAACCTGCTCAAAGCAAGCCTTGTGGATACCAGCGATGCACTCTAACATGGCTGAATCCAGTCCTAGCGACTTTATTGCGTCGACGAATAACGAATGCCTGCTCATTTGGCATCCCTCAAACTTAGACAAGTCTGTACGCTGAAGCAAATCGTTCTGTCTCTCATATTTAAGGCAATCTTCAATAACGGGCCTGATACTGTCAACATTGAAACGATTGTATCTCATAAATCTGCGATACAGCCTTGCTAGAACCAGCTCAGGTTCAGTATCATAGGTATCCATATACCCATGACGGTTGAACGCAGGAAACAATGCCTTTACAAAATCATCTTCCGTATGGTCTTGAAACGCCTTAATAAGATGGAGCGACAAGTTAAATTCACCTGCTGCATTAGCTACCCTTAATTCTTCCTCGGGTATTTCCAAGCCTTCCTTCAATGCTTGAAGTACAGCACGACACGCTACTCTCGGCGTATGTATAGGGAAATCCCTAGACATTTCTCCTTCACCGCTCCAATAGTCACGCTGCCATGTTCGACTATACCCAGCGACCTTCGATTCAAGATTGTCCATTAGGTATGACTCGGCGTCGGTAGAATACAACAGCATCCCTGGACGCACCATAGCCCTATTAGCCTCGGTATCCCTACTATCAAGATACCACGTTATGGTAGTCGGGTTTAAAGTGCCACCACGAAACTCGATATCAGCACCTTTCAAGTACGGGTCATGAGCGACATCCCATTCTACTCGTCTCATAAATGCTCTGGAGTCGTAGCAGTCAGGACTCTTAAACACCAGCAAGTCAACATCACGTATATTCATCGACTTGTCTGGAACGATGTGGATTTTAGATTTAACATGGTTAAGAAACGCCGTCCGAGCAGGCCCGCCTTTAAGGTACATAGACGGGTATTTACTCCATAATGGCGACTTAAATATATGGTCAAGCGCCGGGTATTCCCCTGGTCTTATTTCGCTTGTCCCATAATTCTGTTTAGGGTCGTCGTAATTTGTCTCGTTTGAAAACATGTTTTCCCCTAGAAGCTGGAACCTGCATCTGAAGTGTTGAACTGGAAGTTAACCGTGTCAAGACCTTCCGAATCCGAAATGTTTCCACGGATATCTTGTATATGGCCGCACTTAGGGCCGTTGTTCCTTCCGCCACCTATTGGGACATATCCGTTAGCAATCACGTCGAATTGACCGTCACTGTACTGCACGATGGCCGCCTCGTGGTTTTCCGTAGGGACAGCGGCGACGATACGCTTCGGATGAAGCCCTATCTCCGGCTTGTCTGGAGGAGGCGGGGGGAGAGGCCGAGGCGGTATAGGCGGCATCGGTCCAATCGGATTAGGCCAGATTGGCTTAGGATGGCAGCCGCAGTCATGTGGGAACACGGGAGCAACCGGGCGCATCGGGCCCATACATCCGCAGACTGGCGCCTGCTGAGGCATGCACTGGTAACGGAATGTCGGATGCGGATGCCAATGCTGGTGCCACGGGTGGCCCCAGTAGTTAGCCCAGAAATGCGGGTACGGTTCCTGAACATGCGGCAACCCGAAACTTCCACACGGAGGCGGTGCCGGGTACATCCTCGACGGGGTGTATTCCCAAGGGCCTGCCTGTCTCGGTGGAGGAGGGAAGCACGGGCCAAACCATGGAGGTGGCTGGAACGGCATGAAAAGTGGTGGAGGAGGCGGACAGCAATGATGGAACGCTGGGGTCTGCCTCATGTATGGCATCCTGTCATAAATCTCGTTTGGTCTCCCGTTGTTGCATCCACAGCTCATATTCTCTCCTTAAACTTAATCGTTCCCCTTTTCTTCTACCTTTTCTATTCGTTTTTCGATACTTGCCAAAGTAGATTTAATTCCAGATAGGGTCTCGTTAATCGCTTGTAGTGCGACCGTAATCTGTTCAAGCTTAGCATCGACCGTCTTCAAACGGTCCTTTACGCCATCGACTTCCTTTTGAGTCAGTTCAATCTTGTGTTCAAGTGTAAGAAGTTGTTCCCGGTAAGCTGATTCCTTCTTCTGGTATTCAAGTTCCATTTCGAGGAACTTCTTGTCCACATTACTAAATTGTTCGTTGCGCTTAACCCCTGTATCCTTCCTTTGCGTCTCTATCCTTTTTATCAGATAATACAAACCAAGAGCCACCAACGTGAATATCAGCAACGCTGGACTATTCGTCTTCAAAGCCGCTATCCACATGTCTGCCATAAACCTAACCTCGGGCATGTAACCATACCCTTAGTTTATAGTTTCGGACCCACTCAAACTAAAAGTTTTGAATAGCTTTTTCTCTCAAATCTCGTACGATTTCCTTATAAATTTGCAGCACCTCACGAACGAAATCGACGACGTTCACGTCGTGCTTCGAGACGCTTCCACACAGGGATACACCGCCCATCTTGTTGAAGTTGAACAGGCAGTGGTAGTCGGTGCAAAGTTGTTCGTAATACTCGTAGAACTCGTCCTCCACGCTTATGCTTTCGCTCGAATCGAGCCATTCCTTATCTCTCTCATCATCCCAGCAAATGAATGGGTAGCAACGTATTGCGGGCTTCCCGCTTGAATCCAGTTTACCAAATGTGATATTGTCATAGATTATCATCCCATCCTTGGTTACGGTGAGGCCCATGGATGTCAGCCTTCTGATTAGCTCTTTCATGAGAAGAGGTCCTGTATGTCTAATAAGGGTTTATACTTATTCCGGGACGGCATACAAAACAAGGGCCGCCAGCCTTATGCTGACGACCCCAGGAACCTTTTCTACACTTGCAGATAGGCAAAATAGATAAGTGCCAGCAACGGTCCCATGCCTATATGATGGCGACGCAATCGCTGACACTCATCTATTTGTTTATACAATGAATTTTACGGGTTATTTTTTGCCCGTGCTTCCAAAGCCACCACGGTCTTCACCCGTAAGTTCGGATTCGACGAAGTTGAGCTTCGGCTGGTTTTCAATCACACGGAACTGTGCGATGCGGCTACCCTTTTCGATTGTGGTATCTTCCGTTGCGTAAACAGGAAGTCTCCACCAGTCATTCGGACCGCAGTAAGAACAGTCAACCACACCGACACTGTTGGTCTGGAGAACCTTGAAGTTCTTGTAAGTGGAGCTACGGGGTGCGAGATGCGCTTCGTAACCCTGCGGCAACTGCATGGCAACACCAAGATGGATAAGCTTAAATTCACCCTTCTTCAACGTAACGGCTTCGGCTGCTGCCAAGTCAATCCAGTCAGACTTACCTGCAACATAGGTAAGACGGGCGATGCTGTCATCAAGGTACTTGATTTTGATATTCAATTCACTCATTTTTTGATTCCTTTTTTTGATTAAAACAGGTCAGACGAATCCGTTTCGTCAGACTCTTCCGTCGGTGCGTACTTGCCCTCGATTGTAGCCGTAAAGTCAAACATCGAAGTCACAGATACATCCACATTGGAATATTCCACATCGTATTGAGAAAGCGTATCTTCAAGGTCAGATGCAATCTTCTCTTTCAAATACGAGTCAAGCGAAGTTTCTGTCTCGAACTTAACCCCATCCGGGTTCGCCACAGCCCATTCCTTAGAATGGTATGCCACAGTGATGACGACAACATTGTCTGCATCCTGCTCCATTTCGCTTTCTACTTTCATGCAATCACAGTCAATTTCAAGTTGGTCCTGAAACCATTCCTTGACATCAACGCTCAAATCTTCAAGCTCTTCATCGTTCATACGAACCTCCGATTACAATATAGTATTTACACCCTTTTCTTTCAAGAGGGCAAAGAACTTTTCTGGCGTAATAATCTTAACACCGAGCTGTTTTGCCTTCTTGGACTTCGTGGAGGTCGAGTTTTCGTCAGCCTGTACGAGATAGTCCAGCTTTGCGCTTACGCTTCCCTTCACTACACCGCCATAGGTCTTCACGGTGCGTTCAAGGTCGTCACGGTTGTATTCCATAGCTCCCGTGAAGCAGAACGACATTCCACCGAGCGCATCCATTTCTACAGGTTTCTTGAAAGTGAATTTGCCCATTTCAAGAACACCGACGATTTCATCGAGAGCAGCGAACATCTGAGTAAACAGATTCATTTTGACATCATATGCGCTAAACCCATTGATTGCTAGCGTGGAGAGTCTTTCCGGGGTATACGAACTGAATGTAGCCATTGTCGAAAGCGGATTTTCATACCATCCGCCGAACAATTCAAGCGTTTCCAATCCAGATAGCTTTGCTTCAGAGAAACCATCAAAGTCAAACATAGACAGGAACTTACTCATTGAAATCGGCTTACTTAACGCAGCAAGCATATTGTTTCGTAACTTAGCCCCGTTTACCTGGCTCTTCATGGCAAGCGAAATGCCGTTTCCACCAGACATAGCATCGGAAATCAGCTCAGGAATCTTTTTCATTCCCACTTCGTTGACAAGGGCGGTAACACAACTTTCGCCAGCACCGTCTATTTCCAACACGTCGAAGAAGTTGGCAAACTTGTGGACAATCTTCTGCGGGCACGACGGGTTCACACAGCAAACCATCCCGTTGTCCATTACATTCAACTCTCCGTGGCATACAGGACATTCCTTGGGGAACGCAATGTTAGATGCCACATATTCTTTGTACTTTTCTGGAACCATTATTCACTCCATAGTTGGCGACTAGATTTAAACTCATCCACGGAATTTATTATGCTCACCGAACATTTCTTGACATTCTTGGTGTTCGGGTATTCACGTACACCGTTTCGCTTTAATATACGAACAATTTCCGTAGACTTCACAATATTGCTCGTATTCATTTCGTTCAGCGCTATCGCCTTGTTCATCCCGCCAATCTTGCCCTTCCTGGTAAAGGTAGGCCCGCCGGATGTCCCGAGGCGTATAGTACCGTTAGTCCGATAATATCGGGTATCTCCGTCACAGCGGTAGTGCATGCGGATGTTAAGCGATATGGCACTCAGCTTGCCACCAGCCAACGGGTCAGGATAGCCATACGACATCATCGGCTCCCCTATGGGCAGTTCGGAATGCTCGATGCGGCATACCGCAGGCATGTCCCCTGGTTCATCATCCAGCTTCAACAGTGCAAGGTCGGAACCTACCGTGTAATCAACTAGATGCGCACGGTAACAGGTGTCCTTTCCGATGTCGTAATAGCAGATGTTGCCGAAATTCTCGACCACATGATACGCAGTCACGATATATCCACTGTTGACGAAGAACCCAGTACCGTTACGCATGTCGTTCCGCACCTCGGCGAACGACAGGATGGCAACCGCAAGTATGATGCCGATTATCTTTTTCATGATGTTACCTCTTTATATTCAAAATATACCTAATTAAATATGAATTGGCAACATCCTTACTGTAAAAATTACTTTACAACCTTGTCTACCTGCGGAATCACTTCGCCGTGACGGGAAATTTCCACCTTGCAACCAATCTGAATGCCCATCTGCATCATCTTGTTCAAGTTCGAGAGGGAAGCTCGTTCGACAGTAACACCATCAAGCTCGGTCGGAACCAGGATGGCAACAGGGGAGAGATAACGGCCCTTACAGCTCCATTCTATTCCAATTAGGGTCGTAATCGCCGTTTCCAGCTCAAACTTCACCGCACACTGAGTCATCGGGGTCTTTCTACGGAGGTCGTCATAGTCGATGTCGTTAATCTTGACGACAATACCGTCACAGCCATAGTCAATAGTCTTCTTGCGGCTTGCATACACCTTTTCACGGAACGCATTCACCTGTTCGAGGGTATCGACCAGCTCGTACATCGGGACTTCAAACCCGCAGGATTCCAACCACTGCATCTTTTCCAGCTCGGTCTTGAACTGGGTCGGGGCCCTGTTAAGAACATCGTATGCAACGAAGGACATATCTTCCGAACCAGAGCCATCAAGACGCTTGGAGAGGCCAGCACTTGCGTTACGGGCAGTCTTCTTCGTCTGGGAATACTTTTCAAGGAACACGCTTTCCTTCAACATGAACTCGCCACGGATTGAACCCGTGAAGTTCGGAATTTCGTGAACAAGACCCTTCCACTTCAAAGCGGATTGAGTTATATCTTCACCTTGGAAACCGTCACCACGGGAAATCGCTTGGACAATCTTGCCGTCCTGATACATCACTTCGCTACCAGCGCCATCGCATTTTCCATTCAGCATAAGACGATGCTTGCCACCATACTGCGGGAACCATTCATCCTTGAATGCGTCCATGTTGGCATACTTCTGTTGAGTGCCAGTCACAAGGTAATGCGGGAACTTTTTTCGTCCAGTATCGTCCGAGGCAGCCAAACCGCCCGCAGCCAACGGGTTCTTCGGGTTGATTTGACGGAGTTCGAGAACAAGGGCGTCGTAAATTTCGTCGGACGCTTTTTCACGGCCATTGTAGTATTCCTTGGCAATGTACTCAATTACTTCACTCAGCAAGGCTTCACGGTCGAGTGCCTTGCCCTTCTTCGAGTTCGCCGTAACCGCAATATCCGATGCGGCACTGACAGACATTTTCAGCTCGTCGGCAAATACCTCTGGGCGAAGACCCGCACCTCGCAGGAGGACGGAATACTTGTAGTATACATCATCTTCGTCGTTTCCGTATTTTGCGAAATCGGATTCGGCAAGGATGTTCATGACGACCATATCAATAGCCGTCTGCAAGCCACCAGTAGGCAGCTTAGGGGCAAGGTGTTCAATAAATTCAATGTTCTGCATACTCTTACCTACATTCTGGGCGACGGACAGTGGACTTGCTCGTCACAGTGACCTTCAACTTAGAGAAATCGCCATTAAAAAGCAGAGAACCCGGCTTCCAACGGTTCGACAGTTCGGAACCAACCGACTGACTTTCCCAAAAGCTCTTTTCAACCGGGATGTTAAACTCGATTGCATTCATGCTGTTCTTGATATGCTCACTGATACTGAGCGTAAATGTCGATTGCTTGACTTTAAGAGTCAAGACGTAGTGATACGGGTCAGAGCATGCGGCAGAAATGCCAGCAGCAACAAGAATACCCAAGATGATTTTCTTCATAAAGCTTCCTTTTATGTTAGATTTACATTTCACCAACACCCATAAGGTCAAGCTTATCCCTTGACTGGGTGGTAACTTGTGTCAACTGCACATGATGCGGCTCAAAATGTTCATGAGTCGTCAGATATACTTCGGCATCTGGCTTAACCTCGCCTGTCCACCTGATGTAGGTAAGTTTGTTATACAGTTCTTCAAAAGTCATTGAACACCCCTTTGCATCCTTGTATAAAATATAGTAAAATAACTCCCGCCTGTCAACAAAAAAGGCCCGACTATTACAGTCGGGCCTTAGATTTTATCTTTCGGCTTTGCAATTAGTACCCGAGACAGGGGTCGAACCTTGTAACCGACGGTTTAGAAAACCGTTGCTCTATCCATTGAGCTACTCGGGCAAGTTCATTAGTCGGCAGAGTGGGACTCGAACCCACAAAATCTTGGGTTTGAACCAAGCACGTATACCAGTTCCATCACCTGCCGAATTTAGTCGGTAAGGGGGGACTCGAACCCCCACGTCCTTACGGACACCAGCCCCTCAAGCTGATGCGTCTACCAGTTCCGCCACCTACCGAGATGGAAATAAAACGTAATCGGAAAGGTGGGACTCGAACCCACACGCTTTTCAGCACAAGGGCCTAAACCTTGCGTGTCTACCAGTTCCACCACAATCCGAAACAATGGTTATAGCAGGACGTGATGGACTCGAACCACCGACTAACAGTTTTGGAGACTGCAGACCTACCAACTGGTCGAACGCCCTGTAATGGATAGCCTTGCGGCCACCCGAATGAAACTACTCTACGGCACTTCCATTCATCTTTTCGTACTCAGCAATGTACTTGAAGATACCGTCGCTGAATCCGTTGATGTGAATAAACTTACCGTATTCAATTCCGTTCTGGTACGTTGCTACGTTCACAATGTACTTGTGCGGAATTCTGAGTACTTCCTTGCTGAAGTAGCTACCAGAAGACTGCTCGTCCGTAATGATAATCACTCGGTCGAACGGTCTGGTGTTAGACTTGACTGCATCGTTCGTGCTTCTCTGGATGTCAGTGCCACCACAGCTACGAGCACAACGGTCGGCGAGCGAGAAGCCCTTTTCCGTGCAAAGATGTGCGGTATTGTCAAAGGTGTAGACCTTCGTGAACTCGCACACTTCGTTCATGATAGCAGCGATGGAAGCTGCTGCCTGAGCACGGGTGACTTCGCCCTTGCCGGACAACTGACAGCTCATGGAACCAGACGTGTCAACCATGAAGAGGGTGTTCCCTTCAAGCTTGTCGAAAGTCTCCCTTGCGGACTGGAGCATTGCTGCTTCAAGCTGCTTGGAGTAGGTTCCAGCGCTGTACTTGTTTGCCGTATAGAAGTTGTACGGCATGATACCACGAACATTCATCTTCTCGATGCCGTCCACGATTGCACGCTGCGATACAGATGCCTGCTCCATGTTGCGGAGGTTCCTCAACAGTGCAAGCGCACCGAGCTTGTTCTGGGAAAGAAGGTTCTCGAAGACTGCCTTCTTGTCCTTGCCTGCGCTCAACTCGGTTTCCCAGGTAAGCGGTGTTGCAAGGCTGTCGTCCACAATCTTCTTGTAGAGAGCGTTCTTTTCCTCGTTCGGAGCCTTCGGGTGGCAAAGCATGACTGCATCCTTCAAGGAAACCGTCTTCTTCGTGCCCTTGTACTTACCGAACTGATACTCGTCGAACTTGGCGAATGCCAAGGCGAGGCCCTTCTGCACCTGCTTCGGCAACGTCTTCTTGCCGTCCGCAAGGAACATTGCAAGCAACTCGGTGATGTCATCAACACGGGTTACGGTCGAATTGACAAGTTCCTTGGTAAGCTTGCCTTGCTGTGCAAGCACAGTCAGCATGAACAACGGCGTATGACGAAGGTGATATTCGTGCTTTACCTTGTTCAAGGTTGCAATGGCGAAGTCGGTGCTGACCTTGCCCATGTAATCCTTGATGCGGTCCTTGACCGACTGCCCGTCCTCATAGAACGTATCCTCGTTCAAGAGACAGCTAAGCACGGTACGCTGCAGCTTCTCCTCGTAGCCAATGTGTGATGCCTTTCCACCCTCGTGAGTAGACACCGGGGTAGATACCTTTCTCTTGTTAATCGACGCCATAATCATCTCCTTTGTTGATTAGGAATTGTTGATGTTGAAAAAAATATTGCCAGATGTCGGACTCGGACCGACAACCTCCTGCTTGGATTATCTAAGTAGCACATCCAACGCCACAGACCAGATGGACTGGGAAAAGGCGAACGTGAACGTTGAGGGCTGGCGCTCTACCTATTGAGCTAATCTGACATAAAAGTAGTGCCGATGGAAAGATTCGAACTTTCAATAGCTGTTAACTAAGTAACTCTCACTATCGCAACGGTTTCCCGAGAAAAAGCGCAAGAGGAACATTTCCCCTGCCAGTTATCAACCTGTGACACAGATTGACGGGGAAATAACATCGGCATAAAAATTGTAGTACCATAGGCTGGATTTGAACCAACGACCACAAGTTCCTCATCGAAGTAAGCCATTCAAACGTCACCTTTTCAGGGAAAAAGACGAAAGGCGATTTCATATACTCGTGCTCTACCAGACTGAGCTACTATGGTATTTGTTAGAGGAGAGAACAGGGTTCGAACCTGCGTGTCGTTTCCGACAAAGCTTTAGCAAAGCTCCGCTTTTACCAATTCAGCCATCTCTCCATAATGTGCTTGGCCAGATTCGAACTGGCGACCTACGGTTTAGGAAACCGTTGCTCTCTCCAGCTGAGCTACAAGCACAGACGGATTAAGCAACCTGGGCAGGGCTAGTCGAGTGAGTCAACACGACCTTTTCCTTTCCAAAGAAGAGTTCCACCGTAACCGTGTAGGAATTGGTGTCCTTGTTAAACTTGTCCCATACACGCCAGAGCTTGGCGCCAACCGTGGATGCAGCCTTCTGATAAAGGTCGCAAACGCCGTTGAGCACATCCTTGTTGTGCGGCGATGCATTCTTGAACTGAACCTTGTCACCAAGGAGTTTTGTAACCTTGGTTTCGACAGCAGCCTTGACTGCATTTACATCGGTAGATGATACGCTCATATAATCTCCTTTAATGATTAAAATTTTGTTAAGCACAAGGTAAGAGTCGAACTTACGTGAGCTTTCAGCCTAGAGGTTTTGCAGACCTCCCCCTTCGTCCGCTTGGGTACTTGTGCGAAATCGCCATTCTCTTTATAACAAACCGAATGGCGAAGGCCGTGTATCCTTATATAGACACAATCATCCACGCTTATGTACACTAGCATGGCCAGTTTTTCGGATTCACCGCAGGGAACAGTACCTGAGTGTAAACATGAAGCGGTCTATTATCTTGACCTAATACACCTCTTGCAGCGACATTACTGTCCCCGCTCCTCACTAGGGCACTTCCCATGTTCAGAACGGCAGCTTGCAAGTCATTTGACGGCGCATGCGGGCTTTAATACCCACGTTTCTTCACGCACTATATCCTGAGTTAACAGGAAGTCGACACCATCTTCATCCCTTGGCTTCCACACCTGGAAGGAAGGCAGTCTGCCCTCCACGATAGGGTTTAACCATCGTGATGATGTCATTGAAATCACGGGACGAGTACTAAGCAAGCTTCATTGCGTTGCCGTCGAACCCCATCCAGAACTGCCACCAACTGCATTGGGGCGAAGATGGCAATTCCTTGTGATTGTGGAAAAGTCTAGTTGGGGCAGCTGGACTCGAACCAACGAATATGGGAATCAAAATCCCATGTCTTACCAACTTGACGATACCCCAAGGTAGTACCCCATGTAGGGCTCGAACCTACGACTCGCTGATTAAGAGTCAGCTACTCTTCCAACTGAGTTAATGAGGCGAAAATTATGCGTCCGGCGAGACTCGAACCCACGACCCGTAGATTAAAAGTCTACTGCTCTACCTACTGAGCTACGAACGCAAAGTTAGAGCGGATAATGGGACTCGAACCCACAACAACCTGCTTGGAGGGCAGGAACTCTACCAGTTGAGCTACATCCGCAAAATTAGTTAACCTTCGTGAATTCGAACCACGACACAGAACGAACCTAAGCCCGTTGAGCGCCAAACCTGGAGGCTAAGATTTGTGCACCAATCTATTGCACCATCAGCTCTTTGGGACGCTGACACCCCACCTTCATCTCGGGACGGTGCGAAACGCTATCTACTTGAAACTCTTCGAGGCATAGAACTATCCTCATGTGAAGTTCACCCGCATTACCAGATACGGTTTTCGACGCCATATCCTTCCTGCCCTTTTTACTTCCAACTTTAGAGGCCGTTTGATTTGCAATGTCGTCACAGTAAACAAACGGTAAGAAAGCAAGACTAATGGGCCCCCCGAGACTTGAACTCGGAAAACCTTCGGGTTATGAGTCCGCTGCTCTAACCATTGAGCTAGAGGCCCATAAACAATTTGATTAGGATAGCACCCGTGAGCAATACGTTGTATTACTACAACTAGGTCTCACAGCTACCATTTCCCTCCCGTAGAGGAGAGCGTATTAAGCACTCAGCATTACTACATTGAGTTCGTTTATACGACTAATCTTAGCGCCAGCGGCAGGATTCGAACCTACGACCCCGAGCTTCCTAATGCTAAGTAACCCGTTCCAAACGCCACCCTTGCGGGAGAAAAACGGACAGGTATTGTACGTGCTCTACCACTGAGCTACGCTGGCAAAAATCCAGGTAAATGCAGAAACCGATGTGCCCATCGCAAGGCACTATACATTAAGAGTGTACAAGGTCTATGTATCGGTATCTATCGACACTGGATGAAAGTTTAATACCAGGAGCAGGACTCGAACCTACGACCCCGAGCTTAACAGGCTATGAAACCCATACCTAACGCCACCCTTGCGGGAGAAAAGACGGACAGGCTTATTTACGTGCTCTAACCAACTGAGCTATCCTGGAACAAAATTGAAGTCAGGTAAAAAGCGAAAGTGTATTTGCCATAGGCGAACGGATTTGCAGTCTGTTTCTAAGTAACACTTTCTAACGACACTGACTTTTAGTGGGTTGAATAGGAGTCGAACCTACAATGTTTACCCAAAGGGCCTGGATTTACAGTCCAGTGCAGAACCACCATCCCTGCAGTCAACCCAAATAAAATTGTTAGTGGAGCCACCGGGACTCGAACCCGGAACACCTAGCTTGCAAAGCTAGTACTCTACCATTGAGCTATGACCCCAAAATTACAAAGCCGAAATTTCAATCAGCGGGCTAACAACTCGTGTCAACCACGGTCAGAAAGATAGAAACTAAGACATTGTTTGTCAAGGGTTTCTACCAAAAAATTTCAAACTTTTTAGTCGGGTACGTGAGATTCGAACCCACACTCCTCGCAGAACATCGCCCTGAACGATGCGTGTCTACCAATTCCACCAGAACCCGAAATAGTTGCGGAGAACGGACTTGAACCGTTGACCCACGGATTATGATTCCGTTGCTCTACCAACTGAGCTACACCGCATCGGTGATGGCGCTTTTGGAGTAATCACATACCCTCGTTCATAGCAGGTACACCATCATGAGCAACATCAAACTTCTCCAGTTGTGATACATTGCAACCTCGGGTTCATAAGGACCTCGCATCCTTCAACCCGTCATTAGCTCTTTTGCGAGAAGAACACTAATGGCCTTTTAAATGGCGGCGTTTTAGCCTGTCACCGAGCAGGGGCCACGTTTCCCGTCCATCCCATGTCCGTCTCGACATGATTGACTCAAATTGACGGGACCCGCCTTGCAAGAACAACAAAATCAAAAGTTAGTCCGCCAGCCGAGAATCGAACTCGAACTAAGGGAATCACAATCCCTTGTGCTACCATTACACCACTGAGGGGGTAGTACTCCCGAGAGGGTTCGAACCTCTGACCCCTTGTGTGTAAAACAAGCGCTCTGAACCAACTGAGCTACGAGAGTATAATTTAGCGCAACCAGCGAGACTTGAACTCGCACGCCCATAGGACACCAGCGTGACAGGCTGGCCTGGCTACCAATTTCAGCATGGCTGCAAACATATAGCTCCAACGGGACTCGAACCCGTATTACCGCCTTGAGAGGGCGGCGAACTAGGCCAGTTATTCGATAGAGCCAAAAATACAATGGATAGGTGAATATGCGAAGTATCACCATGACAGCTTTCACCATACCGTTGCGAAATCTGCTTATAACCTAAAACAAACCGTTTCGCTTTTACGCCTATCTTGTCGGCACGGATATCTGTCGTAACTGGCATGTAGGTTATTCCTTCAGGCAACCAGCGCCGCTGAACAGAGTTCTATCCAATGTTAGTGACACTAGCAGGACTTGAACCTGCGGCCTTCTCGTTCGTAGCGAGACGCTCTGAATTCCAACTGAGCTATAGTGCCATAAAAGTAAGCGTCATGTCGGACTCGAACCGACGACCTTCTCCATGGCAAGGAGACGCTCTACCAACTGAGCTAATGACGCAGTTAATCTTGGTTGATGCCCGCCAGTTCCCACTTGATGGGAATCGAACCCATATTCCTTCCACCAGCACAGCTGGCAGCTTCAACCATCTAGGATGGTAATCGAGAAGCGCTAGTGGCAAAAAGCAGGCACCAAATTTTATTAGAAGCGAGGGTGGGATTCGAACCCACGGATGACAGGGCCACTGCCACCGACGGTTTTCAAGACCGTTGTAATCATCCAGCTCTACCACCTCGCCATATTTTAGTCGGAATGGCAGGATTTGGACCTGCGGCCTCTTGCTCCCGAAGCAAGCGCTCTACCAGACTGAGCTATATTCCGAAATTTATTTAAACACAAACTTACAGGCGTCCTAATTTCAAGGACGGATTAAGGAGCACACTTGGTGGTTAACCCAAAGTTTATCTCCCCCATTCTTATTTCAAATGGTCTCACGTGGCATATTTTAGTAGAGCCAATACTACACCTCTGCGACCATCATTCTGGTATTCATCTAATTCGCAGAGACAGATTCCTCATCCCAGAGTTTTCCCCATCTGGGTTAGCCCGTTAGCATGAAATCAAGAATGATGCAACACGGGTTCTACTCATTTGCGTTTAAACAAAGTTTGATGAATTCGAGGAGCTGCGGGGGTTCCGGCATCCTTTCCGCTTGTCGCCAAGGCCATCGGTTTGTCATCTATGTTGCAAACGGGCGCACCTACCAACCCTTACATAGACCTAGATGGATATCGTTACCATTTAATAGCAGGCTTCATCACGCCTCCCGTTCATCGCCGTCCGAACGCAACGGGTCTGGCCCTCAATGACGGACATTTAGCCAGATGTCTCTAACTCCGAAAGTAAGACTTGAACTTACGACCTGAGCTTTACGAAAGCCCTGCTCTACCAACTGAGCTACTTCGGAAAAAATAGTAGCGCCAACGGGAGTCGAACCCGTATTGCCGCCGTGAAAGGGCGATGAACTAGGCCAGTTATTCGATGGCGCCAAAATGTAGTCCGCAACCCTGAACTCGAATCAGGACTCGCCTCCTTATCAGAGAGGAATGTTAACCAATTACACCAGCTGCGGATAAAAACATAGGTGGGTGGTTTAGAACCACCAAAATCCCACCACCGTGGGCACCTACTTTGTTTCACCTATTGTTAGTGCCAGCTTCTGGAGTCGAACCAGACTACTCGGATTTTCAGTCCGGCCCAATCACCGGGTTTGGGTTAGCTGGCAAAATGATTGGCCAAGAATCACGAAGGAGACGAACCTTCCACATAGCTTCCACATAGCTTCCACATAGTTTCCACTATGCGCCACCCACATGGAGACCCTTGGTCAATCGAATTGTTTTAAGGCAGTGGGCAGGGCTCGAACCTGCGCATAACTACATACAACTCTCCTAGACATACCTTGGCATATCCGAGTTGCTGTACGGTGCTCTACCATCTGAGCTACCTCTGCATAGTAGCGGGGGCAGGACTCGAACGCTGCGACCTTTGGGTTATGAGCCCAACAAGCTACCAACTGCTCCACCCCGCAAATTTCTTCATAGTTGCCGATGAGCGGTTCGAACGCCCGAATACAGGAGTCAGAGTCCTGTGCCTTACCAGCTTGGCGAATCGGCAATATAGCTCGCACAAAAGGATTCGAACCCCTATCTCCCCCTGCAGCAAGGCGCTCTTCCAGTAAGCTATGTGCGAATAAATAAGCCTGTGGAGAGGCTCGAACTCCCGACCAACGCATTACAAATGCGTCGCTCTACCAACTGAGCTACACAGGCAAAAATGACAGCTTAACCCTGGTTTGGGACTTTCCCGTATTAACTGTCAGAAGGTCTCTCCGTCATTTCTATAGCCGACGGATTAGTGCTTTTTTAAAAGCTCAGGCTACTAAACAGCTCTTTTCGGATGGGTTCCCACGGCGTAGCGACCGCCACGATTATCACACCCTATTAGGAGCCGTTTTTCACCTGCGGACTCCTCTGGGAGCTACCCAGAGGTCCATTCTAAACTTGGGGCGTCGTTTTGCTTTACTGTCCCTACCGTCCCAGCCAGACTTCCTGCGCACTCCGTACTGGCCTACAAATTTCGTTTCAGCGGATGTATATGCGATAGTTAACTACCGCCTGGGAACTATGCCATAACCTGTGTCAACATCCTTTTAAATTTAGCTGACATGACTGGACTCGAACCAGTGACCAGACGATTAACAGTCGCCGACTCTACCAACTGAGCTACATGTCAAAAATATCCATGGGCACCACCCCTTTCACATGTTGTCATGGGTGCGACAGGATTGGTCGCAGAGAGCTTTACTCAAAACTCACGAACCTACCGCAATATCGGAGGGTAATCCTCGGATGGACACCAGCATATCAAGTAACCAGTGTTTACCATCATAGACAATTTGTTTTCGGTGTGGTCTCGGTTTGCAACCGTTAACTGTTGCATCCGCAAACTGTCAAAACCACTTTTCCACAAGCGTATAACCAAAGTGTTATGCACCGTAGTCCTCGTCCTTTCGAACGATAGTCGGGGTAGCCAGATTCGAACTGACGACATCCTGCTCCCAAAGCAGGCGCTCTACCAGACTGAGCTACACCCCGCAAGTTTTTAAGGTGCTTCCGGCACCACCGTTGAACGGCATAGCGGTTACTCACCGCTAGGAAACGTGAGCGTTTCCTTATTTAAACCTCTCCATATGAAGGAGCCTAAAAAAGAAAACGCAAGAACGATGCCTTCCGACCTGTATCGAACAAGGCGTCTTCAACATTGCTGCTGACGGTTCCCTCACCTACGGGTACACCGTTCTCAACGTCATGATTGTTTAAATCACCCAACACAGTCCATTGCCAAGACTATCATGTGTGAGTAAGGTTATCAACCTAGCAACTTTTGCAAAGCCGAAATGTCAATCTTCTGAAAGGACTCACGGTCCAATCTGACGCAGGAAAGTAGGTTCGAAACCTTGACTGTTCCCGTTTACGTCGTCAATTATAGAAATATTCAAATGCTCTGTCAAGGGGTAATTCGATATTTTTTAAAATTTTTTATCGAATTTCTTCCGTCGCTCTGAAAGCTATTAGTTCGTAACTGTCTTTATCACAATCTCGAACGTACTTTTTGAACGACTCAAAGGATTTGAACATCTCGCCAAGACTTAGGAACATATATTCTCCGACCTCGAAGTCGGGCGCCCTTAGCTTGGTCTTGCCGCAGATATCAATAATCTCTTCCATTGATAGCTGTCGGTTACTGTCCTTGTCCACCACGTTTATTACGTTGTAGTCATAGACTGGTTGTCGATAGGTACCCGTTGCGGGATTATCGAGTCTGATGAATTTCAACGTTGCCATTATGGTGATTTCATAACCGCTTGGCAAGTGTTCTTCGATAAGATGTCCAAACTGTTTGGCGATATCGGAGCACACGTTGTATTCATCTCCCTCTGGTGGTGTGAAGTTCGCCAGCTTCGCTGTTCGATTAAACTTCTTCCACCAAAGATGCCCTGTCTGTTCCAATATCGTACAATACTTCAATTCAAGGCCAATGTCTGCACGCTGGAACCAGAAATGCCTGTTCAAATTATTTGAATAAAATTCGAGCAGGGCAGCCTCATCCAGTACGGACAGGTTGATGACATTCATGTATTCGTATACGCTCATAATGTCTCCCTCTCGGTTAATTGTTGAACATGTCTATCTGGTCTTTAGAATCAATCTCTTGCAGCAGCGATTCCATTGACTTTGATAATTGTTTATATGTTGACATTCCTTCCGAAATTTTTTTGATTGCCTCTTTTGCAGTTTTTTCTGCCTTTTCTACAAGAAATTTGCTTTTATCCTGCTTTTTGGCATCATTTTCCGCCTGTTTTTTCTCTTCGGCAATCAACTTGGTCAACGATTCGATGCCTTTCTGGGCTTGGTACATGACCAGACCATACTGCTTAATGCGTTCCTTTCCGTCAGGTTTCTTAATGAGGAGGGCTTTAAGAATGCTTGCATCAATCGGTGAAAGCTTGTATTCCTCGATGATTTCATCGACTCGGGATTCGCTCGGCAGGGAAGATGATGTCGGCCACGTTACGCCAGTCTCTATCTGGCGAACCCTCTCGGAGGAGATATGGATGATTTTCTCGTAGTCAAGCTTCCTCGCTTCCGACTTGGTCATCCCGCCTTCGGCCTTCGTGCGGAGCGTCCTCTTGACGAGGTCTGCATCGAACGGGTTCAACTGGAACTCAATCCACACGTCCCACGGTTGGATTTTGTGCTTTGCGTAGTCCGATTTTCCTACATTATGGTTTCTAACACTGTCCGTAGCATTGTTCACTTCTTGCATTTGGAGTCTCCTGTTTGAATACACTAAAATAAATTATTTGGAACCAAGTCTATCACGAAATCTTCTTTTTTTAGAGAATTGTAATCATAGGGTTTCTCACTGGGGTATCCCATCGGGTTGATATAGAGGTGGCCGACCTGGTATGCTGTATGGGTATGGCCAGCACACCAGATGGCGTCTGGTTTCAACATGCCGATATATTCAGGAGAGAAATAGTAGTAGACCGAGTTGAACTTGTCATGCTCGTCCGGGACACGGAAATCGATAGGAGCGAAGTGGGTGACCATGACATCGGGCTTCTGTGCGAGGACGGACCTGCACTGCTGGTTCAACCTCTCACGAATCCGAACTATATCGTTGTCCATGTAGTTCCAATACTTGCCGTCATAGGTCTTCGACACCCAGTTGCTATCCACTTCCTTCCGGGAATGCGGTATGTCGAGATATTTCAGGAAGGTGTAATCCCATATCCCAATGCAACCACCGATATTGACGCCGCAGACATTTTCCACATTCCCATCCAGCATGTGGAGGTTGTCTATGGAGTCTGCCAGCTTATGGAAACATTCAATTTTAGCTTCCGTATTCTTGAACTTACCGTTATCGAGATGCACGCTCATGTCATGGTTTCCCATACAGAAAAGGACATGGCTATACATGTCACACAACCGAACAAGAATTTCACGGGCGGCATTAAACTTGCTTGCCATATCCCCAGGGATAATCAGTATATCCGCAGGAAGGAAACTGGATACGAAAGTATCCATCGACATCTCCTTCTTGTAGTAGTCGTAGTGAAAATCCGAGAAAATAAAGGCCTTCATATCACAAATATAGGATATGAAGGCCGATTTGTCAATGACACTTTACATTAGGGTTTAAGTCCAAGCAAGTCATCCTCCTTAGGAGGTTCCTTTGAGAACATGTCGGAATCACGTCCAAAACGCTTCCTGGTAAACGCCCTTTGTCCACCCGGCATATTGTGCCAACCGAACCACACCTTGTCACTATTGTCAAGATACATCGACGGAACACGACCATTGAACTTTACATCTGCAATATACGCCATCCTGTTGGAGAGGTCGGCATATTTTCTCTTGGTAGCTTCATTGTCTGCGGCTGACATACCTGCATTAAGCGGATGCATGAGCGCCTTATCCAAGCAATACTGTCCGATAAGGTCAGCCGTTCCACCATGTGCCAAGGCATCATTTATTACGGAGTCGTTCTTGTAAGCAGCGATACCTGAACCACGGGTCAGGAACTTATACTTTAAGCAGTCTCGTTCCCATTGGAGATATCGGCGGAAGTCAGTTCTATCCTTCCTGCTCTTATCAAACATCATATTGAGCCATGCCTTCGCCTGTGCATCCGCATCGTATCTCTTTTCTTCGTCACTATATGTGGAATCCGCTGCGAAGTTCTTGATTCTCGGAATCCACGTTAGCGTGCGCAAGTCCACTTTATACCAGTCGTTCTCAGGCACCCTTAGCTTATAGTGGTCTCTAATTTCCATCCACTTCTTGTTAAGCTCATCGTGTAATTCTTCATCAGTAGGGTGTTGAAGTTCTAGGTAATATGCGTACGCATCCATCCTTTCGTTGACTTCGTTGACAATGTCACCAATGTTCTCACCGTTAATCTTCGGTCGGTTCATTGTAATCTTATACAGATTGCTGGTAGCTTCTAGCTGAGCCGGGGTAAGTCCCAGCTGATATATAGCTTCCATGAAAATTTTGTAGTTGTCCGTCATAATCGTCCACCTAAATTCAATTATAGTTTATTGTTCGACGGTTCAAGCAAATGTTTCAAGTGTTCGTCAATAAATACTATTTCCCAATGGTAGGAGTTGACAATACCGTTTGCAATCCCGGCAACAAGAGTCCCCGTACGGTTGCGGTACACTGCAAAATGTCGTTTCATCCTGTCGGCCAAGATAGTGACTACGGAATCCTGATATGATATTCCGTGCATCTTCTTATGCCCAAGCAGTTCAACTTCCTCTACGTTCTTGCCGAAGCGTTTAAGAACATTCACCGCACGCTGTATCATCTCAGCAACGTCATAGTTGATGAGTAACTTGGGTGCGTTCTGGTCGATTATCTGATTTGTTTGCATGATTGCTTGCATATCTTTAGTTTATAACCTCACGAAAGAAGTTCAGTACCCGCATATTATAAACTGTTATTAAGTTTGCAAGGAACAGCAATGAAATCTCTTTTTGAGCGAATAGACAAGCTTGACACCAACCTTCGGATTTCAAGCGAGTGGGCCAAGCGCAAGTACAACGAGTTCAACTCTCGTTTCTTCGGCGGCAAGCTCCCGAAGGACATCAAGTTCGAGATGTCTGGCACGACCAACGCTGTCGGCGACGCATCATGCATTGTCAGCAACCAGCCGTCACCCGGAAGCATTCCCGTAGGCGATAACTTCGTCAGCAAGCTCAAAATACGTCTATCGAGCTACTTCAACGACATTACCGAGACGGAAGCCGAGGAAGTCCTGCTCCACGAGATGATTCATATCTGGCAGTACGTCAGCATTCCGAAGGCCCAGTGGGGTGCGAACATGCATGGAACATCGTTCACCAACAAGATGAACGAAATCAACAGGATGTCCGGCGGAAAGTACAACGTGACCGCCACCAACGATTCCAGCATGAAGGCCCGTCATGCTGACGACCTCATGAGAAACAAGAAGGAATACGACGAACTTAGCGAATCAAGGCTCATGTTCATCAAGGACAAGAACAACAACGGCAAGGTTGATGTAATCCGATTCAAGAACGAATCCGATATGAACCAGTTTGCCGAACAGTTCGTCCCGATGCACGAGCTTGAAGTTACGGGAACCGCTGCCCCGCACGACATCGACGCATACCGATACAGGTTCGGGGCGTTGAAGCCAAACACCGAAGAGAACCGCAACGGATATTACATCATGAACAAGAGGGACATCGAAGAGGCCAAGCGTCTCGGAGCGATATCCTAGGAGAGAACACTATGTCATTGAAGAAACACCTGTTCGAAGCAGAAATCAAGAAGCTGAACTTGCCGCCTGCAATGGAAGCGGCAATCGACGACCTTCACGACGCAACTTTTCCCGAGGATGACGACGACCCCGAATTTGTCGAGAAGGACTGGAAGTCTGTGGACAAGGACCTTGGCGACGGAACGTCGTCAGTCGAAACTACATGATTTGGCCAACGATAACTTTCGCAATCGTCGTCATAACAATTCTATTGATAACGGGCAAGGTATAAAGGAAAGTTCCATGGGTTAATCCGTGGAACTTTATAATTCAACTCCTATACATCACTCAATATAGATTTCAGTTCATCCCTACTGAATGACGTTTCTTTAGCCAAGGCAGTGCAAAACGCCCATTTAAACGTATGTTTTTTATCTAATAGTTTTTTGATAGTATTTCGTTTTGCATCAGTGACATTTGTCCAACCAGCAAATAGGCCTTGGGTCATTTCGTTATATGCCTTATCCCATTTGTCAGACAAGTCACTATTTTTAGCATTTATATAACAATCCTTCACCGCCTTCATATACCGTTTGTTATTATCCTCTGTATTCCTCATCATTGCTTTATAATCCAATCCCACTCTATGAGATAGTTCAATGTATGTATCATCAACCTTCTCTGGAATTAAGTCGAACAACTTCTCCGCATCAAGTTCAAGGAATGCGTTAATGTTATTTATAACGGTAAGGAAGTCCGGGACTTGATATCTGTTGGTCGTCGCATTTACGTCTAACAAGTGTCTTAGTATATCATCTTTATATTTATTGTTTACATCACGAGTATCTTTAACAGCACGAGATATATGCCCTTCTTGTCCATTAAACTTTGTGCTATCCTTTTTCAGCCAAGGCCTATTGGATTTTGGTGGTATATAAGCCGCAGCAATCAATTCCTTAGGAGTATGCAAACCTCCATCATTCTTCACCTCATCATATTTTGCAGTGCTTATTCTACAGCTTTGATTTGCAATACAATTTGCCGTTTCATCCATTACCCATTTAAATTTATCAATAGGAAGTTCATTGAAGGACATATACTCATGATGAAGAGAACGAATCAACCTGTCTATTGTATTCACCAGATACTTTGGCAAAAAATGTTGCGCCTCACTATACGTGGTAGAATAACTTGTATTATCCTTCCATACTACCCATGGTATAAATTTGCTAATCTCCTCAAGAACATGTTCGTCTTCTTTTTGCATTAGAGATAAGTTTTCTTTACCAATATCTTCTCCAAACACATCAATCTGATATTGTCCTTCCCTCGAAACACTCGGTTCATTTTCATTAACCTTAAACATGTTCCCCGCACTGCTCCTTCCATGTGGAAGTTTTCGCCTATCCATTTTATTGTATTTATCTTTATCGAGTGTTATTTTCAACGTGTCAATCTTGTCACGATGCTGTGCTGGTGGGTTATATGGAATTTCATATTCATCATTAAAATTATCAGAGTTTCCAAAGTCACGCCCTTTACGAATCAATCTAGGCTTTTTCTTATTAAAATCTCTCAATACAGGAATCTTGTATGGATTAAGGGCAGTCCATACTACATTGTCATATTCGTTAATATCGCCCGTGTTGCGTCCATAATTCTTATTTTGAATGGTTATACCATTATTCAGTATAGAGTCCACATTATCTGAATGCGTACGATGGAAACGCACCTTAACAGGATGGTTAGCTTTGTACCGTGCCAATTCAATATTTTTATCGGATTTGCCCATGCGTGTATCTTTTGACGGCATATCTCCAGATTGCATGATAGATTTCATCTCGTATAACGGTTGGACACTTTCAAAGCAAGCAGTGTACAAATCAGCACAACTTTTAACTTGGCTGGGAGTCAAATCCATCGCTTTTAATGCTTCAATAAAATCCTTTTTCATAAGGTGCCTCTATTGACATAGTTAAGTGAAACCCATCCGTCCACGGTTCGTCCCCAGCCACGCCGTTCGGCGTATATTCCTATCTGGGTGTCCTTCTCGTACTTCTTGACCACTTCACCGACAATGGGAGCCTCACGGCAGTTCAGGTTGGCTTTGGTCACGCCAGAATACAGAGGGTTCCTCGGTAGCTTATCGGGAGCAAGGATTTTCAAAAACTCATACCAGTTGGACAGACACCCCTCGTTTCTCACCCACGGCTGAGGGCATTGCTTTCCGCTAATGCAGTGGTGCATGATGACATGGTCGAGAGGAATTTCGTATTCCTCCATGAGCTTCTTTGCGAGTATCGCCGTACGCTCGACTACCTTGTCTGATATGCTCCAATCCGTGTCGGAAACTTTGAGGGACTTCGTGTTCTTCTTGTCTGAACACATCTCGATTGAAATGCAGTTCGCATTGCGGGCCTTGCCGTGCAGGGTTCCGCCAAGCGATGTAGAAAATGTCTTGTACAGCTTGTCGCCAACCGCCCAGCAATACTGGTTCCTGATGTCGGTGTTGAACTGGACAGCTTCTTCCTGGTCCACGATAAAGTCGGCACTTGCGTTTGTGCCCTGCTTCCCAAAATATTTTGCGAAGCTCCTAGCCTTCCCTCCCTTAGAAGTAGTACCAGCGGTGAAGTGTATCACCAGGTATTCAATCGGGCGGTTCTTTTTGATGGTTACGTTGTACATACTACACCGCCGCTCCGCCACCAACGTCGGCACCACCGCCTCCGCCGCCATCGTAACAGCCTACTGCACATCCCTGCTTGTATGGCGAGTAGTTCATCCTGTTAGGTGCAGCGAATCCAGTCACCATGGGCTGTGCAGATGTATTGACTGCAAATTGGACCGGGAAATCGGTCGGGAGGTGCGACTGGGCCTTTTCCATCATCTCCCTGATTTTAGGGTCAGACTTAACCTTGCTACGCTTCCATTGAATCTTCCCTGGGAACAGCTGTTTCATTTCTTCCTTCGGGTCACGGTTGGCGTTCGGATTAGTGGATAGGGTCATCGGGTTCTTGTACGCACCCATGTCGTTGGAATGAGAACCGTTAGTCGCCATCGGCGCCTGAATTGCGTCATGGATGTTATGGTTCTCAGCCATCGGCAACGTCAGATGCTGTTCAAAACCTTCAAAACAAGCCTTACACAGACCTGTGAGGGCTTCCATCTGGGCTTCGGAAAGACCTAGCTTTCCAATAGATTCAAAAAACAGTTTCGTGTTCATACACTTAGTTTATAAACTATTTGCATGAAGGTAAACGGATTCATCATACCCGTACGGGGAAACTGTCGAGCTATGAACGAGGAGCGCAAGAACTTCTCGGTAATGACGCACGTTTCCGAACATCTTTGGAACGACAGGCTTGGAGCCTATGTCGAACGCTCGGAAAAAGCCCAGATTAACAACCCAGTCATGTCCCGTGACAGGAACCTCGGTGTGAGGTTCCACTACCGCAGGCACAATGCGTTCCTCGACCAGGAGCGCTACGACAGGATGTCGGCTGACTTCGTGAAGCGTCAGGGAGTATTCATCAAGTATTACACCGTTACGATGGACGTAGACAGCAACTCGCTGTTCCACGAGGACAACTTGCGTGTCGTGGACAGGGAGTTCGACTTCCAGGTGCTAATCGGGTTCCAGCCGCAGAAGGAACTTTACGACAGGTACGGCATCCAGTTCGACGGCAAGATGGAACTCCAGTTCCTGATGACCTACTTCCTCGAATGCAACTACCAGTCGCTGAGGGAACACGGCATCAAGCCTATGTGCGCCCCTTCTGAGCATAACCCCATCTGGTATCAACGTGGGTACGAAGATTTCCGTTACTATGGTTACACCGCACAGCAGATTTTCCCCAAGGCTGGCGACATGCTCAAATTCGAGTTCAACAACATCTTGTATCAGGTGACCAAGATTTCAGACGAGCAGCCTGAATACGAGTACAAGCAGAGAAAGTACTGGTGGAAGGTATTCGTGGATACGGCAGTGGATTCTGGACAGAAGGTATCGGACGACGTTTTGAAGAAGCCCGAACAGGAAAACTTCATCAACAACCTCCTCGGGCAGACGACATACGAGAAGTCCGAAATGGAATCAGGTGCAGATGCAGCAAAGGCTACAACGACGGCAGAATACCCGTTTGCCGTCAACGCCACCGTGGACGAACTGAAAAAGGATGTCCTTTTCAGGCCACCCGAAGTTCCAGAATGCGTGGAAAATGTTACCGAATCCTCGTCTTACCAGCCGTGCGAAAAGTTGCTCGGCGGATGGTAGCTACATTTTACTACGTGCGCTCAATGCGGTTTCTTTCACTTCAGTCAACGCCCAAGCGACAAAGGCATCCGAACAATCGTCGGACTCCTTGTATCGTTTACAGAACTTGAACGCAGGGCATTCTTTGCATTCGTCCGTGGCAAATACCCTCATCAGTCTGCGGATATTCTTTTCATTCTTGAGAAATTTCTGTATCCTGTTCATTATTCTGCCTTCACATGTTTGAACCCCAACTTCATTGCTTCCGCAACGGTGATTTCATCGCCGTCCTTGTAGACCTTGCCCGTCGTTTCGTTGGCTTCGCCCGCCTTGAATGTGGAAGCAGGCACCGGGTTGCCGGGATGGAATGTGTACATCACTTCACCCAAACCTTCTTCAGGTCCGATAATGAGAATGGTAAACCCGACATCCTTGCGCATATCAGTATTTATGCAAAGCGAGAGGTAGCCAGTTTTCTTGAAGTCATTGAAATGACAGACATCGTCTGGCTTAAAATCGGCGAGGTCAAGCATACCGTGATGGCCAGTAATGTCAGTCGTAATCACAGCCCTGCATCCAGGGGCAAGAACACCCGTGCTATCAACCCACGGAGACCAGTTTGCCGTCATCAGTGCGTTTTCAAGGTCTTCGACAGTGGAGTAATCGGTGGTAGAACCGATACCCGTGTCGAGTCGCTGTTCCAAGCAGGACTTGAAGTAGTCAGGGAGCACCTTCTTCGTCTTCTGGATGATATCGTAGATTTGCTTGTTGAAATTCATTTTAAACCTCATACTAAAAACATTGTTTAACCACTTGTACCACACCTACGGAGGAATGACAGACTTATGGGAAGCACGAGCCCTCTGGTGTTGATGGACAGGTTTTCTCGGGAGCCTGAACCGTTTCCACACTTCCCTCGCTGCCATGTTTTCATCCACTATAGCCGACATCTGCAATCTGGCATCAGCCTCTACGCCCACCTTCTCGATTGACTGGTCGGCATGGTACAGGTCGTGACCTAGCTCGATTGCCTGTTCCGAATATCCCGAGGAGGAAGCGTTGGTAGATTGTTCATAGTTCAATGCCGACGCAGAGCCATAAAGGGCACTGGCGGTCAAAAGGAGAAGTGCGAATTTCTTGATATTCATTGTATCCCGTGTTAAAACTTTGTTTTGTTATTTGCAACCACCAAATGCAGCAAAGATGGCAACGCCGATTATCATAAGTGGCACGGCGTTGATTGAAATAATGTACTGCCAGTAGAACTTAAGGTCGTTATACTCTGGGTGACAGTCCCGCATCTCTGGATAGACTATGAGGGCCCAAATAAACGTAATAGGAACCATACTGAATATGCCAAAGAGCGTACTCTTAAAGAGTGGAAAGAATTCGACTACCCGGTTGTACTTATCACACCAGAAACCGAAGACTATTCCTAGAAAGGCAACAACCAGCGGCCAAACAACCGAGAAGTTCAGCAGCTTCTCACGGAAGTCTTCACCCTTTGTATGTGGAATCATATAGTCTCTCATTATCGACCCTCCTTTTCTTCGTCATCGACGAGGTTAACACACGGGATTTTTAGACCGTCACCCATGTCGATTACGCAGTTTCGGTGACTGCATATAAGACAGAGGTCACGGTTTTTGACTTTCTTTGGAGTAAACTGTGTATTGTCCATTACAACGAATCCTTTTGTATATGGTAGCATAGATTGCGTTTAGTAGTGCGAGAGCGACTGCAAAAAGAGCAGCCGCTATCTTGAAACCAAGGAATATGTCATGCAGCCGTAGCTTTAAACGGCGGTATGATTTCCTTGATATCATACGGATGCCTTCGGCTGAGACTTGCCCTTCACATAGAAGAACACCCAGTCACGGGCATGGTTCTGTTCAGTGATAGGCAATTCCTTGGTGCAGACTGCATTAGCCGCACTCATCTTGTTGACAATCATCGGCTTCAGTGTGGACATCGCAGCGTCCTTGTGGGAAAGTTCACGACCATGGAACTGTACCGCAATCTTTACGGGATGACCAGCTTCGATGAACTCTGCTGCCTTGTTCATCTTGGTGTTGAAATCGTTTTCGCCGATGTTCGGGCCAAACGTGATAGTCTTTTCTTCGGAACGGCGAGCGTTTTCACGGTTCTTCTTGTCCTGTTCCTTTTGAGCCTTTTTCTTCAAGTACTCTTCCTTCTTACGGTCACCAAGCTTGAAGACAGCAGCCTTTTCGTTAACAACGACAAGGTCAAGACCCTGGTCTTTTGCCAGCGTTTCCGCCTGACCATAGGTCATCTGTTCGATTGTTCCATCATCTTTCTTCAAGCGAATGGAAGCGTTACGGTCAAAAGTCTGGGTTTCGGTGGATTCCTTAGCACTACGCTTAAAACCGTAGTTGCCGTTGTTGTAGGATTTGTACATTTAATTTCCTTGTTTAAATTGTTGATTAGGGATTGTTTATCCCGATGACAAGAATATAGATAAATAAATCCCCTCTGTCAAGGGGATTTAAACAATGTAATGTAAAAAATATATTAACAAATCCTATTCAACGAGGTCTATGCAAGTCGGTTTGATTGCGTTATACAAGTCGACAAACTCCCGAACGCTTATCGGGGTGTCATAGAACCTGAAATCATAAGATTTCGGAATGCTGATTTTCGTACTGTTGGACTTGATTGTCCAGTTTTCCGTGATGGTTCTCCATGTAAGCTCGTTTCCGACAGCAACCCTGATTGGATAGCGTTTCTTCTCGACGACGGGCTTTATTTCCCCGTCCTCCACATATCTCGTCACCACGTCGTACGTCGGCACCTCATGACTCAGGCAGGCCTCATACGTTATAGACTTTTCGTCCTGCTCAACAACCCTGATAGTAAACGGTATCGGGCGTATTTGCCCCATATTTGAATAGGCGTAATAGGTATTGCCGACCGTGAGAGGGCTACTTGCAGGAACAACCAATGTATAATAATCCTTTTCTTCAAAGGTGGATTTATACTTCAACGGATAGTCCGCAGTGCCGCTAAACACCCAGGACGGGTCGCTAATCTCTATTCCTTCACCGACCATCTGATGATGGTACAGTTCCACATGGTAGGCATCCTTGTCGAATCCTGCGGGGAGCGATACCAACGCAGTAGCTTCATTATTGTCGATACGGGTAACCGTTGCCTTCAACTTATCTTCCAAGACATTTCCGTTAGACACATCGACCACATCGCCAACCTGCAAATTATCGACCTTTCCGTCAGTAGGCACATCGAATTTTATCATTGCCGCAGCGACACTCGCCTCGCTTATAGGAACCTCCCGGTAATATACAGGCTCATTATCAGATGTATATGAAATGGCAAGAAGGTTAAACCAGTCGGTAACATTGACCATTTCCGCAGTAGCTGCACCCACTTGATGCAAGCGATATGCAACATACTCCTTAGGATTCTTCGAGGTGCGACCCACCAGAGCGTACATTGTCCATGAGCCGACACGGTCATCGTCCATATCCGCCTGCCAGAACACGATGCTGAACCCGCTATAATCACTGCTGTTGTACTTGTCGTTTTCTCCCTTCGAGAACGCACCGTACTCGTGGTCGCATAGAACACCCTCATTGCAGTTCGGCAATACCGCACCCGCAATGCAGGTATCTTCCAGTACAACATCCTCCACATCAAACCTGTACTGCTTGTCAAAGGATTCCACATTCTTGACACACTCGTCAATGAGCGGGTCGCCACTGCTACCCGGCATCAATTCCTTATCGACTTCCGTCTTTATCTGATAGTCCGTAATTCTAATTCGCTTACCCGGAACAAGGGTGCCCTCTTTCGGTCCGCACTTGCCGACCACCTTCACCGTCCTCGTTGCCGTGTTCAGCACACAAGAACCGTTCAGGTAGTAATACCAGATGTGATAGATGCCGCACTTGCAGAAGTCAATATCATTGTAGGTAACGATGTCGTTCGACATGTCGATTGAATTGCCACTGTACGGGCCCGCCTTACCCAGATACTTCCAGTCGCCGCACATGATGCGGTACAGGCCGTCCTGACCGTCTTCCTGATTCTGCAGGTTTACAATCATCCCGCTTCTGAGGTTGACGCTTCCAATCCAATAGTTACCATACCTTCTTCCGACATTGGTGTCTATGGTTGCCGATACGGTCTCGGTTACACGGGCGCCGAGGTCAATGAACATATCCTCGGTAACTGGGCCGTAATACTCCCATGCGGTCTTTTTAACAACCCACAGTCCATTCTCACTGTTTTCACCTTTGTCAAACTGAGACGTAAGCCATACCAAGTCGTTTTCCTGCAACTTGATTCCGTTAAGCGTAAGTTCACCGTACTTGTATTCAAGATACTCGTTATACTTCACCTTTACCGAAATATATCTCATTTTACAGCAAGATTCTTTATCACGCAACTTGATATAAAGGTCCTTGCCGTAACTCTTCATCGGAGTGTTCACATTGTTGGGGTCGTCATCCGTGTTCAACTCGATTGGCGAAACATAGATGCAGTTTGCACCAGTCGTGTACTTTCCATCAAACTTAGAGCCCTCGTAGACATACCTTATGACCGGGAAATCGACACGATATGCCGACTCAGTGTCACCGCAACCCTTGCCACTCAATACTATCCTGCTCTTTCCGCAGGTTTCCCTTCCTTGTTCATCAACAGGGAACAT
>RHMF01000104.1_pt1 | contig 60678 bp, 69 predicted proteins | sample 5365151 | NCBI WGS metagenome assembly RHMF01 (sample SAMN10266501, study PRJNA497801) | feces metagenome | isolation source: feces | host: Bos taurus | place: China: Prairie of Fairy Mountain | collected 2017-08-14 | reverse complement strand
ATCACTATGCACAGAACAATCAGCGACTACAAGATCACAAAAAGAAAGGACGGGCGCTATTATGTCCGTATACGGGACAAAGGCGATGTTCCGCACATTTACGGAAAGACAAAGGCAGAACTTCAGGCGAAGCTAGAAATCAAGCTTGAGGAATTGAACACGCTGAATCGTCGACGAACGGAACAGTCCTTCCCTACCCGAAATATTATGTTAGCAAACTAGGCTCATTTGTGTCTGAATGCTTTTTGTATTTCCTCTATCAGAGAAAATATATATTCATCAAACTATTGAAAAAAAGCCATTCTTGTACTATAATGAAACAACAATTGAATTTTTAAGGAGATAGAAGAAGAAATGAAATTAGGTATCGTGGGGCTTCCCAATGTAGGCAAGTCCACCCTTTTTAATGCCATCACCAATGCGGGTGTCCCCGCTGACAACTATGCTTTCTGCACCATCGACCCCAATGTGGGTGTGGTGAGTGTTCCCGATGAGCGGCTCAACTGGCTGTCTGATTTCTATAGCCCCAAGAAGACCACCCCGGCGGTGATCGAGTTTGTGGATATTGCAGGCCTTGTGAAAGGCGCTTCCAAGGGCGAAGGTCTGGGCAACAAGTTCCTGAGCAACATCCGCACCACTGATGCGATTGTTCACGTAGTCCGCTGCTTTGAGGACTCCAATGTTACCCACGTGGAAGGTAGCACTGACCCCATTCGGGATATTGACATCATCAATTTGGAACTGGTGATGGCGGACATCGAAATGGTGGAACGCCGGATTGACAAGGCACAGAAGGCCATGAAAGGCGGCGACAAGAAATTTGCCAGGGAAGCAGATTTGTTCACCGGACTGCTTGCCCACCTGAACGAGGGCAAACTGGCTCGCACCTACACAGAGGACCCGGAAGAGCAGGCCCTTATTGCCACTTCCGATCTGCTGACCTTAAAAAAGACCATTTATGTGGCCAATCTGGCTGAAAGCGAAATCAACGAGCCGGAAAACAACCGGCATTATATGGCCGTCAAAGCCTTGGCTGACGAAGAAGGCAGCCAGCTAATTCCCATCTGTGCCAAGCTGGAAGCAGATATTGCTGAACTGGACGACCCGGAAGAAAAGGCCATGTTTATGGAAGAACTGGGCGTTAAGGAATCCGGCCTTGATAAACTGATTCGCAGTTCCTATGCCCTGCTGGGTCTGATATCTTTCCTGACTGCAGGCGCAGATGAATGCCGGGCCTGGACCATCAAGAAGGGCACAAAAGCACCCCAGGCTGCGGGCAAGATCCATACCGACTTTGAACGGGGCTTCATCCGGGCCGAAGTGATTGCCTTTGAGGACCTGAAGGGCTGTGGCACAATGGCCAATGCCAAGAGCCAGGGCAAGGTCCGCAGCGAAGGCAAGGAATATGTGATGAAGGATGGCGACATCGTCAACTTCCTGTTTAATGTGTAACTGCAAAACTGCCCGGGGTTCCCGGGCAGTTTTTGTAAAAATAATCTTAAAATTTGCGAAAAAAGAGGTTGACAAAAGGTAGCCTTCGTGTTAATATATCCAAGCGGTTGGGGAACACCCCTTCCGTTGCGAGTGGTGGAATTGGTAGACTCGCTAGATTCAGGTTCTAGTGCTCATTCCGGGCATGCGGGTTCAAGTCCCGCCTCGCGCACCAAAAATACAGACACCCATTTGGGTGTCTGTATTTTTTATGCGCAGCGGGGCTTGAATGATAAATTGCTGCGCGGATGAGCGCTGCCGGCGAGGAAAGCGAGCCGAACATTAATTTTCGCTAACAGCGAAAATGCAAACAAGTCCCGCCTGCGCGCAATACAGAAAATTTGCAGACCGACCGGTCTGCTTTTTTGTTTTATTCCCACTTCCCTTTTTATTTCATAAATGGTATAATTCTACTTGCAAAGTATAATGCGTAGATTTGTGTTTAAAGGTCAATCGTCTTTTACTTCTAAAACACTTGACCGCAAGTTTAAAAATGAGGTATTAAAATGAAAAAGAAATTTACATTTCCCCTTCTATTTCTATTCTTAGTTGCACTTTTATTCGGCTGCATTCCCAAGAAGGAACCTCGCCACGAACACAGCTATATATCCAACGTCGTAGCTGCAACTTGTGAAAGCAGTGGATATACTCAATATTGCTGCGAATGCGGAGATAGTTATATCAGTAACGAAACTGCCCCATTAGAACATCAATACGGGGATTGGATTACAATCATAGAGCCTACCTATGAAGCAGAGGGAAAGAAGGAAAAGCAGTGCATACACTGTGATAGTTCCATTTCCGAAAGCATTCCTAAATTAATACCACACGAACACATATGCATAGATAGCATTATCCCCGCAACCTGCACACAAGCCGGTGTTTCCATGCAAGTTTGCCAAGAGTGCGGCACTGTTATTTCAGAAAAAGCGCTTAAAGCCTTAGGCCATTCCTGGTCTTCCTGGGAAATTATAAAAGAGGCCACAACCACAGAAACCGGTACTGAGACCCGAACCTGTAAAACTTGCAGCGAAGAGGAAAATAAGGAAATTCCCAGAAAGGAAGAAGTACACCAGCACGATTTCAAGGAATCTGTGGTAGCGCCGACCTGCACTGAGGGAGGATATACGTTGCGGAAGTGTAGTTGTGGTGAGGTTTATAAGACTGACGAAACCTCTAAGCGCGGTCACTTGTATGGTGATTGGACAACTACCAAGAAACCTACCACCACAGAAACCGGCGAAAAGCAGTGTGTGTGTTCCCGGTGTGGAGATGTGAACAAACAGACCATCGCCAAACTGGATGAGGCCACAGCCGAAAAATATGAGCACTATATCGATCCTCGGATCGAGATTAGGACCTACGGCTCCGGCGGCATCAGCTACTTTTACTTTCCTGTGCGGGTCGCCGATTTTCGCCCCTGGGGCGATCCGCCCACCATCCGGATTAACTCCGCTGGTGGCTTTGACGTTACCTACTATAAACAGGATGGCACAAAGGTGTCCTATATTCTCAATCCCGTAGACGAATACATTAATAACCTTATGATTTTTGAAGACGGCTCTTACACAACTGCGCTGATTGGCGATTTCAGCGACTAAGCGCTCTCAAACAAACAATTTGGGAAAGGATGTGGGCACATGGAGAAACACCCCTCCCCTCACACACCCCGCGAATCGAACCTTGCTGTCCGCGCCATTGTTTTGCTGCTTTCTGTGTTTCTTATTCTTTCCGTTCTTACCCCCGTTGCCTACGCTGCATGGGATGGTTCTGGCGATGTTTCAGGCGGCACCAACGGCACGATCTCCGGTGACTTCAAAAACTAAATTACCAGTATATTTCTAATTCAACATAATATAACAAATTAATTTATTTTTCCAAATTTTCTATTCAACTCGTTGTCTTTCGTCCTCCTGAAGGGTATAATAACATTAGAAACTATTGTTTCAGTAAATTTATTATGCAAAGGAGTTATTTATGAAAAGAAATGTATTTGTGGATTTTTCTTCTAAAAATGGTTTTGTGGAGTGCCAGAAAAAGCTCCATGACACCTGGTATTTTAGCAACGCAAGTATTGCTGAAACATTAGAGCAGTACAATAATTGTGGCACAATCAAAATGTGCAGTCCAGAACACTATACTATTCTAAAGCAGTTGATCAACAAACATCTTCTGCAATTCGATTCAAAAATCGTAAAAGAGGCTTACCTTGCAAGTGTAAGAGCAAAGGTGTTAACATTCCATACTCCAGCAATTTTTACTTGCGCAATTACCTTTATTGCAAGCCTTATAACCATCCTCGTAACAAATATCCAAAACTGGGACATACCGTCATGGGTCGGCTTTATTGCTCTACTTGCAGGCTTTTTTATTCTTACTCTTGCGCAAATTCAAAAAACGGGTTCTCCAGCATTTGCATTTTATTCTAAACTGTTTGAAAATGTTGAACATAATCCCGACAGTATATAATTACACTATATTTTACTTTCCTTTTAGCCCGGCGATTTGATAACCACCGGACTAATCGTTTCACTTGAAATTATATTGACTATAAGCACTCTTCTGCTATATGCATACTATTCACCACTTCCCTTTTGGGACTAAAAATGGTATACTGGTAAAAACGCCTTTGGAGGATGCTATGGATTTTCTGCCCATAAATAAAGAAGAGATGCTTGCCCGGGGTTGGGAAAGCTGCGACTTCGTATATGTGATTGGGGATGCCTATGTGGACCATCCCTCTTTTGGGCATGCCATTATCAGCCGGGTTTTGGAAAATGCCGGCTACAGTGTGGGCATTATTTCCCAGCCGGACTGGAAAAATCCCCAGTCCATCAATGTATTTGGCAGACCCCGGTTAGGCTTTTTGGTCAGCGGCGGCAATATGGACTCTATGGTCAATCACTACTCTGTGTCCAAGCACCGCAGAAAGACCGATGCCTATACCCCCGGCGGTGTGATGGGCAAGCGGCCCGACTATGCGGCCACTGTTTACTGCAATCTGATTCGCAGAACTTACAAGGATGTACCTATTCTGCTTGGGGGCATTGAAGCCAGCCTGCGTCGGCTTGGCCACTACGATTACTGGTCGGAGAGTATGAAGCGCTCCATTCTTTTGGATAGCCAGGCAGACATTTTGATGTACGGCATGGGCGAAAAGAGTGTTGTGGAGATTGCCGATGCGCTAAATTCCGGCCTTAGTGTTAAGGATATCACCTATATTGACGGTACTGTTTTCAAAACGTCGGAGCTTGATGACAGTTTCCCCACTATCGTTTTGCCCGCCTTTGAAAAGGTAAAGGAAGACAAGCGACTGTATGCTGAAAGTTTCCGGGTGCAGTACGGCAACTGCGATCCCTTCACCGCCAAGCGGCTGGCTGAGCCTTACGGCAAAGAATATGTGGTGCAGAACCCGCCTCAAAAGCCTTTGACCACTGAGGAAATGGACGCAGTTTACGATCTTCCCTACTGCCGTACTTATCATCCCAGTTATGAAAAAGCCGGGGGTGTGCCCGCCATTGAAGAAGTGAAATTCAGCCTGGTGAGCAACCGGGGTTGTTTCGGCGCTTGCTCTTTCTGCGCCCTCACCTTCCATCAGGGACGGATTATTCAAACAAGAAGCCACGAGTCCATTCTGAAAGAAGCAGAATTGATGGTAAAAGACCCGGCCTTTAAGGGCTACATCCACGATGTGGGCGGCCCTACTGCCAACTTCCGCCACCCGGCCTGTGAAAAGCAGCTTACGAAAGGCGCTTGTGGCACACGGCAATGCCTGTACCCCACTCCCTGCAAAAACATGAAGGCGGATCACTCCGACTATATTGCTCTTTTGCGGAAACTACGAAAAATTCCCGGCGTAAAGAAGGTATTTGTCCGCAGTGGCATCCGGTTTGACTATCTGTTGGCGGATAAGAAAGATACCTTCTTTAAGGAACTTGTCCAGTTCCATATTTCCGGTCAGTTAAAGGTTGCCCCGGAACACGTATCCGATGCAGTCCTGGACCGGATGGGAAAACCCCGCAACAGCGTCTACAATCGGTTTGTGGATAAATATCACGCACTGAACAAACAATACGGTATGAACCAATTTTTGGTTCCCTACCTTATGTCCAGCCACCCCGGCTCTACTTTGAAAGAAGCCATCGAGCTGGCAGAATACATCCGGGATATGGGCTACAATCCGGAGCAGGTGCAAGATTTCTATCCCACTCCCTCTACCCTGTCTTCTGTGATGTACTACACCGGTATTGATCCCCGGACGATGGAACGGGTTTATGTGCCTACAGATCCCCACGAGAAGGCTATGCAGCGGGCCTTAATTCAGTACCGCAACCCGAAAAACTACTATCTTGTGCGGGAGGCTCTTTTGAAAGCCCACCGGGAAGATCTGATTGGCTCCGGGCCCAAGTGCCTTATTCGGGCAATCCCGCCCCGGCCTACCCACAGACCGCCACCGCCGGTGATTGGCAAAAAGCCGCCCCTGCGGAATAACCGAAAGCGGGGTAAATAATGGGAAGAAAAGCAAAACGGCATCCGATTTTGCGGCTGGTGTTTTTCCTGTACTGCGGTTTTATGCTGTACCTTCTGTTTTTCCGCAGTTGGTGGTATAACCCGGATATCCCCTATTGGGAGCAGGTTACGGCTAACCGGCAGCTTGAGCCTTTTTACACCATTTGCACCTTCCTTTATGTCTTAAAAAACAACCGAAATCATCCTATTTACTTTGAGATTTTTGCAAATATGGTAGGAAATACCCTGCTTTTTGCCCCCGCAGGTATACTTCTTCCCAAGCTATACAGGAAATGGAGACCCTTTTGGCGGTTTGCTGTCAAGGCTGCCTTTCTGATTTTCCTTGTGGAAACAATCCAGTTGTTCACCCTCTTGGGGGTATTCGATGTGGATGACATTATTCTCAATGTTTTGGGTATGAGTTTTGGCTATTTCCTGTATTTTCTTTTTATGCGCAAAGAATGACCTACCGGCGTAGGTCATTCTTTCTATTTTGCCGCATAGGATGTTCCATACTTACTATGAGGTGGTACTATGGAACATACAAGCAATCGCATCACGCTTCGGGGTTGCCTTACAGAACTTCCCCAATTCTCCCACGAAAATCACGGCCGTCAGTTTTACCGGTTTACGCTGGAAGTTTACAGACTGTCCGGGGCAGTAGATATTCTTCCCATCGTTGCGCCCCGGCATATTGTGGACTGCATTGACCCCACCGCCGGAAGTATGATTTATGTGGAAGGACAGGTAAGATCCCACAATGTACGCTCTGAAAGCGGCAGGCATCTTATGATTTTCGTCTTTGCAAATGTAGTGGAAGTGCAAGACGGTGAGCCGGAAAACTGTGTGTATCTTCGGGGCCCTCTGTGCCGGGAGCCTACATACCGGCGCACCCCATTGGGAAGGGAAATTTGCGATGTGATGCTTTGCGTTCCCCGGGCATTTCACCGGGCAGATTATCTGCCCTGCATCCTTTGGGGAAAGATTGCCCAACAGGTCAGTCGGCTCCACACCGGAGACGAATTATATGTGGAAGGGCGGCTTCAAAGCCGGATTTACACCAAGCTGACAGAGGATGGGCCAATCCAACGGACAGCCTACGAAATCTCCGCCCTGACTGCCCAGTCCATGCCGGAGGATGACGACGAAATATAGCCGCCACCCTCCAAAGCCAAGCAGAAAACTGCTATCCCATCATATCCAAAGATGTTGGGTTTTGTGAAAAATATTCTTGCATTTTGCCGCCTGCGTGATAAGATGAAAGAAAAAAGGTTGTCTGCATATGAAGAAAAAAGTTTCAGAAATTATTGCCCTTTTAGAACAGAAATATCCCCAGGCTCCCTGCGCTCTGCACTATACAAAAGACTATGAACTGATGATTGCAGTGCGGCTTTCCGCCCAATGCACCGATGCCCGGGTCAATCTCATTACTCCCGCTCTGTTTGCCGCCTATCCCACATTGGAAGATATGGCAAATGCAGATATTTCCAAGGTGGAAGATATTATTCACTCCTGCGGTTTCTTCCGGCAAAAGGCCAAGGATATTGTGCTTGCCTGCCAAATGCTTCTTACAGAACATAACGGCGTAGTGCCAAACAGTATGGATGCCCTGCTGAAACTGCCCGGTGTGGGCAGGAAGACCGCCAACTTGCTTTTAGGAGATTTGTACGGTCAGCCCGGCAGTGTGGTCTGTGACACCCACTGTATCCGCATTTGCGGCCGTTTGGGACTCTCCAAAGGCAAAGAGCCGGAAAAGGTAGAGCGCCAGCTGCGCGCCATTCTGCCCCCGGAGAAAAGCAGTGACTTCTGCCACCGGATTGTTCTCTTTGGCCGGGAAGTTTGCATTGCCCGGTCACCTAAGTGCGCAGAGTGTCCCCTGTCCCATTTATGTAAGGAAATAAACGGAAAATAAGCATATACGCCCCCCTGTGGACATACACTCCACTGGGGGGATTTGCTTGTCCGATAAAAGACCTATTTTTTACAGTGCGCTCCTTCTGACAGGGGTGAATTTGCTTTTGCGGCTCATCTCCACCGGGTTTCAGGTGTATCTTTCCGGGGCGATTGGGGCTGAGGGTATCGGCCTGCTGCAACTGGTACTATCCGTTGGAATGCTGGCAATGACCGCCGCTATGGGCGGTATCCGCACCGCAACAATGTACTTATGCGCCGATGCCATCGGACAGGGAAAACCGGGGAAACTGCGAAAAGTTCTCTTTTCCTGCACGCTGTACAGCATTCTCCTTAGCGCTTTTATCAGCAGTCTTCTTTATTTCTTTGCGCCTAACATTGCCGCATCCTGGATAGGGCATCCGGAAGTTTTACCGGCTTTGCGGCTTTATTGCGTCTTTTTGCCCATCAGTTGCCTTTGCGGGGTGATGACGGGCTATTACACAGCCGCAGGCCGGATCGGTACAATGGCGGCAGTGGAAATTGGGGAACAGTTTTTCTCTATGGCAGTCACCCTTTCCTGCCTTCTTCTTTTCCCCGGATCCGCCGCCGATGCCTGCCGGTTTGTGATTTTAGGCAGTGGGTGCGGCGCTACCCTGACCCTAATTTGCTTATTTCTTCTTGCCAAAATTCCCGGGGAGGAAAGCCCCGAACCCATATTGCGAAAACTCTTGGACACTGCCGTCCCCCTTGCCCTGGCAGATGATTTGAAGGCGGGGATTTCTACCACCGAAAATTTGATGGTGCCAAAAAGGCTTTCCCTCTACCCCGGTTCGGGCAATCCCCTGGCAGCCTTTGGCGTGGTGTGCGGTATGGTATTCCCGGTGCTGATGTTCCCGGCAGCCATTTTGTTTGCCCTGGCGGAACTTCTCATTCCGGAACTTGCCCGGTGCGCCGCCGCAGGCAGCAAGCGAAGAATTCCTTATCTTGCCCGGCGCAGTTTATATGTGGCGCTCCTCTACGGTTGTTTCTTCGGCGGGCTGATGTTTTTGCTGGCAAAGCCTTTGTGCCTTGCCCTTTATGGCAGCACCGAAGCAGGTTACTATCTGCGCCTTTATGCCCTGCTCATTCCCATGCTCTACACCGATGCTATCACCGATGCTATGACAAAAGGTATGGGGCAGCAAAAGGCCAATGTGCGTTACAACATATTTACCTCTTCCTTAGATGTGATCTTTTTATTTCTCCTTCTTCCCCGGTACGGAATGGGTGGCTACTTCTTCAGTTTCCTCGTTACCCACTTAATCAATTTCCTATTAAGTCTGCGGCGGCTGCTGAAAATCACCTGTTTGAAACTAAACTATAAAAAGGCATTTCTATCCCTGCTATGTGCGGCTGGCGCAACCTGGATATGCACCCTGTGTCCCGGCGCAGTACTGCCAAGCATCTTGTATGTCCCTGCGTTTTTCTGCTTGCTGACCCTGCTGGGAGTTTTAGGAAAATCGGACTTCTTATGGCTAAGAAGCCTTATAAAAATCAAAAAAGCGGAACAGGCTTAACTGTTCCGCTTAATTTTATAGGGTTTTCAAAACTTCCAGCAGGTACTGCCAGGTGCGCTTGGTGGAGGCAATGTCCAGTTTTTCCCGGCTGGTGTGGATATCGTGCATTTGAGGGCCGAAAGAAACCGCATCCAGATCTTCGATCTTTTCACCCAGCAGACCGCATTCCAGGCCTGCGTGGATGGCTACCACCTGGGGCTTAGCGCCAAACATCTTTTCATAGACCTGCACCATAGTGTCCCGTAATGGAGAGTCTTTTCGGTATTCCCAAGCCGGGTACATACCTCTGTGGAGACACTCTGCACTATAGTTTTTAGCAATGGTTTCCAGTTTTTCAGCCAGTTCTTTCTTTTCCAGGTTGGAGCTGCTCCGTAGGGCAAAGGTCATTTTAAGGTCTTCGTCCAGTTTCAGAATGCCCAAATTCAAACTGGTCTGCACCAGGCCGGGGATATCCTCAGACCAGGACTGGACCCCATTGGGCACTTCCTGCAACAATGTGATTACCTTATCGGTATCCTCACAGGAGATGGCGTTGCCGCCCAGTGCTTCCACACTGTCGCCCCGGACAATGGCATCCGGTTCGTCATAGTTGGCGCGAATTTCTGCCTGGAGTGCGGCGGTTACATCGTTAATTTGTTCCAAATTCATTCCCATAGCAACCAGTGTTGCTTCACAGGAACGGGGAATGGCATTGTCCTTAGCCCCGCCCTGGAGTTTGGTCAGGCACAGGGGCATCAACTTCCGCACACGGGAAAGAAGCTCGCCCATCACCTTATTGGCATTTGCCAGGCTCTTGTGGATTTCCACACCGGAGTGACCGCCCCGGAGGTTTTCAACAACCAGTTTGATGCACGGGCCATAAACTGCCCGGCGGGGAAGATTTAAGGAAAGGGTGGTTTTCAGACCGCCTGCACAGGAAACGGTCAGAATGCCCTCGTCTTCCGAGTCGATGTTCAAGAGGGTTTTACCCTTCAGCATAGAAAGGTCAATGCCCACTGCGCCGTCCATTCCCGTTTCCTCGTCTACGGTAATTACGATTTCCAGAGCCGGGTGAGGAATGGATTTATCCTGTAAAATAGCCATAGCATAGGCAACAGCAATACCATCGTCACCGCCCAAGGTAGTACCTTTTGCGAAAACATAGGTATCATCGTGGGTAACATCCAGCCCCTCTTTTTCCATATCAATGGGGCAATCTGCATCCTTTTCGCAGACCATATCCATATGACCCTGGATAATAACAGGGGGACGGTCTTCATAGCCGGCGGTGGCAGGAGCAAAGATAATTACATTGTTAAGGCTATCCTGGATGCATTCATAGCCCAAATCCCGGGCGAATTTCACCAAATAATCGCTAATTGCCTTCGTATTCCCGGAGCCGTGAGGAATGGCGCAAAGGCTTTCAAAGCAGGAAAATACGCCTGCGGGCTCCAAATTTTCCAAAGGATGGTTCATACACATTCTCCTTATTGTTACATAGTAAAAAACAACCGCAGAGAAATCTCTGCGGTTTATTTTTTCCTTACAGCAGGCCCAAAGCCAGGGTCAGCAGAATCCAGACCAGAGCAACCCACTTGGTGGAAGTAGCCAGGATCTTATCCATGCTACGGCCCTTGCCCTTGCTCATATAAGAATCGGAGTTGCCGGAAATTGCACCGGACAGGCCGGCTTCCTTACCGGACTGCAGCAGAACAACGACGATCAGCGCCACGCTGGCGATAACCTCAAGAATGGTCAAAATTGTTACGAGCATAATTGTAACCTCCCTCCGCAAATGCTTCTCCCTCCGCAAATGCTTTTTTCACCGCAATGCGGATAATCTATAATTTAGCCAAAGTATTGTAACATAGGAAAACCCAAAATGCAAGGGTTTTTCTTCCCTTTTCCGGGAAAAAACCAATAATTTCATTATTTCATCAATCAACCGACTTGCATTTGCTAATCGGCAGAGGTCGTCAAAGCCGGCAAGACAAGCAACTCGCACTCGTCGGCGTATATAGATACGGTAGAGGGCGAGTTGCGCAGTAAGTCAAAATGCCTTGCGCAGCAAGCTTTTTACACCTCATCTGTCACGGCTGTCGCCCGTGCCACCTTCTCCTCAAGGAGAAGGCTTTTAGGGAGCCACCTTTTAATTTTCTCGCATTTGACGGTTGGCGGTTTTGGCGCCCTCTGAATTTTATTTTGTGACCCAGTTGCCGGTGGCAAGACATGTCAAATATGCATTGATAAAGGGATCCAAAGCGCCATCCATAACGCCATTGACGTTGGAAGTTTCGCAGCCTGTGCGGGTGTCCTTTACCAGGGTATAGGGCATAAAGACGTAGTTGCGGATTTGGCTGCCCCACTCAATCTTTTTCTGCACGCCCTTGATATCGGAAATTTTATCCAAATGTTCCCGCTCTTTAATTTCCACCAGTTTGCTGCGGAGCATACGCAAGCAGTTTTCCTTGTTTTGGAACTGGCTGCGCTCGGTCTGGCAGGCAACCACAATGCCGGTTGCCTTATGGATCAGTCTGACGGCAGAACTGGTCTTATTGATGTGCTGACCGCCTGCGCCGGAGGAACGGAACACCTGCATTTCGTAGTCTTCTGCCTTAATCTCCACATCCTGGCTGTCGTCTTCAATGTCGGGAACGACTTCGATAGCGGCAAAAGAGGTCTGACGGCGGGCATTGGCATCAAAGGGAGACACACGGACCAAACGGTGGACACCGTTTTCGCCTTTCAGGAAGCCATAGGCATTCTCGCCTTCAATAAGAATGTCGGCGCTTTTCAGGCCCGCTTCTTCCCCTTCCTGGTAGTCCATAATCTTATAGGTATATCCGTGTGCTTCTGCCCAGCGGGTGTACATACGGTAAAGCATGGAGCACCAGTCCTGTGCCTCGGTGCCGCCCGCACCTGCCTGGAAACTAACCATTGCATTGTTGCGGTCATAATTGCCGGTAAGCAGCGTCTGCAGGCGGCAACGTTCCATATCTGCAGACAGGGAAGCAAAGCCTTCCTTCAGTTCATCCAGCATGGAATCATCGTCCAGTTCGGCGGCCATTTCGCAAATGGTAATTAGGTCTTCCCACAGGCCGGTCATTTTGGCATAGTTTTCCAGCTTGTTTTCTGCTGCCTTGGTCTTCATAACCACCTGCTGGCTCTTTTCCGGGTTGTCCCAAAAGCCGGGGGCTTCCTGCATGGCGTGAAGGCGCTCCAGTTCGTTGCGCAGGCCCTCCAAATTCAGAGAATTTGCCAAATCATCCAAAGTGGGCTTTATATCATTTAGTTTCTGCTTATAATTATCAAATTCGATATTCATGGGGTCACAGACCTCTCTTGCAAATTTTTTCGATTTATTATAGCCGAAAAAAACCGTTCTGTAAAGAGGAAAAGAAAAAACCGCCTCAAATGAGGCGGTCTTTGGCACCCCCTGTGTGAATCGAACACGCAACTAACCGCGTTTGTGCTGTTTTAATTTCACACATAGGGTTTGTGCGATAAAATCTCTCTTGAGATCAATCAATAGACGGATAGCCCGTCAGTTTCTTTTCTGTAGGCATTGCGTTTTACTCCTTATACTTTCTCTGCTTCTTTTTCAAGTGCTCGGTAGTCAACCTTGCCGATGGGGGTTAACGGCAGTGCATCCACAAAGCGAAATGCAATCGGCTGAGCATATTCGGGAAGTCTCTTTCTGCAGAGAGCAAAGAGCTCCTTCTCAAGGCCAGCACCTTTATCACAATACTCGGGCTTAAGAACAACAAACACAACCGGCAGTTTTCCTTGAGCATGCTCTTTATCCGGCGTTCCTACAGCGCAGCAGGACAACACCGAATTATGAGATGATACAACATTTTCGATAAGAGACGGAAACACCTTGAACCCATCATACCGCACGATCATCTTCTTTACTCGGTCAACTATATAAAGACTTCCGTTTTCGGTCATATATCCAATGTCGCCGGAGTGAATCCAGACAGAGCCGTCTTTATGAGCGCGCTTAATTGCATCGGTTGCAGCTTGGTTATTATAATAACCAAGCATCACATTCGGCCCGGAAATGCAAATCTCGCCCTGCTCGTTATATTTCATTTCCTCGCCAGTTTCCGGATCAAATACGGAAATAACCGTTTGGACAAACGGAATGCCCACACTGCCTATTTCGTTATTTGCATCAACTGTTCCGGAAACACCAGCACACACCTCTGTCATACCATAACCCTTGGTAACAGGATATTGGCAGCCATGATCTCTCAAAAATGCATTTGCATTTTTCTCTAATGTGGCATCCATTGTGTCGCCACCAACGGTAGGTGCAATGATATAGGACAAGTCTTTCTTGGCAAGCTTTTTGCTGTTAATAATAATGCCCCAGTAAGAGGGTACGCCTACCATGTGGATTGGTTTATGCTTCAGCAACAATTCATCAAACTTCTTTGCATCAAAAGACGGAATCAAGATTGTTTCCATGCCAATCACTAACGGCAAGTGCAGACCCATACCTATTCCATAAGCAATAAACGGAGGCATAATATCCATCCATGTATGCTCCCGTTTCATATCAATGCCGGTCAAGATGCTTTGCAGCGCCAATGCGTTTACATTCTCATTGCTGAGCATAACGCCCTTGGGTAAGCCTGTAGTGCCACCCGTATGCACAATTACGCAGCAGGAATCCTTTTCATAAGGCACATCATTCGGCGTTGCACGGCTTCCGTTTTCGATAAATCGCTCCCATACAACACAGTTGTCTGAAAAGCGATATGTATTACCCTTGATTTTCTCAGAGAGTAGAAACAATGCCTTCTTTACAGGGGGTAAAGAATCGGCAGGAGAAGTGACAATAATCCTATCTACATTCGTGCCTACAATTGCCTTTTCGATTTTGGGGTAGGCAACATCCAGGGTAAGAACAACCTTTGCATCCACTTCTCGAATGTACTCTCTGATGCCCTCCGTACTGGTGCGCGGGTCAACCATATTGGGAATAACGCCCAGCCTGTTGAGTGCATAAAAGGCATACACCGTCTCCGGTGTGGTTACGGTCGCCATGATGATAATATCGCCCTTTTTCAGACCAATAGCAGTAAACGCCTTTGCAGCCTTTTCGATATTATCGAACATTTCACCAAAGGAGATCTTGCGGTCAAAATACCTTAAAGCTGTATCATTAAGATGATCCTTGTTGCTTTCCTGCAGGTACTTATAAATCGTACACTCCGGCATTTTAGCATTGATAGCATCCTCGGTGTAATATTTCAGCCAAGGTTTATCAATAGACGGGTAACCGGTTAAATCCTTTTCTGTAGTCATATTTATCTCCACTCATCTATAACAATTATTTTTCACTATTTCCTTAGCCTTATATTTCTCATACTTCTGCATAACTTTTTCCGTGTCATATGCTTTCCATCTAAATTTATCATTTCTAAAAAATGGTAACCAAACAAAAAACAATAGGCATACAATCAGTAACCAATAAATAATATTCAGAATCAGGTGCTCAAATGTAAATGTTTCTATCCCACAAATAACGCATGTAAAGATCACAAACACGCAAATGGGTGCCATCATCCCTTTGTTTGGCACATTTTGGTGATGCATAAATGTTTCAGTTAAAGCTGAATGCCAAAGGTATATATCTTCTCCAATAATTTCATTTACTCGTTCTTCTATACTAGCCAAATGACCATGTAAAATGGCAGTTATTCTAAACTGATAACTTAAGCAACCAAATACTACGACAAAAACCAACGGAATTAAGTAAAAGCAATATTTCAAACTGCTAACATCCACATTGGGAATGGCCGCTAACACACCTACTCCCGCCGTAGCAATTGCAGTGAAGATGGATAAATAGTTAATGTACCCCTTATCCATATCGGTTACATATTGATTTAGCGTTTCCCATTCTTTTATATAGTTGGAAACTAAAAACTTCTCTTCTTCTGATAAAACCTTGTTGATCATCTTAAATCTCCTTCACATTTTTTGTTATTTCTCTATCGCCAGAAACCCGATCCGGTCTTCCTCAGTAATCTCTCTTACTACCTTGCACGGCACACCATAAGCCAAAATATCGGACGGAATATCGTGCGTGACAACACTTCCGGCACCAATGGTTGTCCCTGAACCGATTGTTACACCCGGTAGAATGATACTTCCCGAACCTATCCATACATCATCACCGATAGTTACAGGAGCAACCAAATGATAGTTCCCTTTTTTTCGGGGATGAAAACTGTCCTTTGCAGTAAAAACTCGGCGTTCCCCGGAAAGCAACGGGTGATTAACAGTCGTAATTGTAACATTTGGCCCTATCATTACATTGTCCCCGATACGAATTTCACCATTATCCATCATCACACAATTGTTGTTTGAAAAGAAGTTTTTTCCAATATGTATATTACAGCCAAGACAGCAGTGAAAAGGAATTTGCACAAGATAAGGGGTGCCTTCAATTGATCCGAATAGATGGCGGAGCAACCAGTTGCGCTTAGGAATATTCCAAACTGCAGTGCGATTAAAGGAGCGCTGTATTATTTCGGATTTTAGCATTTTCCAAAAGTGAGTTTTATCCGATGGATTTTCAACTTCATATATTGATTTGTTCATTAATTTCCACACACTTATCCTTATCTGTAATTTCTCTTACTACCATGCACGGCACACCGCAAGCAAAAACATTTGGTGGTATGTCTCTCGTAACGACACTCCCTGCGCCAATAACGCTGCCGTCACCAATCGTCACTCCGGGACAGACAGTTACATTTGAGCATAGCCAAACACTGTTACCGATTTTGATAGGCTTTGTATACTCATAATCTCCCCTATAGTTCGAAGGGAATTTCTTACGTGAAACGAACACGTTGCGTTCTTCGGCAACCATCGGATGCAACTCTGTCGCTATGGTAACATTGGGGGCAATCATTACATTATCACCGATGTCTATCATTGCTCCGTCAAGCAACACCAAATTAAAGTTGGAAACAAAGTTTTTGCCGATGGAAACATTTGAGCCATATTGAACATATAACGGCGAAGCAATATAATACGGCTCGCCACCGACAAAGCCAAATAGTTTCTTGATAATTCGGTTTCTTTTGGCTTGTCTGAGCATTAATGTGCGATTAAATTTTGAGCACAAAAGATTTCCTCTTGCCATCTTAAGGACAATTCCCATATCAGCCTGATTATATATTTGTCCTGATATCATTTTATCAAATTCGGTAATTTTGCTTTTAGTCATAGCCCATCCTCAAATTAGTTACATCTTCTTGTTTTTAAAAACTGACTACATTATACTTATGGGTATTGCCACAAATAAAAAGTGCGGCTACCGAAGTAACCGCACAAAAAACGCAAACCCCGATAGTCGCCAAACTAATTATTATGCAAAATGGTTTTATTCCAATTCCGCTATAATAGAATTTGCGTTTTTATCAAATTCATGCGAAATTGAAAAAGGCATAAAAAGGGTATAGTATCCCTAAGGACAAAAAATACCATTTTGCAATATATAATTAGTTTGGCAATATCAGTTTACCACAATATGCGATGGAATACAACAGAAAAAACCGGCTGAAATTTTCAGCCGGTTTTTCAAGATAATAAAAAAAGAACAATGAATAATTAAAAAGCGGAGAAACCGTTCCACTTTTATTATTTCTTATTTATTCTCTATTCTTTCTTCTTTTAGGCGAGATTTATCTCGCCGCTACTTATTTTCCTTCGCAGTGTTTAGTGTTGAAATAAGAATTCTCTTTATTTCAAGGCAATCAGCAAGCAGTGATTCGCCTTCGTTTTCTGTTATGTATTCTGACAGCATGAGCAATCGCAGCCAGTACTCCGTTTCTGCGGTTTCCTTAAGTGAAATTTGCAGCTTTGCAATAAAATCTGCCTTGCTGATTCCGTATATGGCTTCGTTGGCGTTTGCACCAATGGAAGTGGCAGAGCGAATAATTTGCTTTGCTATAACTGTTTCTTTCTTTGTCTTGGTAAGATATTTATTTAGCTTGATTATTCGAGCGGCAAAAACAAGTGCTTTGTCTAATAATGGATTTTCTCTTTTCATAAAAACTCCCTTTTTAAAGAATAAATAAAAAAGAATAAAGAATAATGAATAATTAAAAGCGGAGAAACCGTTCCACTTTTATTATTTCTTATTTATTCTCTATTCTTTCTTCTTTTAGGCGAGATTTATCTCGCCGCTTTTGGCACGCCCGGCGCGATTCGAACGCGCGACCTTCCGCTTAGGAGGCGGATGCTCTATCCAGCTGAGCTACGGGCGCATATATGATTAGGGATGGAAAACCATCCAGGATATTTTACCCAAAAAAAGTTTCTCTGTCAACCAAATACGGACACAATTTTCACACGGCCGCGCATATACTATCAGGAGTGAAAAAGAAAGGAGGGCACTCTATGTGGCCGGAAGATGGATTTGTTGATCTGGAAGATCTGCTCTTTGATGAGGACAGCGGTCTGCCCAGTGCAAGATAAAACCGGGTCGTATGACCCGGTTTTGTTTCTTTTTACTGTTTATACGCCTGCAATTTCGCCAACGCCATCTAAAATCAGACGGGGGCGATAGGGATAGGTTTCGCATTCTTCCCGGGTGGTCACACCGGAAAGGACAAGCACCGTATCCATACCGGTTTCGATGCCCGCTACAATGTCCGTATCCATCCGGTCACCGATCATCACCGCTTCACCGGCATGCACGCCCAGCAGCCGCAGGCCGGTACGCATCATAAGCGGGTTAGGCTTTCCCACATAGTAGGCCCGCTTACCGGTAGCAAGCTCAATGGGGGCCATCAGCGCCCGGCAGGCAGGAACGATGCCCGCTTCCGTAGGCCCGGTAAGGTCCGTATTGGCGCCAATCAGTTTTGCGCCGTTATTTACAAGGCGGATAGCCTTGGCGATCATATCCAGGCTGTAGCCCTTAGGCTCACCTACGATCACATAATCCGGGTCCACATCGTTATAAGTGATGCCCACATCATAAAGGGCATTGAGAAGGCCGTGTTCACTCATCACATAGGCGCTGCATCCGGGAGCCTGACTTTTCAAAAAGTGGGCGGTGGCCAAAGCGCTGGTATAGAAGTGGGATTCATCCACCTCAAGACCCATTCTTTTTAATTTTTGCTGTAACTCCTTAGGAGTATACTGGCTGGAATTGGTCAAAAACAGATAATTCTTGTTGTTTTCAATGAGCCAGTTGAGAAATTCCTTTACGCCGGGCAGGAGTTTATCTCCGTGATAGATAACACCGTCCATATCGCAAATAAAGCCTTTTTTGCTGCGCAGTTGTTCCATACTTTATCTCCTTGCTTTTTTCTTAATTATAAATATTCTTTTTCATTTGTGTCAATGGACAAAGCGCAGAATAACAGCGCATTTCCCAGCATTTCTTTGTCGCATCTGCTCCATCTTATTTTGGTAAATCGGTGCAAATGCGTCCAAACAGCTTCATCCAAAGGTTTGTTTCTAAGTTATTCAGTCTGCTGACCAGTTTATCGATGCCAACACAAAGTCCAAATATCAGAATATTCACTGCAACATAATAGGGCACAAACCAAAACTCGGTGGCCACCGATTCTATAGGCAACCACTTTGTATAAATCAGATCTACGGCCGGAGGGCAGGCTGAAATCAAATATACGGAAAGCACATTCTCAGAAATCCGGGAGGGCCACTTGGCCTTCAGCTCTAACTTTTCAAAGAATGCAAAGAAGACAATTGCCATTGCCAATAAGGATACATACCGCAGTCCTTCGTCCAATTTCGTATGCTCCAGAGCAAAATGTTTTACACCTATTCGCTCCGCAGAATACATGCAGAAAAAGAGGCCGAATACCAGAAAAACACTGCGTTTTTTCCACTTTGCAAATGGTTTATATTTACGCAAATAATAGCCACATACAAAGGCTAAAATGCCCTGCATAAGGGTCATATTAGCAGGATACAGGAATGTATTATGCACCAATAAAATAGCAATCACTGCCAATATCATTCTTCCGGAGCAGCCCTCCAGTCCCATAAATAAAGGTGCAGATAAAATGTACAAAATAAAGTAAACAGAGATAAACCAATACCTATTGGACAGAATAGGGAATAAACTCTTCATCACATATTTTGCGCTGATGTCCCCGTTCAAGCCGAGCAGGAATATCACTAAAGAGATAGTAAAGACATACAGCGTAGTTTTTCTATGCAAATACACCAGTTTTCGCGGTCTTACCCGTCCGGAAGCGAAATAGCCTGTAAGCAAAAAGAACAGGGTATTTCCAATTTGCGACAGGAAATAAACAGGCATAACCATCAAATAGTTTACATCCGTCAGAGTAAGTACATTCACTGCTCCACCCCAACCAAAGAAATGGGCGGTCAGCACCAAAAACATAGACACTACACGTAACAAATCCAGTGACTGGTTTCGATTTTGCATACCTGTTTCCTCACATTCCGCTAATAACTTTTACACGCTGTTTGGCTTATTATATAATAGGTCTGTCCCCTCTGTCAATCAAATTGATATCTCTCCTTTTTTTGCCTTTTCCTCTGCTTTCTATTGCATTAGAAGAAATTTATGGTAAAATAAAGAAAAACTTATATTCGGAGTAACCTTATGCAGCGAACGGTGGACATGACTGTTGGCAGTCCCACGAAACATATATTAAAATTTGCTCTGCCCCTCATTCTTGCCAACATGGGTCAGCAGCTTTATGCAGTAGTAGATGCGGCTATCGTGGGCCGGGGCGTTGGCGTAAAAGCCCTGGCATCTGTAGGCACAACCGACTGGGTGTACTGCATGATCCTTTGGGCAGTGATTAGTCTGACCCAGGGCTTTTCTACTTTCGTTTCCCGTTACTTTGGGGAAAAGAACTTTGCCAAAATGAATAAGTCTATTGCTATGTCCACCCTCTTAAGTGGATTTATCGGTGCGCTGCTGGCCATTGCGGGCATTCTGTCCGCCCGCCCCCTTCTTGCGCTGATGAACACCCCCATCGATATTATTGGCGGCGCAACCGCATATCTGATCATTATGATTGGCGGCACGGTGGTAGTAACTGCCTATAACCTGGCCTCTTCTTTTCTGCGGGCCTTCGGCGACGGCAAATCTCCCTTAATTGCTATGGTAATTGCCGGTGTGCTGAATGTAGGGCTGGATCTTTTGTTTGTCTTCCCCTTCCAGTGGGGCATTCACGGAGCTGCTATGGCTTCGGTTCTTTCCCAACTGGTGGCCTTCCTTTTCTGCCTTTTCCGTCTGAAGAAGATTGATTGCATCTATTTGGACCGGCACACCTTCCAGCCGGATTGGAAAGAAATCAAGGATTTGCTGGCCTTCAGCCTGCCCCTGGCGCTGCAAAGCATCACCATTGCGATTGGCGGCATCTTCCTGCAGTCGGTAATTAACCAGCAAGGCAGCATCTTTATTGCCGGCTACACCGCCACCAATAAGATGTACGGTCTTATGGAGTGCAGCGCCACCGCCTTAGGTCTTGCCTGCTCCACCTTCCTTGCGCAAAACTACGGTGCAGGTCTGTACGACCGGGTTCGCAAGGGTGTAGGAACAGCTACCGCCATCGCCACCTTAATGTCTTTGGCGGTCTTTGCGGTACTGTTGGTTATCCGTTGGAATCTATTACAGCTTTTCCTGGATGTGAACCAGGAAAACGGTTTTGAAGCTTTGGAAGTAGCAGTGCGTTACCTGACCTATATGATTTTCTTCCTGCCTATTTTGTTCCTTATTCACGTATACAGAAATGCCCTGCAAGCCCTGAAAATCTCCCTTTGGTCCATGCTTTCCGGCTTTGCAGAACTATTCTGCCGGCTCTTTATGGCAATGGTGGCCATTTCCTGGATTGGTCCGGATGCTCTGTTTTTATCCGAGCCTTTGGCTTGGGCCGGTGCTTTAGCCTTTGTTATGATTCCCTATTTCTTCTATCAGCGAAAATTACTCAAAGCATAGTTGTCTTATCCCGGTGAAATACTTGTAAGGAGGTGTTGGTATGGGCCTTTGGATTTTGCTTATTTTAGTATTTATCTTCATAGTCCTTCCTCTGGCGCTGTGCCTGCTTCCTATCTATATTCGCCTATATAGAGATGAAGACGGCAAAGCACAGTTTGCCATCAAAGTGCTTTTCTTTCCCATTTCTTTAGATAAGAAGGAAAAACCGGAAAAAGAGAAAAAAGATAACCCGGTTTTAGACCAGTTAGGGCTTTCCCACTATACCAGCACCGCCAATCTAAAACAGAGCATTTCAGAAAAGGGCCTGCTGTCCACTTTAAGACATTTAACGGGTATACTGAAGATGGTCTTTTCCGCCTTGGGCCAGGTAGCCAAAAAATTCCGCGTTTGCCGGGCCAGGTTAGAGGTGGTGACTGCAGGAGAAAACGCCGCTATGGAATACGGCATTGCCTGCGCTACCCTCTATCCCCTATCTGCTTTCCTGCAAAATCACAGCCAGGTGAAGTCCCGGGCTGTAGAAACGGAAGTCCGTTGTGACTTTGAAGCATTTGATGGAGATATTTCCTACGACCTTGTGTTGCGGATTTTTGTGGGCAGTCTAATTCCCATTGGTCTGCGAATGATAAAAACCCTTTGGAAGGAGGGCAAAACCTATGAAGGAAAATAAACACGCCCTGGTAGAAGTACTGGAAAGCGCAGTGGATAAAGCAACGGATCTTTGCAAGGAAAATCCCGTTGTGGAATGCCCCACCAATGCGGATGGAATTACGGTTGTACCGGTGAGCAAAATTTCCATTGGCATTGCCGGCGGCGCCGGAACAGGTAAAAAGAAGGGCTCTACCCCTGCCGGCACCGGTGTGAGCATCTCCAGGACACCCCTTTCTCTGATAGTTATCAAAGGCGGCAAAGTGGAACTGATGAATGCCGCTGTCCCCTATGATGTCAAGCATTCTTTGAAGGACACCGTTTCCAAAGGAAAAGCCCTCTTTGGAAAACTGAAGAACCTTAAAAAGAAATAAGAAATTCCCTGGGGAAATCCCCAGGGAATACGATTATTTCTTTACAATTCTATAAATCCGCTCCGCAACGGGACTAAATACCACATTGAGGATTAGTTCCGGTACCATATTGATAAGCACAATACCGGACAGCATATACAGAAGAATGTTGCCGCCGGCAGACCAAACGGCCAGCACATCGGCAAAAAACAGCCACATACCCAGCAAGAATGTACCTGTATTCACCAGGACACAAACTACGGATGCCGCCATCATAGCAACATAGGTATTCTTCTTTTTCAGCAAAGAGAACACCAGGCTGGAAAGAAGGCCGCACGCAACACCTTTGGTGGTAACCACCAATAGGCACAGAAGCGGGCCTGCCTGGAAAACCATTGCACCGCCGGGGTCAAAACCGGTAACGCAGAAGATGTACACAATGGCTGCAAAAGCGCCGCCCAAGAGGGCTCCCACTTTCGGGCCGTACACTGCGCCGCCCAGAACAATGGGGATCAGCACCAGGGAAATACTGATACCGGGGCCAATTTTCGGCAAAGCAAGGCTCAGGGTCTGCAGTACAATGATGAGGGCTACAAGGAGCGCAACACCTGTTGTCTGCTTGACATTGATTTTTTGCATATTTTATTTACCTCCTGCTAATGTTCCTTTTGGATACATTGCAAATTTACGGCTTTCGCCGGAAATATTATAGCATGCCGGCAGAAAAAAGCAACCTGAAAAATCAGGGATAGATTTTTTCGGGATGTTTGGTATAATAAAGAAAAAGGAGGCGAGCCCATGATTTTGGCCATTGATATCGGCAACACCAACATTGTCATCGGTTGTTTCCAGGAAAAGAAAGTCCTTTTCCGGGAGCGGCTGACCACCAAATTAGATGCCACAGACTTAGAGTATGCGGTAAATGTAAAAACTGCCCTGGAAATGAACGGTCTGAAAAAAGAAGAGATTTCCGGTGCTATTATCTCTTCTGTGGTGCCTTCTGTTACCACCACCGTCACCCGGGCAATCGAAAAGTACTGCGGCGTAAAACCTTTGGTGGTGGGCCCCGGCATCAAGACAGGGCTGAGCATTCGCATCGACAATCCTGCCCAGTTGGGCAGCGACTTAGTGGTTGCGGCAGTAGCCGGCATCCAGGAATACCCCTGCCCCATGATTGTCATTGATATGGGTACGGCCACCACCTACTCTGTGATTGACGAAAACAAAAATTATCTGGGCGGGTTGATTACCACCGGCATGTCTGTTTCTGCTGATGCCCTGGTCAGCCGCACATCCCAACTGCCCCGCATTTCCTTTGATGCTCCCAAAAAAGTCATTGGCTCCAATACCATTGACTGCATTAAAAGCGGCATTCTTTACAGCAACGCCGCCGCCATTGACGGCATTGTAGAGCGGATTGAGGGAGAACTGGGAAAGAAATGCACCGTAGTTGCCACCGGCGGTCTTTCCCTTTTGGTCGCTCCCCTGTGCAATCGGAAACTTATTTTGGATGATGACCTCTTACTGAAAGGTCTTATGTACCTTTACGAAAAGAACGCATGATAAAAGTCCACCTGCCCGACAGGTGGACTTTTACTATATGGAAGTAATGAGTAACAAAATCAGCAAAAAGCCGAAATTAAAGAGTGTAAACAGGCCGATATAGTGCCGGGACTTGCCTGGGTTATACTTGGTGTACTCCCGATAGGTAATAAGGCTTGCTAAAGATGCAATCAAAGTGCCTACGCCCCCGATATTCACACCGATAAGAAGCTGCCGGTAGTTATCCGTAAACTGGGAAAGGAGAATGGCAGAAGGCACATTACTTATCACCTGGCAGGAAAGTGCGCTGAAAAGCAGGGTATTCTTCTCCAGCAAGGAGGAAAAAAGTTCTCTCACCCACTCTACCCGAGCCATATTGCCGGCAAAGATAAAGAAAAACACAAAGGTAAAAAGGAGAGGATAGTCCACCTTCCGCAGCGCATCCCGGTCTGCAAAAATAAGCACTGTGGGGATAATCGCAAGGCCAATCCAGTAAGGAATACCCCTAAATACAATAGCAATCGCCAGAGCAAAGAGGGCAAGATACAGCGCTGTTCTTCCCTTCGGCAGGCGGATTTCCTCGTGGGGAATTTCCAAGGGTTCCGACTTTACGAAAAGGCAGCAAACTGTAATCAGCGCAACCGAAATAACAAAGGGCAAAAACATAATCTGCACAAACTCCAAATCCGGAATTTGAAATTTAGAATACAGGTACAGATTTTGGGGATTGCCAAAGGGTGTCAGCATACCGCCTAAATTGGCGGCAATATTCTGCATAATGAAGGTAAAGGCCATATATTTCCCCTTGCCGGTGGTAGTAAGCACCAACGTACCCAGGGGCAAAAAGGTTAAAAGGGCCATATCATTGGCAATGAGCATAGAGCCGATAAAAGTGATGTACACCAGTGCTAAAATGCTGATGCGGGTGTTTTTGCAGAACTTTACGATATTCCGGGCCAGCATATAGAAAAACCGCACATTTCGCAGCGCGCAGACCACCGCCAGCACACAGAACAGACAAGTCAGCGTCTTAAAGTCAAAGTAGCCAATATACTGCGCATCTATCGGCACAAAAAAAGTTGTGACAACTGCCGCAAAAAAGGCAATCACCATCACCGTGTTTTTTCCAAGAAAGGTCATCATTTTACTTATCATGCTCTCACCTCCCATTTTTCAACAAGCCCTATTCTACTGCTGCAAACCGCAAAAATCAAGTAAAAAAAGTCCGCTCCAATTTTGGAGCGGACTTTTCACTTTTGTAACAGGAAATCAAGCGCTGCAACAGCGACATTATTGCCCTCTGCACTTCCTTCAAAGAGGGGATACAGATTAACAGATTGGGTAGAAAAGAACAGGTAGCAGATTTCATTGCCGGAATAGAACTTTCCAAAGTTATTTTTTACGCCCGGCTCCCACAAAACAAAGCCAAAGGGCGCAGTATACTCGCCGTCTTCTACTTTTTCCGTATAGAGCTTTGCGGTTTCATATCCCGGTAGTCCATCCATAGGAAGTCTGCGGAAGAACTGGCCTGTGTTATCACGCATAAAAGATTGGGACACAATAATCAGATCAAATTCATAAGAATAGGTGGTCATTTTCCGGCCGTAGATTTCTCCGGCAGCAAGCTCCGTGACTACTTTTATCTCCTTGATCCTCTGATCTGTAAGGGTAGGGATCGTTTCCTCCAAAGTCTGCCGGAGGGACACTGCATCCAGCTCATTTCCAACAAACAGAACATGCAGCCGCTCATTCTCTTTGGGTTTTGCCAAAACATCAAATACACTGCACCAAAGGATAATCGGCAGAATAATTACGAGCAGATATTTCCACCAGTTATATTGCAGGTGGCCTGTACTTCTTTTCATTTCGCCACCTCCACAATTACATTGCCGGAAAGGGTCAGTTCAACCTGACTTCCCACTTCTAACTGCAAAGTATCCACAGGCAGAAAGGTACGCCGCTTGCCCAGTTTTACGCAGTAGCAGTCCAAACCTGCATAGCGGGTTATAAAGGGTTCTACTTCTGTGATCTGACCGAAAAGGGGCTCTTTCATCCGCTTATTCAGTTTCAAAAGCCGCTTCTTCGGCCCATAATGAAAAGACAGGTCGTACACCAAATACACACCGCAGGCAATATCCGTCCCGATATTGGCAAGCAAAAACCAGGTGTGGGTATTATCATTACGAAAAACCGTCAAAAGGATATTCAGAAGAAGAGTGCATCCGGCCAAAATCCCATCAAAAGTCAGGCGTTTTTTCAGTTTTTCCGCGAACGCCTCCGGAGGCATCCCGTAAATCCATTGTTTTGTCATTTTCTTTCCTTCTTTGCTTCTATATAGGGCTATTCTATCCCCTTTTAGCAGAAAATGCAAGAAAAAGATGGCACTGCATCAGCACCGCCATCAAATCATAACATCCGTAAATCCAATCCCCTCAAACTGGGCAATGCCGGTAAAACCTATCTCTTTTAAGAGCGCAACCGCTTCGTCGAACCAGAATGTCAGGTTTTCCTTTTGGTGGCTGTCACTGCCTAAAACCGGTTTTGCACCCAAAGAAAGCATTTTTTTCAGTAAAAACCTGGCTGGGTAGGGCGTGGTACGGCACTTGCGGGCAATTGCACCGGTATTCACTTCAATATAGGGGCAGGTCTTTACAATTTCCTCCAGTGCCTCTACAGCGATTTCCTGATACCGAGGATCTTCCTCCGGCATATAAGAAAACTTGCTAATCACATCAAAGTGGCCCACAAAGGTGGGTTTGCACCGCTCTACATGGGCAACAAACTGGTCATAATAGCACCTGGCCATAGCCAGTTTGTCTCCTGCGAACACATCCTTACAGCACTGCTCCTGTTGGGCGAGGCTATGGTCTATGGCATAGGTTTTGCCACTTCTTACGATATAGTGGACCGACGCCAGGCAGTAGTCAAACATAGAAGTATCCGGGTTAGAATCATAATCCAGTTCCAGACCTGCATAAATGGCAATCCTACCTTTATACTTCTCTTTTAAACGGGCAATTTCCTGTAGGTATGGTCCATACTCTTGGGGCATCATACAGTAACTTTCGTCGCAAGGGGTATAACTGTGGTCGGAAAAGCCCAATGCATACATATTCGCTTGCAGAGCCATTTCCACATTGGCTTCCATTGTGTCCTTCCCGTCGGAATAAACCGTGTGGTTATGAAGGTTTACATACTGCATAAAAATCCCCCCTTTCGACATAGTATATGCCGAAAGGGGGATTTTGGCAATAGAATTTCAGTGGTTTACAGGATGCTCCGGATATATTCGTCCATATCCACAACAATCCCCTCTGCCCGGGATTTCTCTGCGGCAAAAACATACAAATGGTTTGTGATGGAAGTGCCTACACTGGAAATGGATTTGGTGGGTTTGTCCTCCCCAAAGTACAGGCAAACATCATCAATAATACCCGCATCGCCACCGCCGTGACCGCCGGTGATTTCCTGGTTGGTGTTTTCATTGGTCTTGATAATCTGGGTTTCGGATTTGCCAAAATTGGGGCTGGTGGGGTCATCCTGGAAGAAGGTTACCAGTTCTACGGTTTCCAGATCATCGGAGCAAATCTCACCCTTGGTGCCCATAATGCGGATTCGTCTGCCGCCCAGATTAAAGGCCGCCATCGTGAAGACAACCGTTTCACCGTTTTCAAATTCCATATTGACAGTCTGGTGGTCCACCACATCATTGTCGCCCTGGAAAACGCAAACACCGTACTGATTGGTACGGATGGCCTGCTCCACTTCCGCATCGGTGGGGTTTAACTTGTTGGCACAAACAGGGCGGAACCAGTAATTGTCATCACTTTCTAAGTACAGTTTTACAGCGTTGTAGGCACACTTATCCCCGTGCGGGCAACCGTCAATACAGCGGTAAGGCGCACCCTCGGGGCAATTTTCCTTGGTGAAATAATGCAGGCCGCCAAAGGACTGGATTTTCTTACACTTGCTTCCAAGAAGCCACTGCAGAATATCCAAATCGTGGCAGGACTTGGCAAGGAGCATATTGGAAGAATCCGCTTCCTTATGCCAGTTGCCCCGGACATAGGAATGGCTCTGGTGGATATTGCCTACGCCTTCGGTGTGGATAACGGACATAATCTTACCGATTTTGCCTTCATCAATCAGATCTTTCACCTTCCGCATAAAGGGAGTGTAGCGCAAAACGTGGCAAACCAAGACCCGAACTCCCTTTGCTTCGGCGGCCTTCCAGATTTTTACACATTCTTCCGGAGTAGGTGCGGCAGGCTTTTCCAAAAGGAGGTCATACCCTGCTTCAATGGCCATCAAAGCAGGCTCGGTGTGCATCTTATCCTGAGTGCAAATCATAGCAAAGTCTGCAATCTTGCCCAATGCCAACAGATCCTTATAGTCGGTGAAGCACATTTCATCCTTCACGCCATAGGTTTCTTTTACAAAGTTTCTGCGGCTGTCGGAAGGATCGGCAACTGCCACACATTCCAAACCGTGATCCAGGCAGGCGTGCTTGGTATAAGATTGGCCTCGCATACCGGCGCCAATAAGAACAAATTTCAGTTTTTTCATAAGAACATTCCTTTCTTATTTTGTTTTCTTTAGCATACCAAAAAACAGGCATAATTGCTATGCCTGTTTTCGCTATATTTATCGTACATTTCCGCTATTATACTCTTTTGCCATTTGGGTGGGCGTACAGCCAAAGTGATTACGGAATGTCCTTCCAAAGTAATTGTAATCGGTAAATCCCACCATTTGCGCCACCTTGTAAACCGGAACATTCCCCTCTTTTATCAGCTTTTTTGCCATTTTCATCCGATAGTTTTGGATGTACTGCAAAGGTGTTATTGCAAAGTTCTCACGAAAGAAATGCTCAAACCGGTCTTTACTCAAATGTACCAAATCCGCCAGGTCTTGATTGGAAATCTGCAACGCATAGTTCGCTTCAATAAAGGTGATCAGCCGGTTGCACCGGTCCCGATTCTTCTGCCTGCGGCGTGTATCTTCGCTGGAAAGGGTCTGTGCCACATAATTGCGGCATAGGTGAACCACAAGTTCTGTTACAATGGCCTTGCAGGCTTGCTTATAGCCTGCCTGCTGGAGAGCATCTTCCCGGCAGAGGGACAAGATGCACGACTTTATCTTTTCATCTTTTTCTACAAGATTTTGGAACACGTATCCCCGATTGTCCAACTCCGGGGATAAATCTTCCAAACTGAATAGCAGACGGCAACTTTCCATAGGCGCTACCCGGCAAATACCCCGGTGCAGTTCATTGCTGTTAGACAAAATCAAGTCCCCTTCTTTTGCAATAATGGGGTTTTGATTGATATAGAAGACGCTTTCTCCCGTAATAATATAGTGAAGTTCCAAATATTCGTGCCAATGTGCGCAGAAATACTCTCCGGGCTCCTGTTGGTTGTGCCAATACAGATACACAGGAAATTCCGGGTCCGGTGATTCTACACGCTCATAAAGATCCATTACATCCACACAAAGCGCCTCCTTTCTTCTTTATTATACATTAAACACCGTCGTTGTCAAAGAAAAACTCCCCGCAGGAAGCGGGGAGTAATTATCAAAGTTCAGAGTAACCGAAACTGTTAACCAGAGCGTCCAGTTTCTTACCGGCCTTGCAGTAGGGGCAATCACGGTAATCATATGTAGCATAGTCCGGCAGGTCGGCAACGGAATAAATGGAACGAACAGGGAATTCGCCAACCGTGTCCACCGCACGATACAGCGCTGCAACGCCTACCACCATACCGCCGTAGTAACCAATGGCTTCAAAACTCTGTTTTGCGGTCACACCGGTGGTAACGGATGCCATCAGTACCAGCACATTCTTACCCCGAATCATAGGTTTAATGTTCTCACGGAAAATCATCTGGTTGCTGGCATTGTACTCCGGCTCCACGACATAAATAGACTTATGTTGGTTCAGAGTTCTAAAACCGGCCTTGGTCAGTTCGGAAGCCAAGCAGGCACCCAGTACAGCAGTACCATCCAAGCACAGAATAGTATCCACCGGGGTGTTATTGATAAAATGGGACACCAGTTGCTTTGCGCAGGCTTTGGCCTCGCTAAGCTGGAATTTCTGATTGGTAATATCAATATAGTAGTTGATATGGCTGTGGTTGGTGGCAAAGTGACCACGAGCATAGCGCAGAGGCACATTGCCCCGCATAATCGGCAAGGTTTTTACTTCAATCATAAGTCGGTCCTCCGTATGATGGTGTAAAAAAGAAGCGTTTTTCCACCCGGCAGAAGCGTTCTTCCCGGGCAGTCCAAAAAACGCTTTTTTTCATTATAACCTATGAAGTATAGAAATTGCAAGAAAAATTTCACTCCGTCTGGCGTATTTTTAAGTCCTGCTCTTGTCTTTGAAATTGGCGGGCAATAATCTTGCAGATTTTCTTCTGGGCAATCAAGTTATGAACTGTTTCAAAATCTGCCCACTGTACTGCGTCTGTTTCTCCCGGCAGAAGTTTAATCTCCGTCAATGGCACTTGCCGCTTCAGCCCATAAAAATCGTAGTGGGTGTTTCTGTCCATTCCCGTGCTAAGCAGTTCAAACTCCTCTTCCCCTGCCCGGATTCCCGTTTCTTCAAACAGTTCCCGGGCGATGGCCTGGCGGCTGCTCTCCCCTGCCAAGGCTGCGCCCCCGGAGTTTTCCCAAGTGCCTGCATAGGATTTGCCTTTGGCCCGCCGGGTAAGCAAGAGATTTCCCTTGCCGTCATAGACCCACACGCAAACCACAAGGCCATATTCACCCAATCCCCAGGGCGTTCCCCGGAGATGGCGTTTTCCCGTAGGGTTCCGGTATTTATCGTAAATATCGTTATACTCCATATTGCCTCTCAAAAGTAGCCCACCGGCAAAAGCCGGTGGGTGTATATCAGTCTAACTCGTGGCCTTTATCCCGGTAAGAACTGTCCAGGGGGCTTACCTGGTCCGCTTCTTCCTGGTAACGGCCCACAACCTTCGCTGCCAAATCCACAGGCAGAAGTGTACCTGCACCGGCGACACAGCCACCGGGACAGGCCATGCCTTCCAGCAAGTAACCATTATACTTTCCGGCTTTGGCAAGGGTCATCAGTTTCCTGCATTCCCGCAATCCTTCTGCCCGGGCGGTTTTTACTTCCACATCCGGATTGGTCTTGCGAATAACATCTTCCACTGCACCGGCAACGCCGCCGGATACCGCAAAGCCACGACCTGCGGCAGTACCTTCGTTCAGGTCTTCCATTTCTTCAATGGTGGCAAAATCAATTTTCTTTGCCTCAAACATGCCCTGCAGTTCTTCAAAAGTCAGCACAAAATCCACATCAGAACGGATGTCGGCTCGAATAGCCTCCAGCTTCTTTGCGGCGCAAGGTCCTACGAACACCACTTTGCAGCCGGGGTATTTCTTCTTCATCAGCCGGGCAGTATAAACCATAGGCGTCAAAGTCATGGAAATGTTCTTCGTTTCCCCGGGGAACATCTTATAAATCATAGAGTGCCAGGCAGGACAGCAGGATGTTGCCATATAGTTCTGCTCACTGGGAACCTTTTCCAGAAAGTCCTTGGCTTCCTCAATGGTACACATATCCGCGCCTACTGCCACTTCCACAATCCGCTCAAAGCCCAGTTCTTTCATAGCCGCAATGAACTTGCCGGGAGTGGAGTGCTTGCCAAACTGACCGATAAAAGCAGGAGCAACGATGGCTACCACCTTATCGCCCTTCAGAATAGACTGAATAACCTGGAAAATTTGCCCTTTGTCCACAATAGCGCCAAAGGGGCAACTGACAAGACACTGACCGCAAGCCACGCACTTATCCTGATTAATGACTGCTCGGCCATGCTCATCAGAAACAATAGCATCCATACCGCAGGCGGCCTGACAGGGCCGTTCCAGGTGGATGATGGCGTGGTAGGGGCAGGCCTTTGCACACTTACCGCAGTTAATACATTTTTCCTTGTCAATATGGCTTTTACCATTGACAAAGGAAATAGCACCCTTGGGGCAAACCTTTTGGCAAGAAGCCGCCAGACAGTTTTGGCAACTTTCCGTCACCAAATGCTGATTGGTGGGACAGGCGTGACAGGCATAGGGAATAATGTTAATAAGCGGGGGTTCGTAGTACTGTTCCGCAACGGCCGCCGCATCCATACCTTCCGTCATCAAACTGCGGGTCTGAATGGGGCGGATGGACAGGCCCATCGCCAGCCGCACCCGCTCACCGGCAATTGCCCGCTCCAAAAACACCGATTCCCGGTGCAGAGGTCGGTCGCCGGGAACAATAATATAAGGCAGGTCTTCCGCCTTGGAATAGTCGCCGCCTTCATAGGCCATTCTGGCAACTTCAGTAAATACTTTTTTACGAATATCCGTAATCAGAGAGGGAATTCCTCGCATTCTGCATTCCTCCGAAATTGTTATGTTTTTCGTTAGATGCTTTCATTATAACACACCCCGCCAATTCGTCAAGGAAAATACGCCGGAAGTTTGTTCCGTTTTTCCCGAAAACCGCCATTTTATGATTGATTTTTCTTTTGGAATTATGTATAATGAACATCGCTTATACTATTTCCGGACTTAGCGAAGTTTGGTATCGCGCTTGATTTGGGTTCAAGAGACCGTGGGTTCGAATCCCGCAGTCCGGACCAAAAGCCAGAACACCCATTGTGTTCTGGCTTTTTTATTCCTCTATGTGCAAATATGTTCGTATCCATATCTGCGGCATTCCTGTATATTCTTTCTGCCCGGGTAAAAACTAAGGCAAAAGGAGTGAGTGTATGGACAAACAAGAACTTGTGAAACAAACCTTGGATCAAATTCCCCGGGCAAATCCAAATGCCAAACAGATTGTGGGCCTTGTAAAAGGGGGTGGCAGAATAACCGGCTATCAGCTTTCCGACAATTCTTTTGTAGAAAAGCAGCAGGCTGTGAATATGGCAAAACAGGGGCAAATTGCAGGGGTTGGCATCGCCCACCGGGGAGATACGGAGTATCTCAAATCCATCCCCGACGGCACGGAAAACAACAATTTAGGGAATTTACCTTCCGTTTCCCCAAAATTCTGATTTGCATTTTCCCCTTTTCCGTGTTATACTTTTTCATAGATAACCTTGGAGGTAAAGTATGAAAGAGTATGAAATTGTAGCAAAATTTCTGAACGGCTGCGCCGGCGCCGCCAAACCGGAGACCTTTTTTGAAGAAGCGGAACTTTCTGACCCTGCAGATTTTGTGCGGGCGAAACATGGCAGAGATTTTGAAAAGTTTGTAAAGGATACGCTTCCCGACGGACAGGTGGTTTTCACCTATGACAACGGCACAGTTACCTATATCTACGAATTTACCGAACTATGAAATTTCCCGGAGTTGGCTATGCCCACTCCGGGTTGTTTTTGCCGTTTGAAATAGAAAAAATACCGATTAGAGCGAAAAGAAATATTTTTCTTTTCCTTTATGATACAATGAGCTTACAGGAGGTGGGGAAATGAAATTCAGGCTCATTATCGACAGAGAAAAAGCAGAAGAGGTGGTTGTAACCGCCCACGAAGACAGCCCCCTTATCCGGCAAATACAAGCCCTTGTGGAAAGCCAGGCAATACCCGGCAAAATTGGAGCCTACGGAGAAGATGGCATAAAAATGCTCCCTATCTCTTCCATTGAATGCATTACCGTCTTGGACGGAAAGACCTATGCCATTGACCAGGTGGGGCAAAAGTACCGATTAAAGCAGCGCCTTTATGAATTAGAGGGTCTTCTCCCCTCTTCTTTTATTCGCATCAACAAAAGCGCCCTGGCAAACGAAGAAAAGATTGACCGTTTTGCAGTGACTTACAGCGGCGGTGTGGATGCTGTTTTTTGCTGTGGCTATCGGGAATACGTTTCCCGGCGATGCTTTGCTCAAATTAAAAGGAGGTTTGAGGGAAAATGAAACAGTTTTGGAAGGACTTTTTGTTACGGGGTCTGGTTTCTTGCGCCGGTGGGCCTTTGGTGCTGGCCATCATCTATGGCATACTGGGCGCTACGGGAGAAGTGACCGGTCTTTCACCCCGGGAGGTTTGTTTGGGCATTCTGACGGTCACCCTTCTTTCGTTCATTGTGGCAGGCATGACCGCCATTTATCAGGTAGAAAAGCTACCGCTGGCATCTGCTATTTTGATACACGGAGGTGTATTATATGCCACTTACCTGCTCATTTATCTCATCAACGGCTGGCTTCAGCAGCGCCTTATACCCATTTTGGTCTTTACGGGAATTTTTCTTGTGGCTTACATCCTCATTTGGGTAATTATTTACTGCACCGAAAGGGCAAAGATACGAAAACTAAACGAAATGCGTAAGAAATAAAGGCGTGCAATGCACGCCTTTTTCCTATACTCTGTTTACCGAGATTGTATGTTCCTTTACAGGAGTATCCTCTGCGCTGTAGCCTAAGAAGCAGCCAAGCAAAGGCCGGAAGCCTTCGGGAATGCCCAGTGCCTTCATCAGTTCCGGCTCTTTCGCCACCGCACCGGGAGCGCCCCCCAAAATGACGGAATCAATGCCCAAAGCAGTAGCCGCCAACACCATATTTTCCATTACGATGCCTGCATTGGCATGGTCTGTGCCGGGGCGGTGGACTTCTTTGGAAGAAACGAAAAGCAGAGTCTTTGCACCAAAGTCCATATTTCTGCGCACCCCAAGCATTTGGAAGAACACCTCTTCCGTTGCCTTATTGATCCTATCCAGCAGCTGCGTGTTTTGCACAACTGTAATGTGCAAAGAATCATACTTTGCCATCGCCACCGGGGCAGCAGAGCCTGCCTTCAAAATAATTTCCAGTGCCTCTTCCGGGATCTGCTCGGGGGTATAGTTTCTTGTAGATTTTCTCTTTGCAATGGCATCCAAAGTATTCATGGCAAGTCCTCCTTTATGTGTGCAGGTCATATTTATCGTCAATGTAAATATACGGCAGGTCAAATTCCTTGCACCGGGCAAGGTTATCCTCATTTTCAGCAATCAGCGCTTCCTTTGACAGATCCCCATCGTCAAGGCGCTGTTCGATCACATTTGCGTGGGCCTTTATATCATCAAAGTGGGTTTCAATGTAATGTCGACTCATAACAAGGCAGACATATTGGATGTGTTCCAAATAGGCAGGCGCAAATTCCTTCTGCCAATCAAACGGAATGTAGCAGCCTTCAACGATTAGATTTTGCTTGTTTTCGATAGCAGTTTTCACCATTTCCCGGAGAATTGGCCAGAGATACGCTGTCAATTTGTCATCGTCCATCGGGGTAAGGTCCGTCTGAGTGCTGCGGATCAGGCCCATTTTCAGATGGTCAATTGATAAGCATGGATAGTGATATGTTTCCAAAAGGCGCTGGGCATAGGCGGTCTTTCCCGTATGGGTAGCCCCGGCAATCAGAATAACCATATCACTCTACCTCATAGGGCCAGTCGAGGATGCCCCCAAATTCCTTTACATTGGAATAACCCAGATCCACAAGGTCCTGGGCAGCCAGTTTGCTCCGGCGTCCACTGCGGCAATAGACCAAAATCAGTTGGTCCTTGTCGGTCAACACTTCTTCTGCTTTTCCCTTGATTTCCTCGTGAGAAATGACGATTGCACCGGGAATGTGGCCGGTTTCATATTCTTCCTGGGTGCGAGTATCTAAAATCACATACCCTTCCTGAGTATCCATAATTTCCTTTGCCTGTTGGGCAGTGATCATTTCATAGCCTGCCACATCTTTCTCCCCTTTTTCTGCGCCACAGCCGGTCAGCAGCAAGGCAGCCAGCAGTAACATCATCCATTTTTTCAAAGCGCATCACCTCTTTTTATATTGTAGCATAGTTGCAACCACCTTGCAACTGTGTTACAATGCTCTCAAAAAGCAAACCCCGTCAGAAAGGATATGAAAAATGGAAAACATTATTTTTCGGAATGAAACACCAAATGACTATCGGGCAGTAGAAGAACTAAACCGGGAGAGCTTTTGGAATGTATACAAACCCGGTGCAGACGAGCATTATTTCGTCCATATGATGCGTTCCCATCCGGATTTCATCCCTGAGCTTGCATTTGTGTTGGAAAAAGACGGGGAAATTATTGGAAACATTATGTACACCAAGGCCTGGCTGGAAGATGGAGAAGGCAACCGAAAAGAAATTCTCTCTTTTGGCCCCCTGTGCGTTGCTCCCAAATACCAGCGGCAACGGCTGGGCAAAATTCTCATCGAGCGTTCTTTTGAAGCAGCCCGGGAAATGGGCTACGATGTAAACATCAATTTGGGCAACCCGGGTAACTATGTGAGCCGGGGATTTGTCAGCTGCAAAAAGAAAAATGTGAGTTTTGTATTTCCCGGCAACTTCCCCACTGCCCTTTTGGTCTGCGAACTTGTCCCCGGTGTGCTTGACGGAAAGACCTGGATGTATATTCCCAGCACCGCCGCCGATTGCTGTGAGGATACTGCAGCATCTGCCGCTTTTGATGCTACATTCCCTCCCAAGGAAAAATCCTGGATGCCCAGCCAGGAAGAATTCTATATTTATTCCCATTCTTCTGTGGTCAGATAACCAAAAAGTGCCCTGGTGAAGGTCGAACCTTCATCGGGGTTTCTTATCTGGAGCAGAACCAGAGAATAATAAAAAAGCCGATAAGCCAGGGAAGGCAACCGCTGTTACCTCCGCCACCGCTCTCTCCCCGGGTGCTTTCAAAAGCGTGATAATCATCCACCAAGTTTTTCCCCTTTCTCGTAGTCTGCTCGGGTCACTTTTCCGGAGATAATGTGACAATGCAAGGAAATTCGGATGTTCCCTCTGGAAATCAGCCATACATTGCAGGCAGGCTTTCCCAGGAATACATCGTCCGCACTTGGATTGCAGTAAGTTTCATAGTAATCCCTTATAGCCGTGTCCATTGCTTTCTCTGATAAAATCATATGCCTTTCCCCCTGTCATAATTTGCCAAAAAGACAGATGACTGCCCAAAATAGTACCAATCCGCACATACTAAACACCCCTTTTGGTTTCGATGGCCAGTATAGCAAGGGTTGTGTCCAATAAAAATCCCGGAACCAAACGGTTCCGGGATTACGCTGTTACTTTCAAAGTTTGTAATTGGTGCCTTCGGCGGCGTTGATTTCTTCCAGGCAACTGCGCATAATGTCTTTTCTGCCCCGTTCGGACAGAACCTGCACCAGGTCGTAGCCGGGACGGCGGTTACCCTCAATCAAGATTGGGCCTTCATCCGTAAAGGCCACATCCCAGCCTACCACGTGAATATGTTCATTCACAAGGGCTGCATCCAAAACCATCTTCTTGGCTTCCTCCCAGTAAGGCAGTTGGAAGCCGTCAAACTTCACACCGGAAGTGGGATGGACTTCAAATTCATTCAAATCTTTGTCAACCGCAATACCGTAAAGTTTGCCGGTTTCGATGTCCAAAGAACAGCCCATACCGCCCTGGTGGAAGTTATCGCAATGGTTCACACCGTTACCAATCCGCATCGCTGCATACAAAATCCGGGACTTGCCCTGGTAGCCAAAAGTCATAATGCGAATAGTATTCACGCTGGCAGCGCAAAGGCGGTTGATCTCGGCGTTCTGCTTCACATAGCCTTCAATGAACAGATGCTCCTTCTGCATTTTTTCATAGAGTGCCTGGGCAGAACCGGCCTCTTCCCGGGTCATCTTGGCAACATTCTGGCCGCCCAAACCGTCGTAAGGCTTGATCATAAAGACCGGGTTGCGGTCTAAAAATGCTTCCAGTTCTTCCACTGTGCCTTCTGTGAAGAATTCTCTGCCCACATACTGCCTGAAATTTTTAAGGAAGTTGGGCTTTACCGTAAAGAAAGTCTTATAGGCAGAGGGGCTGGCAATTTCGTAAAACCAGTCCTGATGCTTGATCGTTACATATTCTTTCAGTTCTTCTTTTGTTCTTTTGTAGAACTTATAATTCAGATAGTCGCTGTAGCCACAACCGGTTTTTGCAAAGCAGGAAAGGAAATTGCAGAAAAGAGAGAACGTGCTTCTGTTTTCCTGTTTGGAAAGGGCTTTCAAATCCTTATGGAACTTGCCCAAATTACCCGCCAGGGCATAAGAAAGAAGGCTCATAACCGTACCTCCGAAGTCAAAATATATGGAATTATGATACCATAGGCTGTTATTCTTGTCAAGAAAGGCTGCTTTTGAAGGATCCCAAAAACAGGCAGGATTTGCCTTTACTTTTCCTGCTTACTGTGCTATAGTGATTGCATCATTTTTTCGAGGTTTTTCCATGAAATACTTGCAAAATTTACATCAACACAGCACATTTTGCGACGGAAAAAACACGCCGGAAGAAGTGGTGCTGGGCGCAATAGATCAAGGATTTGACTCCATTGGTTTTTCCAGCCACTCCTATATGCCCTGGCATGCAGAGCACTCCCGAAAGATGGAGGACACTACGGTTTACCGGGCAGAAATCAATGCTCTGAAGGAAAAATATAAGGGGAATTTAGATATTTACTGCGGTGTGGAAGTAGAGTTCTATTCCCCCGGCGATTTCTCCGGATTTGACTTTTTGATTGGCTCTGTCCATTGTCTGACTTCCCATGATGCACAGATACTTACCTTTGACCGGGGTGCAGATGCGGTATGGAGCATCATCAAAGACCATTTCGGCGGTGACGGGATGGCCTTTGCCAAGGAATACTACCGCACCTTGCAAAGATTGCCGGAGAAAGGGAATTTTGATATCCTGGGTCATATTGACATCATCACCAAGCATATTGAAAAGCATGCTTTTTTTGATACCCGAAGCAAGGAATACCGGAATGCAAGTATGGAAGCACTCGAACATCTGTCAGGCAAAATTCCCTACTTTGAGGTAAATACGGGCGCTATCGGCCGGGGTTATCGCATCGCCCCCTACCCTATGGATTTCTTCCTGCCGGAACTAAAGCGTCTGGGCTTTGGGGCTGTTATCACCTCTGACTGCCACGATATCCGCAAATTGGCGGTTGGCTATGACTTGGCAGAAGAAATGCTGAAAAATGCGGGATTTACAGAATACTACATACTTAAAAACGGGCAATTCATTCCCGTAGATTTCTGAGGTTTTCTATGGACATTATCAAATACATAATGGTGGCCTTTGCCCTGTTTGCCTCCATAGACCGGATTTTTGGCAATCGGCTGGGGTTGGGCAAGGAGTTTGAACGGGGCTTGATGCTTACCGGTACATCCATCCTTTCTATGGCCGGTATGCTGGTGCTTGCGCCTATGATCGGAGAACTTTTATCCCCTTTTTGCAACTGGTTTTATACTGTTTTCCGGATTGATCCCTCCGTCATTCCCGCATCCTTGCTTGCCAACGATATGGGCGGCGCAGCCACTGCATTGATCGTGGCAAAAGATCCTGCGCTGGGCAATTTTAACGCCTTCATCGTCAGTTCGATGATGGGTGTTACTTTTTCCTATTCTTTGCCCTTTGCTATGACTGTGGTAAAACCGGAAAAATACGAAAGCCTGTTTCTGGGCTTTCTTTGCGGTGTGCTGACTGTCCCCACAGGCTGCTTTGTATCCGGCCTAATGTGCAACATCCCCCTGACTACCTTACTTTTTTCTCTTTTGCCTTTGCTTATTGTTTCCATCATAATTGCTTTGGGCCTGCTGTTCTTCCAGAAAACCACCCTGGCCATTTTCCGACTTTTCGGGCAATTTATTCGCATTATCATTGTAATTGGCCTTGCCTTAGGGCTATTTACCTTCTTAACGGGAGTAAAAATTCTGCCCAATCTGGACTCCTACGAAAATGCCGCTATGGTCTGTGTCAATGCCACTGCTATGATGACCGGCGCATTTCCCTTGATTTACTGTCTTTCCAGAATTCTGCAAAAGCCGCTGAAAAAGGTCGGGTCCAAACTATCCATCAACCAAACCTCTGCTATGGGCTTTGTTTCCACCATCGCCACCAGTACTGTCACATTCGAAATGATGAATGAAATGGACAGCAGAGGTGTTATGCTGAACAGTGCCTTTGCTATTTCCGCAGGGTTTACCTTTGCCGGGCATCTGGCTTTTACCTTTGCCCTCTGCCCCCAAATGGTGGGGCCCATGATTGTTGGCAAACTAATTTCCGGTTTGGCTGCATTTGGGGTGGCACTACTGCTTCTTAAGAATAAAAAGTAAAAGGATAAGGTTTTCGAAAACCGCATCCTTTTATTTGCAAAGCTTGTAAGTTCTTTCCAAAAGAAGAAACATAAGTACGATTGCGACCGCAAAATACACCGGCAAAAGTCCCATTCCCGCAAATTGGGCCAAAAGGCCAAAAAGCGGAGAAAGAAGCAAAGAACCCATATAGGCAAAGCCCATTTGAATACCAATGATGGCCTGGGTCTTATTCTCCCCAAAGACATTGGGGGTTGCGTGCATAATGCAGGGATAAATGGGGGCGCATCCAAGACCCATTAGCACCAAGCCCACCGTCTGGAAGACTTGTCCTTGCAGGAAAAGGCAAACTGTGCCTGCTGCAGCAATAACTGCTCCAAGGCGGATCATCTTCTTGTCCCCCACCCGGTCTGCAGCAAAGCCGGAAAGAAATCTTCCCAATGTCATCCCGATAAAAAACATAGATGCCAGCGCTGCGGCTTGATCCTCAGCTAAACCACGCCCCTTGACAAGGAAGGAACTTGCCCAATGCATAACGGTGGATTCACCGGCACAGTAAAACAGAAAGCCTAATAGCCACCAGATCGCGCCTTTTAGCCTTAATACACCCCGTATGCCTAACACTGTTTCTTCTTTTTTGGTTTTTCCCTGCTTTGCGCTTGTGCACCAAAGGGGAAAACTGCAAAGAAGCAGCACACCGATCACACCTTGCAATGCTGCAACTGCCTGATAGCCGGTGTGATAGGTGGCATAAGTCAGGCTATAACTCATCACATAGGGGCTGATAATGGTGCCTACGCCCCAAAAGCAGTGAAGCCAGCTCATATGCCGGGAGTTATAGTGGATAGCCACATAGTTATTCAGTGCCGCATCAATGGCACCACCGCCCAGACCATAGGGTATCGCCCACAGGATCAGCATCCAAAAGCGGTTGCTGCAGGAAAAGCCTATTAGTGCGGCCGCAGTCAGAAAGATGCTGACTGTAGTCACTTTCCAGGTGCCATAGGTCTTGGTTAGTCGTTCAGAAACAAAACTGGCACAGATGGTGCTTAAGGAAACTGTCATAGTCACCATACCCATATAGGAAATGGGCACAGACAACTCTGCGTGGAGAATCGGCCAGGCCGCGCCAAGCAAGGAGTCCGGCAGGCCAAGGCTGATAAAAGCCAGATAAATAAATGCAAGCAGTAGTGTTACCATTTTACAGTTCCGTCACCAATTCATCCATAGCTTTCCGCTTTTTGTTGCGAAGAGGCTCGTCCTTGGCATACCCTAAGGTAATCACAAGACGCACGGCACCGTCCAAATGGCAGGCCTTACAAATATCGTCATTGTCAAACCAGCCCAAAATGCAACTGCCCAGTCCCTGGGCGGTTGCTTCTGCGGTAATATAGGCAGCCACGATGCCGATGTCGATGGAGCGGTAGTCGTTGCCTTTTACCTTTGCGCCCAGAGCCGCAGACTTTACATAGGGCTTTTCAGAGATCACCAAGAGTACCGGTGCATCGGCGGCAAACTTATTCATCCCCATACCCATAGTAGCCTTTGCCACCAGACGGGCCGTTTCACCCCGGCACACTGTCAAGTGATAAGGCTGGCCGTTGCAGGCAGAGGGGGAAAGCCGTGCGCTCTCCAAAATGGCAGTCAATTTTTCCTGTTCCACAGGCTTTTGGGCATCATATTTGCGGCAGGACTGCCGATTGCAGGCAATTTCATAAAAGTTCATAATCCACCTCATTGTTTCAAAAGGCACCACTGCAAGTGGTGCCTTTTGTTATTAAAGATCGCAGTTACCCACAGTTCTGGGGAAGGGCAGCACATCACGGATGTTTGCCATACCGGTCAAATACATCACGCAGCGCTCAAAGCCCAGGCCGAAGCCGGCGTGACGGGCAGAGCCGTATTTGCGCAGATCCAGATAGAAATCGTAATCTTCCGGTTTCATACCCAGTTCCTCGATGCGGGCCTTCAGCAGCTCGTAGTTATCTTCACGCTGAGAGCCGCCAATAATCTCGCCGATGCCGGGTACCAGACAGTCCATAGCCGCAACAGTCTTTCCATCCGGGTTCAACTTCATATAGAAGGCCTTGATCTCCTTGGGATAGTCGGTGACAAAAACAGGCTTCTTGAACACTTCTTCTGTCAGGTAACGCTCGTGCTCGGTCTGCAGGTCAGAGCCCCAGTGAACGGGATACTCAAATCGGTCATTCTGCTTTTCCAGCAGAGCGATGGCATCGGTATAGGTGATGTGGCCAAAGTCAGAGTGGAGCACATTGTCCAGACGGGCAAGCAACCCGTTATCCACAAACTGATTGAAGAAAGCCATTTCTTCGGGGGCATTCTCCAGCACATAGGCAATCACATACTTGATCATATCTTCAGCCAGGCGCATATCGTCAGAAAGGTCGGCAAAGGCAATTTCCGGCTCGATCATCCAGAATTCTGCAGCGTGACGGGTGGTGTTGGAGTTTTCTGCTCGGAAGGTGGGGCCAAAGGTGTAGATGTTCTTAAAGGCCATAGCAAAGGTTTCACCATTGAGCTGGCCGGAAACGGTCAGGTTAGTGGGCTTACCGTAGAAGTCCTGGGTGAAATCTACCTTGCCGTCCTCGGTCAAGGGGATGTTCTGCAGGTCCATCGTGGTAACTTGGAACATTTCGCCTGCGCCCTCGCAGTCAGAGCCGGTGATGAGGGGCGTGTGGACATACACGAAGTCTCTTTCCCGGAAGAACTGGTGAATAGCAAAAGCGATCAGGCTGCGAACACGGAACACGGCCTGGAAGGTGTTGGTTCTGGGACGCAGATGGGTCAGCGTCCGCAAAAATTCCAGACTGTGGCGCTTCTTCTGCAGGGGATAATCACCTGTGGAAGCACCTTCCACAGTAACGCAAGCGGCCTGAATTTCAAAGGGCTGCTTGGCATCGGGAGTGGCAATCAAGGTGCCGGTAACAATCAATGCAGCGCCCACATTGGTCTTGCTGATTTCCTGGAAGTTTTCCAGTGCATCGCCGTACACTACCTGCACAGGGGTAAAATAGGTGCCATCATTGAGCACGATAAAGCCGAACTGTTTGCCGGCGCGGATAGAACGCACCCAACCGCCAACGCATACTTCCTTGCCGATATACGCATCGGTCTTCTTAAATAAATCACGAACAGAAATGAGTTCCATAGTAATAACCTCTCTTGGGTATGACATAATATTAAAGTATACGGCAAACGGACAGATTTTACAAGAGGGAAAGTAAAAATTCCCAAAGATTAGGGAATAATTTTTTGCATATACAACAAAAAATATGTTGCAAAATCATTTTCACCGTGTTATAATGCTCCGTGTGTCCGTCAGCGGGCAACATTTCATTGATTGGGATGTCGCCAAGCGGTAAGGCACCAGACTTTGACTCTGGCATTCGTAGGTTCAAATCCTGCCATCCCAGCCAACGACCCGCTAGCTCAGTTGGCAGAGCAATTGCCTTTTAAGCAATGGGTCCGGAGTTCGAATCTCCGGCGGGTCACCAGAAAGAGGGAGATACCTTTTGGTATCTCCCTCTTTCTGCGTTACAAGACGGGGATTCGAATGATAAAATGCAACGCGGATGAGCGTTGCCGCCGCCAGCTGGATGGCGGCGAACCTTAATTTTGCCTTCAGGCAAAATGCAAACGAATCTCCGGCGGGGAGCGATGGGAGCGCTGCCAGTGGCAGAGGAAGCGACCTGAGCGAGTGGCTGCGGTCGGTGAGCGACGCAGGCGTTCGCGCCAAGGAGAACACCGGGCACCGCAACAGGAATCACCGCCACCGACAGGTGGCGCTATACGATTTTTTGCATAAAATCCGCTTCTGTTGCCACCCTATTTATAAAGGGGTGTAGTCTATGAGGCGGGTTTTTATTATTTTATTTCTTTTGGTTTTTTTACTCACCGGCTGCTATGTTCCCCAGCAAGAACCCTACTATTCCCGGCAAGTGGAACAATTGGAAATTCGCCGATTGGAAGATGCCATCACGCTGACAGACCCTTCCCAAATAGAAGCCATTTTATCCTATCTTCGCCTTCTTCCCCGCCTTAATACAACCATTCCCGACCCAGAGCATATGGCAAGTCCCGGAGTGGAGATCATTCTGACCTATATAGGCGGTCAGCAAAAGCACATTTTGCAAAAGGGCGCTTATTATTTATCGGAAAACCACCTTCCCTTCCGCCCGATTGACGATGAGTTAGGGGCACAACTGAGTAATCTTCTGAAAAACATTTCCTGATATTGTGCATACTTTACTACGCTAAAGTGTCAAAGTATTCTATCTTTGTGCAACGCTACAAAGATAGAATTTTCTTTGTTATTTCTCTTTACTTCGCTAAAGCGTTAAAGTATAATGCAACTATCAAACCATTGGGGATTCCCCATGAAAGAGAGGAAACTATTATGAAAAAACTGATTGCTTTGACCCTTTGCCTGATTCTTGCTTTATCCCTGTTTGCAGGCTGTAACAAATCCGGTGGCTCTGATATAGAGTACATAAAGGACAAGGGCACTATGGTTGTTGGCGTTACGATCTATGAACCTATGGACTATAAAGACGAAAACGGCGAGTGGATTGGTTTTGATGCAGAGTTTGCCAAGCTGGTTGCCAAGGAACTGGGCGTTGAAGCTAAGTTCGTCATTATCGACTGGACCAAGAAGTTCACCGAGCTGGAGATCAAAGAGATTGATGCCATTTGGAACGGTATGACCATCACCGACGACGTGAAGAAAAACACCAGCTACACCGATCCCTATGTGATCAATGCACAAGTTGTCGTCACCAAGGCTGATGTAGCCGCCAACTACAAAACGGCGGACAGCATTAAGGACATTTCCATTGCTGTGGAAAACAACTCTGCCGGTATGGAAGCGTTGGATGCGGTGGGTATCAGTGACTACACCGCCCTTTTGGATCAGGCTGCTGCCCTGATGGAAGTCGCCAGCGGCACTTCCGAAGCTTGCGTCATCGACCTGACTATGGCAAATGCTCTCATCGGCGCAGGCAAGCAGTATTCTGACCTGGCAATTGCCTTTGAGCTGACCAGCGAATACTATGGCATTGGCTTCCGCAAAGGCTCTGATATGACCGCCAAGGTCAATGAACTGATGGCAAAGTGGATGGCTGACGGCACATTGGATGCGCTGGCTGCCAAGTACCCTGTCACTCTTGTTAAGTAATCTATGGAACTGTTTTTATCTGTTAACCGGGCGTTGATGGAAGGCTTTGGGGAAACCTTGAAGGTCTTTGCCCTGACCCTTCTCATCGCTCTCCCCCTGGGACTTCTCATTTGCTTTGGCAGTATGAGTAAACTACGGCTCGTGCGTATGCCCATCCGGTTTCTCATATGGGTCATCCGGGGAACACCTCTGATGCTTCAACTGATTTTGGTGTTCTATGGGCCCGGCTTACTGTTCGGCCTGCCTTCCATCGGCCGTTTCCGGGCAGTGATCGTGGCCTTTGCCCTGAACTACGCCTGCTATTTTTCTGAAATCTACCGGGGCGGCATTGAAGCCATTCCCCAAGGACAGAAGGAAGCCGGGCAGGTCTTGGGTCTGACGAATACCCAAATTTTCCTCAAAATCACCCTGATGCAGGTGATTAAGCGGATTATGGCCCCTATGAGCAACGAATGTATGACCCTTGTAAAGGACACCGCCCTGGCCCGTGTAATTGCCATTTATGAAGTGACTTGGGCCGGTGAGAGTTTTATCAAGCAAGGCCTGATTTGGCCCCTCTTCTACACCGGCATATTCTATTTGCTGTTCTGCGGCATTCTGACCCTGCTTTTTGGCTATCTGGAAAAGAAATTAAACTATTACCGAGGTTAAGTTATGGCCCTTTTGGAAGTGAAAAATCTGCAAAAAAGTTTTGGTGGCACGGTCGTGCTGAAAGATGCCAGTTTCTCTCTGGAAAAAGGACAGGTGCTGGCCATCATCGGCTCTTCCGGCAGTGGCAAGACCACCCTTCTTCGCTGCCTGAACTTTTTGGAAAAGCCGGATAGCGGTGATATTTGCATTGAGGGCAAGTCCTTGCTGGAGGGTCAGCAGACAGAAAACCGCATCCGGGAAAACCGGCTGAATTTTGGACTGGTTTTTCAGAATTTCAACCTTTTCCCCCAATATTCTGTGCTGAATAATGTGACATTAGCCCCCAATCTGCAAAGCCCGGATAAAAAAAAGGAAAACGAAAAGAATGCTTTGGCGCTTTTAGAGCAGGTAGGCCTTTCTCAAAAAGTGGATGCCTACCCCTATCAGCTTTCCGGCGGTCAGCAGCAGCGGGTAGCCATCGCCCGGGCGCTGGCGCTGCAGCCGAAGGTCCTCTGCTTTGATGAACCCACTTCTGCCCTTGATCCGGAACTGACAGGAGAAGTCTTACGGGTCATTAAAGGATTAAAAAGCGAAAATATTACAATGATTGTGGTAACTCATGAAATGGCATTTGCAAAAAGTGTAGCAGATGTGGTACTATATATGGCAGATGGAGAAATTGTGGAATCCGGCACACCGGAGCAGGTCTTTGAGAACCCCCAAAAGGAAAAGACAAAGGCCTTCCTGCAAAGCACCATCGAAACCTATTAGGAGGCCACTTCCATGACACAGAAAGAAAAGCTGCAGGACCTTTGCAAGGTGCTTTGCTCGATTACAAATGAAAAGGACTGTATGGATCTTCTGCAGGATCTTTGCACCCAAAAGGAACTGGAGAATATGGCAGAACGGGTCTATGCCGCCAAGCTTCTGATGGAGGGCAGTACCTATGCCCAAGTGATGGAGACTTCTTCCATTTCCTCTGCCACATTGAGCCGGGTGTCCCGCTGTGTGCAATACGGCAAGGGCTATAAGAAAGTGCTTAAATAATTGTGGGGCGTACTATGGGTGCGCCCCATATTTTCGTTCAAGAAAAGCCTTCCCCTTGAGGGGCTCTATTAAAGTTTGTAGTTGATGTGTATAATATACGATAGATAGGTATATTGGGCTCGGTTTTATGCATTTATGGTTAGAGAAGAGCGCATAACTATAAATAAAAATTTTTTAAAAAAATTATTTATTAGCCATTTGGCTACTCGGTTTTAGCGTGTTTTCTGTGAGTTTAGCAAAGAATCATTATCAAATTGGCTAACAATATTACAAAAAGCGCTTAAATTACCCCCCTCCGGGAAAACCGGAGGGGGCTTCATATATGACCTGCGCTCAAAGTGGCAGGGCGCTTGTTGGGGTGCCAGCTCCACCTGCAAGGCTCCAATTGCCAGGAGACAGAGTCGGCGCTTTGTTATAAAACATGGGGCGGGAAAATATATGCCCTTTCCCATGCAATAACTTAAATATAGAACTCTTTCATATCGTCCAATCGGAGGCAAGCCAACCGGCGTAGCTCGGTCTCATTGCCACAGCCACAGTCGATATCGACAAGCCCCGGGGCATAAAATATCTCAAAGGGGCTGTCCTCATCGTACCCTTCCGTCAATGTATTCAGGTAATAGGTGCAGGTATGGCCCACGATAACAGTTTTGCCGGGAACGGGCGGTGTCTCCGGAGGGGGCTCCGGTCTGCCCCATATTCTGTCACGGCGATTATCGCCAACATTGCCATGAACCAAATAGAATTGCTGACCGTTGACTTCAATTTCCAAATTGTCAGGCAGCTCCCGTATAAACCGCAGGATCTTCAGCCGTTCGTCGGTCGGGGTTTTGTAGACCATCGTCCGATATGTACAGCCACCGCCGTTATATTTCCAAAGACGCCGGGCATCATAATCGTTATTCGACCAAAAGCTGTCCAGCATCATCTGTTCGTGATTTCCGATAATCATTTGAACATTGGAACGACCCATAATATCCTGTAGGATTTCAATTCCGTCAGGCTTGCGGTCGATCACATCGCCCAGGATGTATAGTGTGTCTTCATCGGAAAAATGGATCAGCTCCAGCATGGCCATATACCGGTCATACTCGCCGTGAATATCTGACATACAGTAAACCATAGTTAATACAAATCCTCACTAAAGAGTGCTCGCTCCTGCCTGCTGGCCTTCTCTGTCCGGGTAGTATCTGACAACTGGCCACACTGCAGGGCGTGCTCAAAGGCGTCCAGGCGGTCCAGGAAGGCACCGTTATGGTCAATGAAGCCTTCCACCTCTTGCCGGTCAGTCGGCACGCCCAGGGCGGCCATGAGCTCCCAGCAGGAGCTGTGGCGCCAGCCCGGGATTACTACTTCCACCGGCTTGCCGGCTCGCTGGAAGGTCACTTGAATTGCAGCACAAATAACCATACTCAATCCTCCTCATCGTCCCAATAGACATCTGGATAGCGACGCCGGCACTCGTAGTCCGCTGAAATTAAATCGTAAAACAATACGTCATGAAAGCCGTTCGCCTTCTCGCCAATGGCTATATAGATATTCGCTTCCGGCACAAAGTAGATCTTGCACTCCACCTCCGGCACGGTATGCAGGCCGCTTATCGTTACTCATTTGGGAGGCTGCAGCATGACGTACTCGCCGGTGTCCTCCCTGGCCAACTTGGGAATATCCAGCAACATAAACCAATTATGATAGTCGCATAGATAGCGTCCTTCATCCCATCGATACTCTCGCATACTCAATCCTCCTGCCTTACCGATTCTTTTTCACACTTAATCCTCTGATTTCAATGTTCTATGTGTGCTCCTTCGAGACAAACGCACTTCCTCTTGCTTCCCGGGCAGCTTGAAGTCGAGCTGCAAACTCATCATACTCCACCTTCCTCCAAGCGCCGGTGTCCTCCCGCTCCCAAAAATATTCTTCCATCATATCTTCTGCCATCCGGCGCTGTAGCTCATGCTTTATAGCGAGCAACTTCTGATCAGGGTTGGGGCCCATAGTATTATTGCACACATGGGCATAGAGCCGGCATTGGTCAAATTCATATTCTGCAAGCAGCTTTGTGGTCAGGCTGTAAATTTCATGATCGATCATATGTGTTCCTCCTGTTTTCTATTGAAGCATCTAAGGGTAGAAGGTATTATTGCTTTATTTGCCCGTGCAAGTAAACCTTGTAAGAGTCAAACTCCACAGTAACAGGAGCAAACTCCTCGGTAATGGTTTTTCCGGGTTTAAACTCGTGATCTACATCAAAGAGGCCCATAGAAGCCTGCGCTACAGGCTGACCATCTTTAAAATAGAAAACAAATGCGCTGACAAATTCCGCTGTTTGGTCGCCGTTATTGGTTACGGCAATGATCAATTTGTTGCCCACCTGTGTAATCTCATAGGAAAGTTTAGATGCAGCACTAATGCGCTCCTCTTCCAGGGAAACACTCAGTTTAAGCTCGCAGTTGCTATATGGTGTTTCCTGATGATGAGAAAGCACGGTTTTTTGGTCGGGTCCAAGTACATCACGCGTTCTTGTTCCAACAGTGATTAAATTTTGGGACTCATCAAAGTAGTGAAATTCTCCAGTAAGCGCAATGTTAAAGGCGGATGTGTTCTCTACTTCAAAGCATTCAGCGTACACGGTCCTTCCGTAAAAGTCATATTGATAGCTATATCTTGTTATCTCAAGGTCTTCAAGTACATCTTCTTCGTTGAAAACGGCGGGCTTTGCGCTTTTGTCAGAGGACTGGCAACCAGCAAAAGCTAAGGTAATCAATAATGCAACTAAAATACTTACGATCTTTTTCATAACGAACTCTCCTTATTATGTATTATTCTCACAGCCGAGAATGCGGTTAAATACTTCAAAGTTTTTCTCGTCCCGGGGTTCACAATAAACGGCAAATTCGATTGTTTCAAAACAGCATTTGAATTCCTCTACAACCTCTTTCATTGCAGAGGCAACGATCTCCGGTGGATTTCTGTTGGTTCCACAACCAAAAGCGCCAAGGATCATAACTTGACAGCCATTTGCTGCTGCAACAGACAGAATATTTCGCATTCGTTTTATATGTAATTCTTTCAGCCGATCGTTACTGATATTAATACGGCGACCGGTTTTGGGGTCTGGACGCAAATCAGGTGCAGCGCAGCTAATTACACTACACACAAACCATTGACTTTGGTCCAGCAAAACCGGATTTTCAGTATCGCTCTTAAAAACCATAATATCCGGTGTAAAAATCAGGTCGTCGCCTCCCAGCGGATCATTTGCTTTGCGGTGGGGACCATAAAAGTTATACCACATAGCTTTTGCATGCAGGCACTCATATAAGGTGCTGCACCGGCAGATGCTTTCCTCTTGTCCGGTTGCGCCCCAATTCACGCCACCTCCTGGATTCGTTGCAGAAGCAAAGCTTAAAACGCAAATTCGTTGGCCCTTGTATGCACTGGCCGCTTCAAGTGTGCGCTTTCGGGAAACAATGACTTTTGCCGGGTCCGCAAAATACGGCGTAAGCACATATTTAGGAACGCCTTGCTTGTATATGCTCTGATAAGCATTGGTAAAAGCAAGAACATTCCCAAGAATTTCGTGTGTTTGGCTTATCCTACGCGTGTCCTCAAAAATCGCAATATTTTCTTTCTTTCCCATTGTTATCTCCTTAATATATCTTCCAGTCGCTCCTGAAATGCTCCGTCATCTTTTAAGCGGCACAAATAAATTCATAAAGCCTTCAATACAGATCCATGCAGTAGGATTGCTGTCTTGCTGCACGGATTTCCGCTTCCATTTCCGGGGTTGTTTTGGAAATATATTTAGGACTCAATACTATATAGCCACGGAACCCGGAACCGTTTCCTTTAAGGAAAATCACTTTGTCCCAGGTGTGTTCTTTCCATCGAAACAATCTCTTTCGGAAGATAAGAAGGACGATCAATGCTGCCCAGTACACAGCAAAGACTGCCACAAGTTGCTTCCAAAATACTTCCTGGGACATATAAAACCGATAGCCACCAATACCGCCAACAAGAAGAAGGGCCAGAAACAAATGGGTTTTGAAGTTTCTTTTTGTAAATGCCTGCACAAGCCAACTTATGATCTTCAAAATGTAGGACCACTGGGTATAGAGCGCAACACCTGTGTGGACGACCCACTTAGGCAGCCGGGTATAGATCCGCTTTATAGGGTGGCCTCCGCCAAAACGGCGTTCCAAGGAAGGCGGGTTGTGCTTCGCATCTTGGATTTGCATATATATTTCAAAATTTCTGACTTTATCGGTCATAACCACACCCTCATTCTGTACTGAATTGTTAATCTTTGTAATCACCAAACAATTGGGTCACAAAACTTCCATCATCTCGGATCGTTAGGCTGTTTACATATCCGTCTATCGGGCGCAAATAGTAAGACACTTCTGTGCCATCTTGTTTGTAATAGGAAACATTGAAACCGCCGGAAGAAGTGATTTCAATGATGGGGGCGCCGCCCCACGTGCGGGCATCTGCAACACTCACGGGATAATAAAAATAGCCAATTCTACCGTTTCCATAAACACTAATAACAATTCGCTCGTCGATATTCTCATATTTATGTGCGTATGCAGGGTCAAGTTTTGCAACCGTATCCCCAAGTACATTTCCACACCGTCCGCATGTTGCCTCTCGATAACCTTCTCGGGTAAGCGTAGCGGTTGTGAGGTATTTCCAGGATCCGTACAAATGACCTCGTTTATATGTTGAATCCGTTTTCTCGGTCTTGCCGCAATCGCATTTACGGAGTGTGTAACCACCTTCGGTACAGGTGGGTTCAACCACAGTTTCTGTAAAGCTATGTTGATGACCGGCAGAGGGTTTGCTGGGAGCCGGTGTAGGTTCCGACTCTACCGGTTTTGTGCCTGAGGTGGTTTTGGGGATAGATGCGGTTTCTGTTTCTCCGCAAACCTTGCAGGATCTGGTTTTAGCGCCGCTCTCGGTAGGCGATGCGGCCTTTGTGGTTTCCCAGGAAGACCAGTTGTGGCCTAATGCAGCAAGTTCTTCTTCGGAAACAACCGTGCCGCAATCCTGACAGATCTGCCGGGTAGCTCCCTTCCCTGTGCATGTAGGCGAAACGGTTTCTTCTGCGCAGATGTGCTCGTGAGGTATCAGTTTTGGAATGCTTTCAGATAATCCGGCATCACACCGCAAGCACTTCTTTTCCTTTTTGCCTTCCGTTTCGTAGGTAGGCTCCAAAACAATAGCCCATTCACTGAACTCGTGACCCAAGGCAGCTACTTCCGCTCCTTGGTAGCTGTCACCGCATTCGCAGGTGAACAGGGTGTATCTGCCGCTTTCGCAGGATGCGGCGACAACTGTAGGGGTATAGGTGTGCTCGTGAGCTGGCTCTGCATCACATGCAACAAGACCCATACAAACTATTCCGGCAAGACTTGCCACCAACATCTTTTTCGTCCGTTTTTCCATCTCTTGCTTCCTTCTTTCTTGTGGTTCTTCTATGGCCGGTCGTTGCTTGTACCCGGCCCATTCTTCCTATATCTGTCTATATCGTATCTTTATTTTGGTCCAATAAAAAGGACCGTTGGTGCTTAGGCAAACAAAAAAGAGCGCACTCCACCCACTTCTCATTAAAAGAAGTAAGTGGAATACGCTCATCAAGCCATATCCCGTGCAGGACGACCGACCATCCCGCTACTATACTCAATCGATAATGTGCAACCCTATTCCTCACCAGCGTCCCGGTGTAGACCGCGCTCTCAGCCGTTCGATTAGTCGGCGCTCGGATCTACCTATATCCCCGTATCCCGGCTGCCACCGGCCGTCCCGGTGCCTACATACCAGGGGTTTCATAGGCTGTAACAATCACAAAAGACACATCGTGCCTGTGCAAATATATTACTATACCGCACACGAAATTGTCAAGACCTATTTCAACCGATAGCGGATGGTATGGTTGGAAGCCAGATTGCATATGCGGGACTAAGGGGCTGCTGGGCTTTTGGTTTTCTTATTGTGGATCAGTTGTAGTTAATGCTTATTATGAGTTGGTATGCTGTAAAAGCAGCGCATTGTTCGTTTTCTTTTTGATGTGTTCGATATACTGATCCATATAATTCCAGTCAGGTTCCAGGCAACTGCTCTGATTCGCTTTTACTGGAAGCCTCACAACTTCATTTTGGGCCTTATCCCAAATACATTTATTGTCATAGTTAAAGTGCTTTTTGATGCTTGTTTGTATCGTTGCAGCAAGAAATAACAATATATTTTCTGTAACATTGCGGAATTTAGGCTTAATTAAATAAGCATCCCACAGCACACCGGTAGCTTGTGGTTGTGCATAAACATCGCCGGTAGAAATTGCTCCATTTTGCACGATATCAATAGACATTTCAGCAAACTCCCATTCTTCCTTACGGCCATAATACATAATTCCGTTATTGTCATGTTTTGCATTGACGAGCGGAAGGTTGAACTCTTGAGTTTTGATTTGTGAAACATCAAATGCCTTATTAAAAGGTCTGTCGGGAACGAATTTCAAATCTACTTTTTCGAACAAATCTCCAATTCTGAAATTTCCCCAGCCGCTGGTGTCAATTCGTTTGCGCGGCAACGCGGTTTTGGCTTTTAATATTGCGAGGTTGGACCGTGCTGTAAGCTCAATACGCTTGATATATTGCTCCATGTAATCCCAGTCTGGTTCACCGGCGGGTGTTGATGGCAGCGGTGCCGCCAACACATCCGCATCTCCTTGTCTAAATTGGTTAATATATGCAAAAGTGTCGCCATGCTTGGTGTTGATAATTGCAGCAATAAATGTCTTGGCAAAAGACGAAACGTCATCATTCACAAAAGCATAGATGTTATCATCACCGGCGCAATTGTATGGGTGATAAAAACAATTGCCAAACATATCGACAGTAATGGGATTATGCCACACTTCTACGTCATTACCGATGGTTCCTGCTACGCCTTGATTTTCTTTGCCCGCAGTCAAAAAAATGGTGTTTCCGTCTATTCTGTCCGCCTTTTTTATTCTGGTGCCATGATGAACAACAAACCCTAATTCTTTAAGTGAGAACTCTTTCCATCCGTTTGTGTTAATTTTCATCTTGAGTTACCTCGGAGTATAAAACCTTATCAGCTAAATGCGCCTTAAACTCCTTAACATCGATTTGCTCTTGGAACATTAAGTAATCCATCACTGTCTTCATAAAGTCCTCTTCATAGATTTCAAAAGGCTTATCTTCGCTTGGATAAGACCGATGCTCTGCAGGATTGATTTTGCGCTTTGTTCCGAACTTGCTGTCCTCTCCCGTGGCGATTGCTTCAATCCAATAATTTTCAATTTCTCGCCACTTGTCTTTTATATCTTGGCGACCTTGGTTTTTCACTGTCTCCAAACCATCGTCCTCTATATAGTAACCAAGAATAGTTCTTCCGTTTTGCGGCTTGCCTGCTTCAAATACAAAGATCGATGTTGTAACCCCAATACCAAAAAACAGATTTTCTGGAAGTTTTACAATAGTTTGCAATGTATGTTCTTTCAGCAACCTCCCTGTTTTGTCATCCTTCTCTAACTTTTTGTCAGGGAGGATGAATGCACAAAGCGTTCCTTTAGGGACGCTATCGAGAATATTTTTTACAATTTTGAGACACCCATATTTGCGCTCATAAGGAGGATTCATCAGAACTTTTGTAATGTTTTTGGAGCGGATCCAGTCTGCCGCTTCCACTGACATAGCGTCCATTTGCTCCAAGTTGGTTTTGCCATCTTTATGAATAAGCATATTGGCGCAAGCAAGCGCAAATACTTTGCGATACATCTCAATGCCAAACAAGCGTTCTTTTTTGATTTCTGTGGCTTTGTTGGTGCTGACACCACCAGCCTCTTTAATCATATTGCACATTGCTTTGACCAGAAATGCTCCTGAGCCACAAGTTGCATCCAAAACGCGATCATCTTTAGTGACACCAACAAGGCGGTACATGAACGAGGTGATGTGATCTGGGGTGAAAACCTGACCGGCATCCGCTTTGCCGCGGTATCTGTTGAACTCATTGAAGAAAATGGCCATCACGTCTTCGCCGTTCCAATAATCGGAATTTACCAAATCAGAAATTTCACAAACATTGTCAATAAAACTATTGATGGCTTTCTGGTCTTCGGTGATTGACATGCGAACATTGGAATATTCTTCGAGCAAAATATCCACTTTTGCATTTTGCTTTCTGTCAGCTTCCAAAGACTTTGATAGTGTGCTATGAATTGAAGTATGGAATATCGACCAACCTCTATCCTTCAGCCCTTCCAATCGTGCACCGTATCTCTGTGCTACAAGGGCGCAGGCGGTGAAAATCATTCTGTCTTGCAAATCAGTTAAACCAAACTTAAAGTGCAACAAGTTGTTAATCCGTTGCGTTACTTCATAAATATGTTGCTTGTCTATTTTCTGCTCCGTGAAAAGTTTCAAGTAATAAGACTTGTCCTCCAAGTCTTTGGACAGTCCAAACAGTTCTTCATGCCCTTTGAAAACTCTCACATCGATACCGTTATATAAAATGCCGATGACTCTACAATATTTTTTAGAAGCGATATCGACATTCTTCAATAGCTCGTTAACCCATTTTTTGTTGTTTATATCAATCTTTTCGGCCTTTGTTTCAAGAATGATAGCAGGTCTTCCAACATCGCTCGGCAAATACCATCCGTCAGGTTTGTCATCAATACCACCAAACCCAAGGTTATTGAAGGTTGTATTTTGCCCAGTGCCTTGTTCTACCTTTTCATTAGTTGATGGTTTGTCAAATCCAAGAATTTGCTTTGCGCCAGGTACAAATGTGGAATCAATTACGGCACCATCGCGAACTTGGTCTTCTGTTCTCTTTCTCATATATGTCTATCCGTCCTTCCACAGCGAGCTGCCACAGCACAGCTTGATATCGTTTTTTCATGAGATTTAGCAAAACATGTTTTACGAACAAGAATGTAGTAATGAATTCTTTTCGTAAAATTGGTCAGAATGAGCAAAAACGCGGAGAGTTATGGACTCTCCGCGCAATAGAACCATATTTACAAAAAGGATTACAAGCTCAGGCTCAGCAGCTCCATATTGGCCTGCTTCAGGGCAAAGCTACTATGGACATACCGGTCCACCGTAAGTCGGGAGCTGGCATGCCCCAGGATCTCCGACAAAGATTTGATCTCAAATCCATGTTCTACGCATCTGGTTGCGAAACTGTGCCGCAAGGCATGAAAGTTTGCTTTGTCAACGCCGGCTTGCCGGAGATATTTCTGGAACTTATATTGCATGACCCGGGGCTCTGTGATTGGCAATCCCGGCTCTGCCACAAAGTATTCTCCGGTGGTATGGCTGTTTTTAAAGGAGAAGATCAGGTCTCGCAGGAAAGAAGGCAGTGGGATGGCGCGAAGGGAAGAGTTTGATTTCGGAGCGCTGAGAAACAGTTCCGTTCCCTCGCCGCTGGACTTCTGCAGCCGTTGCATTGTCTTTCTGACCTTAATACAGGTCTCATCGATATCTTCCCACCGCAGAGCGCACAGCTCCCCGATACGCAGACCGGTGTACAGGGCAGTGAGTACGCCCAACTTGTAGGCGTCCATATCCTCCAACAATACCGCAACCAATTTCTTCTGCTCCTCCGGCGACAGCACCCGCATTTCTTTCTTTTCTACCGAAAGATATACGATTTCCGGCAAGGGCAGCTTGTACTGCCGCTGGCCGTATTTCAGGATGGAATGGAGCACCACCAGAACGGTATTGACTGATTGGGGCGAAAGGCCCGCTTTTAACCGGTCCTGGGCAAACTCGTGAATGGATACGGTACTCAAGTACGCCACCCGGGCAGGCCCGAGGCCGGGACCGATGTGGTTTTTCAAAAAGCCCTGATACCGCTGCAATGTGGATCGCTTTACCCTGCTCTGATTGACAGCAAGCCATTCCTGGGCCAAGGACTCAACAGTAATCCCCCGTATGGTTGTTGGCTTTTGAAAGAGTAGAATGCGATCCAGGGCATCCTGCCGCTTTTCTTTTACCTCCCGGTAGGTCCGAGCATAAACGGAGCCATACTTCTTTTTACCGTTAATGTCGATTTCTTTTACATACCTTGCTTCCCATAATCCGTCTTTGCGCAGATATATGGATTCGCCTCTTCGTGCCATATAGGACACCTCCTCTTATACTTCCACCACAAAACAGTACGGCTTAACCAGCTGTTTCCGGCTTCTTTTTCTGTGGATTTTGACAATTTTTGCAATACCGATTGAAAATTAGCCGGATTTTGATTATACTGTATGCGGTATTACCCCTATTTTAGGGTCGTTCTCCTGTAAAGAGAATGACCAATTTTACGAACAAAACCGAATAAAAGCACACAAAAAAGCGCACTCCGCCTACTTCCCAAAAGAAGTAAGTGGAATGCGCTATTTAAGCATATTCCGTGCGAAACGACCATTCATTTCGCTACTATACTTGATTGATAATGTGCCATCCGTTTTTCACCGGCGTCCCGGTGGAGATTGCACTAACGGCCGTTCAATCTTTCGACCTTTGGTCAGTCCATGTTTCCGTTTCTCAGGGCAAGTTCTGTTCGTCCCAGTTCCTTTCCTGTGGCTCCACGGTCTAATTACAACTAACGCAAGACACAATGTCTCCGTGTTGTTATTTTACTATATCCCATTCGGCATGTCAACGATTCGATTATACCGAAGGGCATTGAAAAATGCTTCCGTGCTATACATAATAGTCCCGTTGCGAAAGGAGGGCTGTTCGTATGGCAACATAAGCTGCGCAAATCCGGCTGCGCAGAACATTATTTAGGAGGATATTTCAATGAAGATTATAAACACAATTAAAGCATTCTTTACAAGAAACGACGAGCCTATGGAAATGGACATCGTTGCAGCAGAGATCAAGGAAGGAAAAGCCTACCTGCACCCCAAAGGAGACCCTAAAAAGACCTATTTCATTCGCGCAGATGACATTAAGATCCTGCTCAACGAAGGCAGGTCCATACTTTCCCAAAATATCTTTGCTCTTACGAAAAAACCAAAAGAAGAGAAAGACAAAAAGGAAAAGGTGCAGGACAGCGCAAAGAAAGAGCAGAACAAAACCGGTAAGACTTCCGGTGGACTACAGGATGATAGCCTTGAAAGATTTCAAAAGCACACAGTCCGGTTTTCAATGTATCCCGAGGAATATGTGTTGTTCACAGAACTACTAAAAGAAACAGGATACAATCAAACAGAGTTTATCCTGGCCTGCATTCAGGCAGCAAAGAAGCCCGGTATTGAAAAGGCCCACAAGCAAATCGTAAAGGTCCATAAGCGGCTTCGGCAGGAGCGAAAGGCGCACATCTCCAAACAGTTGTCTGAGTTGAAAAAGGCAAATTAACCCCCACGCAAAAATCGCCGGAGGCGTGCCTCCGGCGATATCGCAAATTGTTACCGCTTAAGTTGCGGCCCTTTTGATTTCTTAGAACGCTCAGGCTGAGGTGCAGACGGCACAAGTGGTGTAGTAATTTTTTCAAAAATTGCATCCATCTTTCCATAAGAGCAGTAAAAGGACTCTGCACTGGCTTCAATCATTTCTCGGGGTTCGATCTGTGAAAAATCAACCATAAAGCCTCGTTCTCTTGCCAGCAATTCGATGAAAATGCGCTGTGTTCGTCCGTTACCTTCTCTGAATGGATGAATAACATTGATCTCACTTAAATAATATGACAGTCGTTTAGGGATGTCTTCTGTGGCAGTATTCTTAAGGAAATTCTCGTCTCTAAGCTCTTGAAAAAGTTTATTGGCATTATTCTGAATATAGGCAAAGTGACAAAATGCATTTCCTTTGGAAATGTCTACCTGCCTAACTTTTCCCGCCCAATCATAAATGTCTTCGAAGAGATACTTATGAATTTTGAGTAAATGCGTAAAATCAAATGCCCCCGGCAAACCATGAATGCGAATCGCGGCCATTTTAAACGATGTAATTTCTCTTTCTGCTACATGCAATGCTTCCGCCTCTGTAATGCCGAGTTTATTTTTTAAAACATTCGAGTTGGGGTAGCAATACCGCGCATCCCAAGTGTAACTATATTCATACATGTCGCTCATAGGCAATCACCTTGTAACACAATGCTTTTTTACAAGTGATGCCACAACTTTATCAATTTGCGTAATATCGAAAGCAAAATTTCGAATACGCTCTTTATCCGCATCCGTTAGGGGCATTCCCTCGATTGACATAGAGCCATCTACCTGGCGAATAACCTCGTCCTTGTATTCAGCAGATATAGGATCGTCAGTTAGGAGGACATGTGCGCTACTAACTTTGCTATTCTTCATATCGCGTCGGCGCTCACTTTCATGAATTATTTCATCCAAACTGGGGTTTTCAGAAATATTTTCCATCGGTCGTCCCTCCTTCCGGTGTCCTGTGCATATAGATTTTGCAAAATTATATACAAATACTCAATTAGGATATAACTTATTTTACCATATTTTGAAGCATATTTCAACAGTTCTGTTTTTAATATATTCGACAAACACTATGCGTGTCTTCATAAGGCATTATTTTTAATGCCCTTAGCAGTCCGACCATCTTGGGGATAAGGCGTGTTCTCCGGAATGAGCCAGCCGGAGCTTGTTTTATAGGCTCCTGGCAACCGGCCGGCAACGCAAAGATTTTTAACGGTAGCTCTGCATTTGCCAAAGCGTTCTGCATATTCCGTTGCGGAAATATACTTTTCCTCTTTCTGAACGACATCGGCGAAGACCTTATCGCTAAGAACGATAAGCTTCTTCGCATCATCAACATAGGCCAAAGTTTCCCCGGGGGCATCTTCCATTTCAGAATACATTGTATTCCAGTATGCATTATCCCCTTTAAAAACCTGCGGCCGCTTGAAGTCGGTCAACAGCCGGGCGATGTCCTCTTTATTCGGGTATAAAATGGACCCGTTCATACAGTAAAGATAGAGAGTGTCTGTTCTTTTTACCAATCGTAGTTTCATTCTGTTCTCCTCGATTTTTGTGTAAGGTGGGTGCTATATGAAAAACACTTTATTTAACGGTGTTTCGCAAGAAACGATAAGTCAGATCAATCGCACAAGCGAATTACTGGCAAGCAGTAGTCTTAAGCAGCAGAAAAAACAAATCGCAGCGGATAGTCCCTATTCGGAAGTGATCAACAGGGCATTTTACGGATACAATGAGTTTCGTTACTTGCTATCCCTTGGGTTGCAGGAAGCAGTCGTAACCCGAAGGGCGCTGATAAGAGATATAGACTTCGACCTCTATATTACAGACAAGAAGCAAACAAACCGGCAACTTATGAGCAAAGGGTTAGCCCCCTATGCAGAAGACGATCTGGAAAGCGCCATTGTTCTTCATCACATAGGCCAGTCAGAAGACGGTCCCTTTGCGGAGCTGACCGCTGCTGAGCACGCCCAAGAAGGCAACAGCAAGCTCCTCCATAGGAACGAGGAGGACAGCTGGCGAAGACAATTGGAAAAAGACAAGGCCTATATGGCAGAACGGGCAAATTACTGGAAAAAACGAGCACGGGGAGAAATTGAAATTGTTCCACTTCGGAAAGGACAAGTTTCCAGCGAAAAAGAGTCTCCCTTTGAGGATGACCATACAACGGATATTCGGCGTGTAATAGAAAAATTGTTTTCGGAATGCTCTGCAGCAGATCTGAACTACATCTCCAATCTTGCTCAAAATCATCTTTTGATA
>RHMF01000013.1_pt1 | contig 61795 bp, 98 predicted proteins | sample 5365151 | NCBI WGS metagenome assembly RHMF01 (sample SAMN10266501, study PRJNA497801) | feces metagenome | isolation source: feces | host: Bos taurus | place: China: Prairie of Fairy Mountain | collected 2017-08-14 | reverse complement strand
CCTTCGAAATTCTCCGGAGGGTTAATTATATTTTGCATTTTAGCCTCCTCTTCCGGAGATTCATCCTTTCCTCTGGTTACGGACAACTCCCCCCACAGAGTTACAGTCTCCTTTCGTAAAAGATTGCTTTTTGCCAGCCATTTTTACCTTTTAAAACAGCCATGAAAGATGCATGAATCTCTGAAAAAGGAGGCTAAAAGTTATATTAAAGGAGAAAGATCATGGGAAGAAGGGTCCCAAAGCCATTAAAAAGTGGGGATGAATTTTCAGCTGAAGGCAAATCTCACCCAGCTGCAACTCCTGAAGAGCGAGAAAACCAACTGATATCTCTTGCTTTTGATAGAGCAGAGCAACAACTTCGAGATGGTACAGCTTCATCGCAAGTCATAACACATTTTTTAAAGCTCGGAACAGTCAAAGCTGAGTATGAAGTTGAAAAGCTCAAGAAAGAAAATGCTTTACTTGAGGCAAAGACTTCAGCAATTGAGTCTCAGGAGAATATTGAGAGGCTCTATGCTGATGCAATTGAAGCAATGAAGAAGTATAGAGGAAGTAATGAAGAATAGCATTAAAAGATATTCAGAACTCATTCAGATACCAAGTTTCATAGATAGATACCGGTATCTAAAGCTTGGTGGCAAGGCTGGAGAGATAACATTTGGCAACGAGAGATATTTGAATCAGATCCTTTATAGATCCACAGAGTGGAAGAGCTTTAGAAGAGAAATACTTCTTAGAGATGAAGGATGTGATTTAGGTGTCAGCGGATATTCTATAACAGGAGTCCCTATCATTCACCACATTAATCCAATAACAGTGGAAGATATTTATGAAAGGAATGATTCAATCTTTGACCCTGAGAATGTAATTTCCGTTTCAAGAAGAACGCACAATGCAATTCACTATGGCGATGAAGAATTATTGACTGTAGATGAAATTATTGAACGAATGCCAAACGATACAATACCTTGGAGGAAATAAAATGGGAAAGACTGAAGTAAAAGAGATTAAAGAAGAACTTGTAAACGCCATAGTTGACGGATGCGATTGTTTGAACATAAGAAGGGAACCCGAAGTGAAATCAAATAACCAGATAGCTATTCTTGGAAGAGGAACCAAGATCATCGTTGTTAATTCCAAAAAGATAGAGAAGAATAAAGACGGAGAATGGTATAAGGTTCGTATCGAGGATAGTGATCCAAAGGATCCAGAAGGTAATGGTTATGCGATGAAAGCATACATAAAAATAGTATAAGGAGAAAGCCATGGAAGCGATAGCAGAAAGTATTCTAGGGTCTGTAAGAAAACTTATCGCATCTGATGATTACTTCGATACTGATCTCATTATCCATATCAATACTGTTTTTGCTAGGCTTCAGCAAATGGGTGTAGGTCCTGAAGGCGGATTCTCAATATCAGATGATACTGCGGTTTGGTCTGATTATACAAACGATGAATCAATCTTTAATATGGTAAAGACTTATATGACATTGCAGGTTAAGCTCTTCTTTGACAATTCAACTCTTAGCTCTTATGTAATAGAGCTTATGAAAGAACAGAGTGCTGAGCTTGAATGGAGACTTAATTCAGCAAGTGACTACAATTCGAAATAGGAGGATGGGTGATGAGAAACGACTTTGAAAGTAACTATCTTATGCATCACGGAATCCTTGGTCAGAAGTGGTATCACAGAAATGGACCTCCTTATCCATTAGATGCAAAAGATCACTCAGCAGCTGAAAAGAAAGCTGGTTGGATGAAATCTTTATCGAATAGTATAAAGGATCATAAGAAAAAGAAACAAAGAACAAAGGCACTTGTTAAGGCTAGAAAAGCTAGAGCTGAGAATGCTAAAAAGGAAGCCGAGAGACAGGCTTATGAAGCTGAAAAAGAAAAAGCATTAAAATCGGGGAAGGCATCTGAGATTCTTAAATACAAAGGCGATCTTACTAATGAGCAGCTTCAAAGAGCAGTAGGGCGTCTCGATTGGGAAAAGCGCCTTAATGAAATGAGTGCTAAAGAAGTCCAGTCCAATTGGGACAAGATGGATGATATTATGAACAAAGTCGGTAAGGTTACTGACTATGTTAATAAAGGCGTTAATGCCTACAACGCTATTGATAGGGTTAGAAAGATATTTGATGACAGAGAGAAAGCACAGAAGAACGAAGAGAAAGAGAAACGTAAAGAGGCTATGGAGAAAGTTATTAATAGCCGTAACGTCAATATCGTTAAGAAATATGCTCCTCTCATGACTAATCAGGAACTCAACGCGGCAATGAAGGGCCTGGACTATAAGAAAGAGCTTGATGAAGATTATAAATCTGAAAAGCAGCTTAAGAAAGAAGCTAATAAAGCAGAAAAACAGGCCGCCAAAGAAGAGAAGAAACAAAAGCGTAAAGAAGAGAAAGAGAAAGAACGTCAGAGAGAACTTGATGAGTTCTACAATGGACCGGAATGGCCAGAAGATGACGAAGACGAAGAAAGAAAGAAGAAAAGGAAGTAATAAGCTATGCTATCGAATACAGCAGTTCCCATTTACTATGGAGAATTTAGGGATGCTGTAATTCGAGGAGAAATACCAGTCTGCCAAGAGATTTCAATGGAGATGAATAGAATCGATTGGCTTATTGCGAATCCTGGAATCTACTACGACGAGAACGCAGTAGAAGGATGGATAGAATACATGGAGTCCGAAATGACTCTGACCGATGGAGATGATTTGCATCTACTTCCGTCATTTAAACTATGGGCTGAGCAAGTCTTTGGCTGGTATTTCTTTGAAGAAAGATCAGTATATGATCCAGATACTAAAAAGTATGAAAGAAAAGTCTTTAAAAAGAGACTTACCAAAAAACAGTATCTGATCGTAGCCAGAGGTGGAGCCAAATCCATGTATGACTCTGGCATTCAATCGTTTGGTCTTAATGTCGATTCTGACACCACTCACCAAATCACAACAGCACCAACAATGAGACAGGCTGATGAGGTTTTATCACCAATAAGAACAGCTATCACTAGAGCAAGAGGGCCGCTTTTGAAGTTCCTAACAGAAGGATCTCTTCAAAATACAACTGGTAGTAAGGCCAATAGGCAAAAGCTGGCATCAACCAAAAAAGGTATAGAGAACTTCCTTACAGGAAGTCTACTTGAAGTAAGACCTATGACAATCGACAAATTACAGGGTCTTAGATGTAAGTACGCAACAGTTGATGAATGGCTTTCTGGCGACATCAGAGAAGATGTTATAGGTGCTATTGAGCAAGGTGCAAGTAAACTTGATGATTACCTTATTATTGCATCTAGTTCTGAAGGATGTGTGAGGAATGGTTCTGGTGATGACATTAAGATTGAGCTGATGTCGATTTTAAAAGGAGAATTTAAAGCACCACATATTTCTATTTTTTGGTATAAGCTAGACAATCTTGAAGAAGTAGCAAATCCTGACATGTGGCTTAAAGCTAATCCTAATATTGGAAAGACTGTAAGCTATGAGGCATACGAGAACGATGTACAAAGAGCAGAAAACGCTCCTCAAGCAAGAAATGACATCTTAGCTAAAAGATTTGGCATCCCTATGGAAGGATACACCTATTTCTTTACATATGATGAAACCATTCCTCATAGGAAGAGAGAATTTTGGCAAATGCCATGTGCACTTGGAGCGGACCTTTCTCAGGGCGATGACTTCTGTGCTTTTACATTCATCTTCCCACTTCAAAATGGGGGATTTGGAATCAAAACTAGAAGTTACATTTCTTCAAATACTCTTGAAAAACTCCCTACAGCAATGCGACAAAAGTACAACGAATTTATGGACGAAGGATCTCTTATTGTCTTAGAGGGAATTGTTCTTAACATGATGGAGGTTTATGAGGATCTCGATCAATACATTATTGACAAAGACTATGATGTAAGGTGCTTTGGGTACGACCCTTATAATGCTCAGGAGTTTGTTGAGAGATGGTGCAGAGAGAATGGAGAGTTTGGAGTAATTAAAGTTATCCAGGGGGCTAAGACAGAGTCTGTACCACTGGGGGAACTTAAGAAGCTTTCTGAAGAAAGGATGCTTCTATTCGATGAAGAGCTCATGAAGTTTGCAATGGGGAATTGTATTGTTATTGAAGACACTAATGGTAATAGGAAACTCAGCAAGAGACGCTATGATCAGAAGATTGATAATGTAGCTGCAATGATGGACGCCTGGGTTGCCTACAAGAATAATTTAGATGCTTTTGAGTGAGGAGGAAAGTTATGAGAAATGACTTTTTAGTTCATCATGGCATCCTGGGTCAAAAGTGGGGTGTTCGTAATGGCCCTCCATATCCACTCGAAAGTGATAAGCTTGCATCTAAAATCAATGAATTAGCAAAGAGTAAAGAACCTAAAATAACAAACGATGTTCGAGAAGCGGTAGAATCTTCTGGCGCTAAAATGTATGGTATCGAGCATAAGCTCAAAACAAAAGAGTCTATAAAGAGAAAAATAGATACTGATTCAGAAGAAAAGATGATTTCTCTATACGAAGCCGCCTCAAGTATAAAAGATGCAGTAAGATATACCTCTTTAACCGATGACGACAATTTTACCAAGAGTTACAACTCAGTAAAGAAAAGTTTAGAAGATAAAGGCTATAAAGAGACAAGATGTAAAAATTATTTTGATCTATATAGACAAGGAAAAGTAAAGCACAAATCTGTACAATCTGTTTTTCAAGATCCAGATGGGTATTTGTTTGAAATACAATTTCACACACCATCTAGTCAGGATGCTAAGAATAAGAAAATACCAATTTATGAGGAACGAAGAAAACCAGGACTTTCTAAAGAACAACAAATGAGACTCGAAGTTCAAATGGATGCACTTGCGAAACAGGTTTCTATACCAAAAGATGTTTATAAAATAAAAACACATAAATAGGGGGCTGTCATGCGTAACGACTTTGAAAGTAATTACTTGATGCACTGGGGCCTCAAGAAGGGCGCTAAAAAAGAAGGCCATAAATACTATGAGAGAGTAGAAAAGAACGGTAAATACCTTTACTTCTACACTCAAGCAGAATACGAAGCATGGCTTCATAAAGGTAATAGTGCTTTGGAAGGTGCTAAAGATAAAGCTAAAGGTCTCCTTGATAAGGCTAAAGGTAAGTTAAGTTCACTAGCTAAAGATTCTAACAGCAAAACAAAAAATCAGGTTGCGATGACAAGACAGAATCTTGTGAATGCGGTGAACGTTGGTTATAGCCAAACAACGAATCTCCTTGCTATGGCCCAGAAGCAGCTTACGAAGTCGAATGCTCAAGCAGTTATTGATAGAGGAAATAAGGCTATTTCTTCTATAGTAAATACTACATCTCAAAAGCCAAATGCGACGGTTGGCGGAACACCTGCCAAGAAAGAATCAATAGTTTCAAAAGCATCTAAAGCTGTGAAGGATGTGTGGGACTATGATATTACTGGCAAAGGATATGTAAGGAATGCTCATGAAGGATACAAAAAGGCGAAAGAAAAATTTGATAACGCCAATAAGTATGAGAATTGGAGCAAAAGAACCGATGCGGAGAATGATAAGGCTTGGGCTGAATATCGAAAAGCGGCAGCAGACGCAGAAGTAAATGAAGAAATTCAAAAGTCGTATTACAGGAATGCGCTTATTCCTCGCATAAAACGATCAGCAGAAAATTTCAAAGAGAATGTCGCTTATACAGTTTCAACAGGAGAGCGTAAAATCGCTCAGATGCTTCGTAACACAAAAGACAATGCAATAAATGCATTAGAAAAGAATGCTAATGAAAGAGACCATTACTATAGTATGAATACGTCTCTTGAAAAAGCATCTAACAGTTATGGAGCCGTGGGCTCAAATATTATTACATCCATCTTGGCAACAGCTGCAGCCGCGGTTGTATTCACAGCAGCAAAAATAGCAATACAGACATTTGGTCCTAAGATTGTAGAAAAGACCAAAGAGATAATGGATAAGATCTTTAATCCAGAGGTCAAGATTTCAGTCGAAACAGAAACAAAACCCATTGAAACAAAGCCTATAGAGAATAAGACAATAGAAGATAGACCAAAAGACTTTGCTACAGATTGTCCATCTTCTTATAAAGAAGATAGAGCAGCTCATAGTGATATTCCTCAGAAGGATACTCCAACGTCCAGAGATGAGGATATGGAGGCTGTAAATCCTAACTTCAAGGAAATGTCAGAGGCTGATTATGCTCAAGTTCAGATGTATGTAAATACTTATCAGGAACTTGTTGCTGCTGGAGACTACGAGGCAGCTGATAGGATTCTGGAAAAGTACTTTGAAATCTATGGACAGTACGAAGGATATTTACAGAACTGTGCTAACTGCACCCTGACTTACGATATGCGTAGAAGAGGCTATGATGTCACAGCAAGCTGGAATCCAAATGCCACAAATATGGAATCCATAGCTGATTGGTATAAGTTAAAAGACGAAGATATTCTTGGATACGAGAGTAATTATAGATTGTCTAAGAATGAAATAAGGGAACTTGAGAAATCTATAATAAAACAGTATCCGGAAGGATCTTATGGACATCTTATGCTTTCATGGGTTGATGGCGGTGGTCATGATGTCGTTTGGTCGATTGAAGGCGGTAAAGTTGTCATAAGAGATTGTCAGTCTAATCAAGTTTTAAACTTTGAAGACTATGCAAAAGAAGCTAATGCGTTCACTATGTTTAGAGCAGATGATAAGGAGCTCTCTGACAAGGCATATGCTATATGTACCGCAGAAAAAGCGACTATCGATGGAGAGCCTGACGAAGATACTGGCTATGACGATCCATACAATAACTTTGTTAGAACAGATGATAATAAAGTCAAAGATGTTCAAGACTTTGCTTATGACTATAGGAAGCAAAACAAAGCAGCTGGACATAAGAAGAGGAAATAGATATGGATACAGAAAGAGTAATAGGTAATATTCGAAAAGCAGCAGAGAAGCTGCATCCCGGTAAAGACTACCAGATAAATGAGTATAAGGACTTCTATACCGTTGGCTTTACTAAGGACGCGATACAGCCAATGCTTTTTGAGAAAGAATTTGGTTTTCCTATGTTCAAAACGTTCCAGCAGATGAAGGATAAAGGAGAGCCTAAAATCATATACAGATCAGGAGGACAGAAAAATGTCAAGAAATGATTTTTCATCTGATTATCTCGAGCATCATGGTATCTTAGGTATGAAATGGGGAATCAGACGTTACCAGAACGAAGATGGATCGCTTACTGATGCTGGTAAAAAGAGATACGGTGCAGAATCGGTTGGCAAGATATCTTCCGCTAAAGGTACTCAGAGAAGACTTAATGATTTGGATCAGGCTATTTCTTTTAATAAGCGTTATAAAAAACAAAATTCTCGTCTCGGTAAGATGAGTGGCAAATTAAACAGCGATACAAAAACAAGACTTGATACCAAGGCTAAAGAGAATGAGAAGAACATTTCCAAAGGTGAAGCTGAGAAAAAGCAGCTAATAAAGAATGCTCAGAAGAAAGGCTACGATGTAATCGAACGTAATGCCTTTAGATATTCTGCAACTCAGGCAGAAGGATGGGTAAACTATGGTGCTACAATTATAGCTGGTCTTCCTGGGTATCTTCTCACCTCTATTGCATTTAGTGAGCAGGGAACATCCTATAGAGTTAAAGAGAAAAAGAAATAACGGGAGGATAAACAATGTCTTTCACAGATAGGCTCCAGCATGCCTGGAATGCGTTTATGGGAAGAGACCCCACGAACCATATCCAAACATATTATGGTGGGTCATTTCAAAGAGAAGATAGGATTGTCTATCATCCCACCACAGAACGAACACAAGTCTCTACGATTTACAATCGTATCTCGCTCGATGTAGCGGCAAATAATATTCTGCATGTTCAGTGTGACAAAGATGGAAACTTTGAATCCCCAATAAATTCTAATCTCAATGAATGTCTTACCCTATCAGCAAACATAGATCAAATAGGTCGGGACCTTATAAAGGATTTTGTTTATTCTATGTGCGAAGAGGGAGCGGTAGCACTTCTTCCTACAGACACAACACTTAATCCTACAACAGGATCATTTGATGTTCTTGAGATGAGAGTTGCAGAGATTTTGGAATGGTATCCAAAAGATATTAAGGTTAAAGTTTACAATGAAAAGATTGGACAGAAAGTAGAGATTGTTGTTCCAAAATCTATAGCTGTAATAGTAAATAACCCATTCTATGAGGTTATGAATGCACCAAACTCAACTCTAAAACGTCTTATCTCTAAGATGGCACTTCTTGATATGACAGATAATAGAAATTCTTCAGGGAAGCTAGATATGATTATCCAGCTTCCTTATTTAATTAAGTCAAAGTCAAGAGAAGATCAAGCTGAAAAGAGAAGAAAGACTGTTGAGGATCAGCTTGTTGGTTCTAAGTATGGTATTGCATACATAGATGGAACCGAGAAAGTAATTCAGCTTAACAGACCTATTGAGAACAACCTTTATGAACAAGTAAAGGACCTCAAGCAGGAACTTTATACCGAACTTGGTATCACAGAAGGAATTCTAAATGGCACTGCCACTGAGCAGGAGCTTCTTAATTATCAGCAGCACACAATCAAACCAATACTTGAAGTTATATGCATAGAGATGAGAAGAAAGTTCTTATCAAAGAATGCTCGTACCAGAGGGCAATCCATTATGTACTTCTCTAATCCGTTTGGAATTGTACCTGTATCTCAGATTGCTGAGATTGCTGATAAGTTTACACGTAATGAAATAATGTCTTCGAACGAGTTCAGAGCTGTTATTGGATACAGACCAGTTAAGGATCCAAGAGCAGATGAACTTAGAAATAAGAATCTTAATGCTTCTAACGATCAACTGCAATCACCCATGACAACTGAACAAATCGAAGAAGATCAGACTGTTGGTGCAGCAAGTTCTGGCGAAATGGATCCAAAAATATTCTAAGAAGGAGGAAAAGTCAAAATGGGAGTAAACAAAGGTGATTATGACTTTGCGGGCTGGGTAACAAAGAACAATGTTCGTTGCTCAGATGGCCGAACCATCCGTCAGAACGCTTTCGCTCATATGGATGGTAAGAGAGTTACTCTCGTCTACAATCACGACCATCAGAATCTTGACAATGTTCTAGGTTATGTTGACTTGAAGAACAAAAGAGATGGCGTCTATGGTTATGCGAAAACAGCAGACACAGATAGCGGAAAACTAGCTAAAGCACTGGTTCATTCTGGAGCTCTGGCAGCATTTTCAATTTATGCAAACCATCTCGATGAAGACAAGAATACAGGCGATGTCTTCCACGGCGATATTAAGGAAGTATCACTTGTACAGGCTGGCGCTAATGCTGAAGCCCTTATCGATGAGTTCTTCGAACACGGAACAGATGGTGAAACCGGTATGTACTTTTACAACATTAGTACAGAAGGCAGTGACACTCTTCTCGAGGACTTCTTAGCTCATTCAAAGAAAGATGACGATGAGGAAGAAGAACCAAAAGATGAGCAGGAAGAAACCGATGACGACGATTCTGAGGAAGATGAAGAAGAGGACGAAGAAATGGTAGATGAGAAAAAGAAAGTAATAAAGCATGCCGATGAAGAAGAGTCTTCAGGCGGACAGACACTTAAAGAGGCATATGATGAGATGCCAGAAAAGTATAAGAAAGTATGCGCAGCACTTGTTGGAATGGCCGTTTCTGGTGAAGGAGGCGGAGAAACTGAAGAAGCAGCAGAGCATTCAGACTTAGAAGGAGGAGAAATAATGAAAACAAACTTGTTTGAAAACGATCAGGTTCAGGAAGAGAACGTTCTTGAGCATTCTGATATGGTAGCAATTCTTGATTCAGCAAAGACCGGATCAAAGACTCTTAAGCAGGCGTTCAATGATTACTGCCTTGCACACTCGATTGATGCAACTGGCATGAACATTCTTCCTAACAACGCAACTGTTGGACAGACAGCTGGCGTTCGTGATCTTGATATGCTTTTCCCGGAGTATAAGTATCAGGGAACAACACCTGAATGGATCAAGAGAGATACAACCTGGGCTGACGTTGTAAGAGCAGGTGTTAAGAAGGTTCCGTTCAAGAGACTTAAGAGCATGTTTGCTAATATCACTGAGGATGAAGCAAGGGCAAAGGGTTACATCAAGGGTGAACAGAAGGCTCCCGAAGTATTCGAGCTCTTGGGAAGAACAACTGATCCTCAGACTGTTTACAAGCTTCAGCAGCTTGATCGTGATGACATAATCGATATTGAGGACTTTGACGTTGTTGCCTGGATTAAAGGCGAGATGCAGATCATGCTTAACGAGGAGATTGCAAGGGCAATCCTTATCGGTGATGGCAGGACCGCTGCAAACAGATTCAAGATCAAAGAGGATCACATCAGATCTATCGTTAATGATGTTCCGCTGTTCAACATCAAGGTTAATGTAAATGTTCCTGCAAATGCTGATGCAGAAGTTATTTACAAAGCATTTATTAAGTCTGTTCTTAGGGCTCGCAAAGACTATAAGGGATCCGGAAATCCTACATTGTTCACAACAGAGGAAGTTCTTACAGAGCTCCTTCTTCTTGAGGATGGAATCGGACATCCGCTTTACAAGACAGAGCAGGAACTGGCTACAAAGCTTCGTGTTAGCCGCATTGTAACTGTTGAGGTTATGGAGGGTCAGCAGGTTGATAACAAGCCTCTTATGGGCGTTATCGTTAATCTTAACGACTACACTGTTGGCGGTGATGGAAATCGTGAGAAGGGCATCTTCGAAGATTTCGATATCGACTTCAACCAGTATAAGTACCTGATCGAGACCAGACTTTCTGGTGCTCTTATGAGACCTTACTCTGCTATGACCATAACCCTTAACAAGGCTACTGGCGGCAATGGCTGATAATTAGAGAGGTCCTACTTTAGTGGACGATTCAAAATAGGAGTAAATAATAAAAAGAGCTTTCTGCTAACCGACTCAGAAGGCTCTTTTATTGTTTCTCAAGATGGAGGAGAAAATGGCTAAGTTTCATGGAATAGTTGCTTTTGATGATTTTGAGGAAACTACGCCAGGTGTCTGGAAACCCGTTGTTCAAAAGCGTGAATACGCTGGAGATATTAAAAGAAAAAATAATCGTTATGTTGCCCGGCAACAAATAAACGACAACCTAGCTATAAATAATCAAATTGAAATCGTAGCAGATCCATATATTAATCAGCATTTTCCGTCCATAAGATATGTCGAGTGGAAAGGGGCTAAATGGAAGGTTATTTCTGTTGAAGACCAGTTCCCTAGACTAATTCTGACACTGGGGGAGGTATACAATGGGGAGCAGACTTAAGCTGCAGGAGGAGCTCGAGAATTTACTCGGGACAAGAAACGTGTATTTTCAGCCCCCTCCGTCATTAAAAATGAAGTACCCTTGTATAGTCTACGAGAGGGCTAGGTTTAATTCGAGATTTGCTGATAATAAGCCCTACAAGATTGACAAGGTTTATTATGCAACATACATAGATACAGACCCTGATTCAGAGATGCCAGAAAAACTGGCGAATTTTCCTCAAACAGTTTTTCAGAGGTACTACGTATCAGATAATCTGTACCATAACCAATTCAGAATAACATACTAATAGGAGGAAATAATTATGTCAGATGTAGCTATTGCTTTACATTGGGATGGCGTTGGCGAGAAGCAGTTTGAAGCCGGTGTTGATAGAGGCGTTTTGTTTGTAACAGATTCAAACGGAGCCTATGGTGAAGGTGTAGCGTGGAACGGTCTTACAGCTGTTAATGAGTCACCTTCAGGTGCAGAAGAGAACAAGTACTATGCAGATAATATCAAGTACGCTTCAATTCTTTCAGCAGAGGATTTCGGTTATACAATCGAAGCTTATACGTCTCCTAAGGAGTTCGATGCTTGCGATGGAACAGCTGAAATTGCTAATGGTGTTACAATCTCACAGCAGTCAAGAAAGGCATTTGGCTTTAGCTGGAGATCACTTATTGGTAATGATGTAAACGATCTTGGTGATGCTGGATACATCATCCATATCGCATACGGCTGCAAGGCACAGCCTTCAGAGAAGAGCCGCGGAACAGTTAATGAGAGTCCAGAGCCTACAACCTTCTCATGGACTGTTGCTACAACACCCGTTAACGTAACAAATCATAAGCCCACCGCACACCTGCAGATCAATTCTATGAATGTTACAAAGGCTAAACTCGAAGCATTCGAGCAGATCCTTTATGGTAAGCCTGCAGAGACAGCCGGCGGAACAGCTACAGCTCCTCGTCTTCCACTTCCTGACGAGATTGCAACTCACTTCAAAGCAGCTGGCTGATTTAGATTCAAAATGGGGGGACTTAGATTAATTCTAGGTCCTCCTTTTTTTGCGTTATTCGAAAGGAGACTTTTATTTATGTATAAATGGTTACACAAATACACAGATTATAACGGAAATGAAAGAGAAGAGACATTCTATTTTAATTTTACGAAGGGAGAGCTCATTGATCTTGAATGGAGAACTCCTGGAGGTCTTGAACAGTATATGAAGAACATCATGTCTATGATGGATGGCCAGAAGCTTGCAGATATGTTCAAGATGCTTATTGATAAGTCTTACGGTGTTAAGGGACCGGATGGAAGAGAGTTCATTAAATCTGAAGAAGTACTTAGCCACTTTAAGTTTACAGAGGCATATTCAGATCTTTATATGCTCCTTGCAACAGACTCTAATGCGGCAACAGAATTTGTAAATGGAATATTCCCTAAAGAAGCAGTTGAAGCAGCAAAGAAACAGCATGAAATGGCTGAAAAAGCAGGTTTATCTTTAGTAGATACAACTACCCCACAGCAGCCTGTAATGCCAGCAGCGCCTTCAATACCACAAGTTGAAGGTCAGCAGTTCTTTGGGCCAACAACTCCGCTTCAGTAATGGTAAAAATATATGCTTAAACTTCACATAGATGATAAAGAGTTTTGGGATGAGAAAAATGAAGTATTCGTAGATATTAAAGGCTGTGACCTTATATTAGAGCATTCGCTAGTTTCAATATCTAATTGGGAAAGCAAGTACCATAAGCCGTTTTTAACATCTGAGAAGAATGCTTCAGAAACTCTTGATTATGTGAAAATGATGGTCGTTGGAGAAATGCCAGAAGACGATAAAGTATTTTCTTGTTTATCGCAAAAGCAGATAGACGACATAGGGAAATACATCAACGACCCCATGACAGCAACCGTAATAAACGAAGAAGACGAAAAAGAATTAAGTAATAAGAGCTCTTCTAAATTTGTTACTTCTGAAGAAATTTATTCGTGGATGTGTGCACAAAACGTGCCATCAGAATACCAGTATTGGCATATTAATAGACTAATAATACTTCTTAAATTATGTGCCATAAATAATAAACCCAAGGATAACAAAAAGAAGAAAATGACATCTTCTGATCTTGCTCTTAGAAGAGCAAGAATGGAAGCAGCCAGAGCAAAGTATAGCAAATAAGGAGTCTTTGGTATGAGCGGAATTTATTTTACTCACAAAGGAGATTTTAAAAATACCGAAAAGTATCTCAATTCTTTAATGCAAAAAGACTACTTAAAAATACTTGATTTTTATGGAGAAAAAGGTGTTGAAGCCCTCATAGCAGCAACACCTATTGATTCAGGACTGGCTGCCAGTTCTTGGGGCTATAGTATCGAGCAGGAAAATGGCCAAACAAAACTTATATGGTCTAACTCAGACATAGAAGGAGGATACAATATTGTAATCCTTATTGATAGAGGCCATGCTACAAAATCTGGTTCCTGGGTTCCTGGTTTGCATTTCATTGACGAAACAATAAGTCCAATAATAGCAGAACTTGCAAGGGAGGTAGTAGGATGACGACAGTTATTGATGAACGCGTTGTTGAGATGCGGTTTAATAACGAAGATTTCGAAAAGAACGTCGCTCAGTCCATGAGTACTCTTGAAAAGCTTAAGAATTCGCTTAACTTTGATTCTGGAAAGAGCCTTGAAAACCTTGGCAAAGCTGCGAAAAATGTAGATTTATCTGGGATGAGCCAGACAATAACCGAAGCAACAACTAAATTTTCAGCTCTTGAAATTGCAGGGATAACAGCTCTTGCAAATATTACTAATAAAGCAGTTGATTTCGGAATCAATTTTGCAAAGTCCTTGTCAATAGACCAGGTAACTTCAGGCTTTGATAAATACGCCGTTAAAACCCAGTCGGTACAGACTATTATGGCTGCAACTGCTGATCAGTTTGCTAATCAGGCAGAGCAGATGGAATATGTTAACGAGCAGCTTGATAAGCTTACCTGGTTTACTGACGAGACATCATATTCTATGACCGATATGACTAGCAATATCGGTAAATTCGTATCAAATAATATAGCACTTGAAGATGCAGTGACAGCAATGGAAGGTATAGCTACTTGGGCTGGTTTATCAGGTGCTGGTGTTACAGAAGCATCCAGAGCGATGTATAATTTCTCGCAGGCTATGGGTGCTGGAGCCATGAAGCTTCAGGATTGGAAATCAATTGAGAATGCTAATATGGCAACAACCAAGTTTAAACAGACTGCTATTGATACAGCGGTTGAACTTGGGAAACTTAAACAATCAGCTGACGGGCTGGTTACAACTCTTGACGGAAAAACTGAAGTATCTATTACTTCATTTAGTGAATCACTTAAAAAGAAGTGGTTCGATACAGAAGTAATGACGCAGACACTTGGAAAGTTTGGTAAATTTTCTGATGAGCTTTATAATTTGTCAAATGCAACAAATCTAACAGCTTCTGAACTTCTTGAAGCTCTTGATGATTATAAAGCAGGAACTCTTGATATGAATGAGATAGCAAGAGATTCAACTATGTCTGTGGCAGATCTCAATGAGAAGTTTAAAGAGCTTTCAGGAGAAGGTTTTGAACTTGGTAAGAAAGCTTTCGCTGCCTCACAGGAAGCAAAGACATTTAAAGAGGCAATTGACTCCGTAAAGGATGCTGTTTCATCAGGTTGGATGGACACATTTGAAATTATATTCGGTAATTACCTCGAAGCAAAGAAACTTTGGACAGGTCTTGCAAATAATTTGTATGACATGTTTGCTGAAGGCGGAAATAAGAGAAACGAAGTCCTTGCTGTTTGGAAAGAACTTGGCGGTAGGAATTCTCTTATCATGGGGGCTGTAAATGCCCTAAACCTCGTTATAAAACCTCTGCAAACAGTGAAAGCAGCATTCGAGTCAATGCTTCCTAAAGGAAGAGAATTTGGAAAACTGCTTAATCAGCTTACATATAGGTTTTATATTTTCACAAGTAGATTACAGCCATCCGAAGAGTTTTTAAATAACCTCTATCAATTCTTTAGAGGTATATTCTCGGTTGGAAAAGTACTCTTACAGTTTATTACTCAGCTTATAAATGCTGTAGTCAAATTGGTATCACCAGCTAAGTCTTTATTTGAGCTTGTAGGTTCTTTCCTTGGAAAAGTCGGACAGATATTACAGATTGTTTCATTCTTTATTACTGAAACTGGAATGATACAGACTGCTGTCTCGTTTATCATTATGGGAATTCAAAAACTTGCTGGAGTACTTAAGACCGTAGCAGTTATATTTGCTGGTGGTATCTTTATCGGAATTAAGACATTTATTAGTCTTATCCAGAAAGCCACTACAATAGTCACAAAATTTGTAAATGTGGCTGGTAATAAGCTTGCGGGTATTGGGCAAAAGATATCTACAGGATTTTCAAAAGTAACCGGTATATTTGACAAGTTCAATAAAAATCAAAAGAAAAATTCTGATGTAGTAATTAAGATGGGTAAAGCCTATGACTCAACTGGTAAATTAATTGGAGGTGTAGGTACTATTGCCAAAGAAACTGGTTTTCAAGTTGCTAAGGAAGCCACACTTCTTGATAAATTCTTAATGGTAGTTGAGAAGGCTAAGAATGTACTTCTTTCATTTACTACAATTATAGGTGGAGCATTTATTGCTCTCGGCACAAAGATATTTAAGTTCTTTACAGACTTTAAGCAAAGATACCAGGATATCACGAAGTCTGCCACAACTTGGAAAGATTATATTGTAGGTATCTTCAAAACTATTGGATCATTATTTGCTGATGGATGGGAGAAAGTCAAAGAATTCTTTGCACAGTTTGATATAGACTTATCAACTCTTCAGACAGCTTTTGCTACTATTAAAGATGGGCTGACTACAATAATCGATAAGCTTGGTCCTGGACGAATTGCTGCATTTGCATTTGCAACAGCTATATTAGCTCTTGTTGGAGCTGCTATTAAACTTTCAGATTCATTTAGATCAATGTTTGGAGCAGTATCTGGAGTATTTAATAACATCAACAAGATATTAAAGAAACAGTTTGCTAAGTCTTCAGTAGTAACAGATCTTGCTAAGGCATTTGCAATAATAGCCGGAGCATTAACGCTTCTTGCGTTTGTAGATGCAACTTATCATGATAATCTTGAGAATGTATCAAAGATTATGCTTAAACTTATGGTTGCGTTTACATTGTGTGCAGCAGCTCTTAGGGGACTTGATTTATTACTTTCAAAGTTTGATATTGATACTGATTTCAATTCTATCAATTCAAACATTCTGGCACTCGCAGCATCAATGACACTACTTGTTGCTGCATTTGGTATTCTCAATCTTGTCGAGCTTAAAGATGATTGGCTGAAAAAGCTTGGCATTATGGCAATAATGTTTGCTGAGATTACTGTAGCAGCTGCAGTGCTATCTAAAGTTGCACCTTCACTTTCTAAAGGCTCATTTCTCCTTTTAGCGTTAGCATTATCAATGAAGCTAATGGTTGATGCCCTTTCGAAGATAGGTGAGAAAGATATTGATGGTGTTAATAAGAACCTAGCTGGGTTTACAGTGCTATTTCTTGGAGTAGCAGCTCTAACAGCCGCTGCAGGAAAACTTAAACTCACATCAGCTATAAATCTCCTTCTAGTTGCAAAAGCTCTTCAGATTTTAATGCCACAGATTCAGACAATGCTTAAGGAAATAGGTCCTATTGTTTCTGATATGTGTACAAGACTGGAAGGAATTACAGTCGATTTTACCAAGGTTAAAGAATATGCCAAGAAAGCATTCGATAAAGCAAATGAGTTCTTTAACTATTTGTACGAGAGATTCGATGAAACAACAGCTACAACGCTCTCCCTTACTACAATGATATTAGGAACCATTGCTGGTATAGCAGGACTAGCCGCAGTTGTTGCAGGCGGATTTGCACTTGCCGCAATAATTAAAGCAATAGGTTCTCTTGGTAATGTTCTTAAAGGATTCGGAATTGCAGTTATTGGTCTTGCTATTGGTATAAGGATTGTTACTGATTCCATAAAAGAACTTGGTGAGTATTTCAAGGGCTTGGATGATGCAGAATATTCAAGACTAATGTCAGGTTTTGCGTTAATCACTATAATAATGACCGCTGCAATAGGTATAGCAACACTGCTTGACATGGTTGCGACAAGAATAACCATGAATGCTTTGTTTGATGGAAAAGCTATAAGAACGAGCTTTATTGGTATAGCTGCAGCATTTGTTGGTATTGGTCTTGCGATGAGGCTTATAGTTGCATCTCTTAAAGACCTTGAAGGACTAAATCCAGATACATTTGGCCCCGTTATATTAGGAATGATGGGACTACTTGCGGCTCTTAGTCTCGCTGCAGCTGCTGCTGGTACAATTACTAAAGGCGGCTCAGCTCTTATTGGTCTTATTGGAATAGCTGCAACAATGGCAATTCTTATTGCTGAACTTGGCGTATTATCATTAATGATTTCTTCTGATAATCAGGCTCAGATGATGATAGCATTTGTTGGCATGCTTTCTCTGTTCTTTGCTTTATATGAAGTTTTAAAGGCTCTTGGAAAACTGAAAGCCGGTCCAATAGCATCTTTAATGCTACCTCTTCTTGGCATTGTTATGTCTTTAACCGGTCTAGTAATTGTCCTTGCAGCATTGGAAAATCCAAATTATGGAGCAATGATTATTGGACTTGCAGGCGTAATTGGTGTACTAATAGCTCTTGGCAGAATTATGAAGTATATCGTAGATATGCCTAATCTTGGTGGAGGAAGAGGATTAAAGAATAAAATAAAGTTATTAGAAGTTTGTACAATAGCTTTAGGAGCAGTAGCAGCGGCAGTTGCAGTTATGGGTATAACTGCAAAATTTGTTGGCTTTAACCTGCTCGGAGGATTTTTAGCTTTGGCGGGGGGCGTGGCTATCCTTGGCGGTTTATTCTATGCTATTGCTAAAATGCCAGCTCTTGGCACAGCTCTTCAAAATAAGCTTAAACTATTAAAAGCAAGTGTGCTGTCATTAATTGGAGTAATGGTTGCTTTGGTCGCTATGTCAGCTGCCGTAAATCAATTTGGAGCTACTAATTCGTTTGTAGCATTTGCAATGCTTAGTATGCAAATCATAGTAATTGCCGGCATTATGGATTTCATTTCAAAAATGAAGACAATGACAGATAAGCAAACCATTAATAAAATTGCCCTTCTTGCAGCATGTGTGTTGGCTCTTATACCATTATCAATAGCAATTTCAAAACTATCAGAACAGGAGCCAAACGACAATTGGAATTCGTTTGTTATATTAGCTGCTGGTATTGGTGGTCTTACAGCGGTAATGGCTGCGATTATAGCACTAACAACTAATGTTGATCTTAAACAGATGGGAGGTGCTATTGTATTAGTAGGATCATTGACCGGTCTAATTTATGTATTAGGGCAAGAACTTGCAAAACTTTCTGACCTTGATACTGCAGGTCTCGATGCAGCTACAAATGCACTTCAAGAATTTGCTACTGCTCTTGGAGAGATGTTCATTATTATAGGTATTATTGATGGTCTTATTGTTGGCGTAGCATCATTCTTTGCTCCTGGCGGTGCAGGTGGATGGGCTGGTATGTTTGCTCTTCCAGCTCTTATTGTATCTATTGGCTTAGCAGCTATAGCTATGGGGTATGGTCTTAAACTTGCTGCCGAGGGCATTCGCACCATTGGTGATGCATTCTCAGATATGGCATCTAGCCTTGAGAAGATGGATGGTCTAAATCTAGGTGAAATAGCTAGTGGTATGTATGCATTAGCCGGAGCTGGTCTTGCACTTGGCGCAGCAGCTGGATCGGTTTCAGCATTTGCAACTTCTATGGAGGGACTTGCTACTGCTTTAAGTCACTTTAACTCAGCATCTAGTGGCGGACCATCCGGTAGTGGCGGTGTTATATTTGAACCATTAGAAGGTGTTGAAGCCGCAGTAACAACATCAATCAATAATCAAAAAGCTGTAATCGAGGAATATGTAAAAGAGGTTCCAGAAAATTATGGCAATATGGTTGTTGAATGTGCAAGTGGTGTTCTTGAAAATGAGCCAGTACTTAGAGAAGCAAATCATAAAGTATTTGGCGAAGTAGTATCTGATGAAGAAGAAGCACAGCTTGTTAAGAACGCCGAAGCATTAGGCTATAAGACAGTTGATGAGTATATTGGAGCCATTGAGAGAGGTGAAGCGGCTAGAAGTCTTGAAACAGAGTCATTCACTCAAAGATCAGTAAAGAAGATTGCCCAAACAGCAGTTGATACAGCTAAAGATACCGTGGTACCAGGTCTTGAAGAACTAGGCGGTGACATTAAGTCATTCTTTACAGATGGTGAATTAGCCAATACTATAGGCACTGCTGGATCTTATCTTGGTAAACTCTTTGGCGGTAATATGGCATACAACGCCATACAGATTATGTCACAGTTAATGGGCTCATTCGATTGGATGTTCAATCTCGAAACCAAAGTAATGGGTAAAGCCATAAACCAGTTTGGTGCTAATGGTATGCCAACAGATGTCATAGATAAGATGTATGGTGGAAAAGCTTTTAGTGATAAGCTTAATGGTATGGTCAAAATTGGCGACAAACTACATGGTGTTAATGGTTGGCTCAAAGACGATTTCCTTGGTATTAATGAAATAATAAACGACGCTAAAGATGCATTTACTGGTGCCGGAGAAGCCGCAGAAGGTTTTGGAGATTCGGCTTCGGGCGGAGCAGGTAAAGCCGGAAAAGCACTTGAGGATTTAAGAAGTACGCTCAAAGATACAATTGGTAATCAGCTCGATATGTTCTCGAAATTCGAGATCAAAATGGGGGTTACTGGTGACCAAATGATCGAGAACATGAAATCCAACATCGATGGTTTCGCGTCCTGGTCACACAGAATGACGGTTCTTGCAGAGAGATTTGCTCAGCATGGCATATCAGATACCCTTTACAAGAAACTTGCTGAGCTTGGTCCTAAGGGTTATGAGACCATGAATGCCTTCTATCAGATGACAGACGAGCAGCTTGAAGAAGTTAAAGGTCTTTGGGAAACAGGTCTTACACTTCCTGAAGGACAGGCTGATATAGTAGCTGCTGGTTTCCAGTATATGGGCGAAATGTCAACTCAGGGCTTCTCTGATGCCCTTGATGAGCATAAAGCAGCTCATGCTGGCTCTCAGTTTGGTAAGGGAGCACTTAGAGGTATAGCACAGGCTCTTGGCATTGCATCACCTTCTAAAGAAACTTTTGCTCAGGGTGTATATGTAACTGAAGGTCTTGGCATGGGCATGACATCAGCAACTGCTATGTCTTTCCTTGACATCTCAATTAAGAGAGTTACTGATTATATTTTACAACTCTTTAATACGAACCTAAGTGAAGAGACAATGGCAGAAGCCGGAACAGGTATTCTTACAAATCTCTTTACTGGCATACTTGGAGAGTCAATCGAAGGTAATCCCGTAATGCTTGCATTTATTGAAACCTTCACAAACTTCGAACTTATCGATGAGGCACTAAATCTCTTTGTAGAGCATCTTAAAGAACTTCTATATGAGCTGTTTGAGATAGGTGGAGATGAGGAGCCTTCTGAGTGGTTCTATAGATATATGATGAGCTTTATTCAGGGAATGATTGATTCTCTTGTTGAGAATGAGGCCCTTATATTAGAGCAAATCATTCTCTTTGCAATTCATATAATGGAAACGCTTGACGAACAGGATCTTCCAGGCCATGCATTCGATGTTGGTAAGTACATAGCGCTTGGTCTTAAAGCTGGTATCGAAGCTTACGCATCAGAAGCTATAACGGCCGCAAGTAATATGGCAGAAGAAGTAATGGCCATTCTTGATAGCGTTCCTGTTGTAGCATCACCTTCAAAGAGAGCTATGAAGACTGGTGCATATATTTCACAGGGTCTTGCGATTGGTATTTCGAGCGGCGCTGAATCAGTATTTAATGCTGCTAGAACAGTTGCTGAAGGAAGTATAAGTGGTCTTACCGTTGGTATTACAGATGGTGCAAGACCGATATACGATGCAACAAGAATGCTAGTGGATGGTACCGCGATGGAATTTGAAACTAGTATGGGAAGGCTTCAAGATGTAATAAACGAAGGAATGGATCTTAATCCAGTCATCACACCACTACTTGATCTATCACTTATTAGAGAGCAGATGAGTGGACTGGATAGTCTTATGAATGATCCAACCTATGGAATAAACGGTCAAAATGAGGGTGATTCAAGGAACAAAGCACCAAATCAAATCAATTTCACACAAAACAACTATTCTCCAAAGGCTCTTTCGAGAGTTGAGATTTATAGAGATACTAAGAATCAGCTTTCCATGATGAAAGGAGTGGTAATGGCTCATGGTTAAACGAGTGATAATTACTAACTATCTTGGAGAATCTGTTGAGTATAAAATTGAGGGGGTCGATGTTTATAAAAACAAAGGCCTCCTTATTACTGAGATAGAGGGCTTAGGACCCACGGGTTCTGATATTGTATTCACAAAACTCGTTAGTGTTGATGGCAGTTTGTACAATACGAGTAGGCTTAACGAAAGAAACATTGTAATACATGCAAACTTTACATGGGCTAATACCATCGAAGAGGCTAGGCTCTCATCTTATAAACTATTCCCGCTTGGCAAAAAAGTTAGAATAGTGGTCGAAACAGAGAATAGAATAGCATATACAGATGGCTATGTAGAAAAGAACGAGCCCGATATCTTTAAAAAAGATACAGATGTAATGATATCTATTCTCTGTGAAGATCCATTATTTATGGATTACAACGGAGAGTCAACAAGCGATCGAATGTCTAATATCGTTCCTATGTTCGAATTTGAGTATGAGAATATAGGTACATCGCTCAATACCGTTTTTAGTGAGTATGTAGATCGGAATAAAATGATATTTTACTATGATGGAGAATCCGAAATAGGGTTCTCTCTTATTGTGCATACGGTCGGGGAAGTGGTAAATCCAACAATCTATTTCATTAATAATGGAGAATCAATAGCTATTCCATCTGCCAGAGCAGCAGCAATGGCTGGAGTGCAATCTTTTAGTAATGGGGACGATATCATAATAACATCCATGCCATTAAAGAAAACAATAATGTATCAGCATAATGGAGTACTTACAAATATTTTTAGTCTATTTGTAGGTGATGTGGAATGGCCCAAATTATACCCCGGAGATAACGGGTTTATGTATACGGCAGATTATGGTGCAGATAACATAAGACTCTATGTTAAATATACTGCGTTATATGAAGGAGTGTAAATTGCTATGCTTATTGAAATACTCGATACTGAATTTCAGTTCGTTGACTATGTATATGAATACGAGTCTTTTATCTGGACAGATAGATACAATACTCCGGGCGATTTTGAAATCTATGCTCCAGCTAAGAAAAGCAACCTAAATCTTTTTAAAAGAAATTACTTTGTAAGAATAAACGATTCAGAGCATCTCATGATTATTGAAGATATTGAGTGGGAATCATCTGCCGAAAAAGGTAATCATGTTAAGGTTACCGGAAGAAGCCTGGAATCTATTCTTGATAGAAGAATAGTATGGGGAGAGTATGAAATCCCAGCAACACCTACTGGTGATATTCAATCAGAGATATTTGCATTACTTGAAAAAGAAATAATAACTGGTAGAGGTATTGAAGAAAGAAAAATTCCAAATTTCACTTATCAAAGCATAAGTAATCCACTGCTGGATACTTACAAACCAGAAGGAGAATACGAAGGCGATTCATTGCTTAAGATAGTCGAGGATATAGCAGAGGAATTTGATGTTGGCTGGAAGATAATTCGTAATAGTGAGGGTAAGCTTGTTTTTAGCTTCTTTGTCGGAACGAATAGAACAAAAGAGTATGACCTTGGCGATAGAGGATTTGTAGAATTTAGCCCAGAGCTTGGCAATATTTCTGAGAGTAACTATACAGAAAAGTCTAGTGATACAAGAACAGTAATGCTTGTTGGCGGATCTTGGAAAGAAGAAGCTGAAGTACCTGGAGAAGAGGTAGAAGAAGAGTCTATATATGAAGCTGTTGGCGGTGGGAGTGGATTATTAAGAAAAGAAATATTCCATTCTACAACTGCAGATAAAGACGATGAAACGACTGAAGAAGAGTATCGTGAAGAGATGCGATCGGAAGGTGCTAAGGAACTTAAGAAGTATAAAGTGGCAAATACTTTTGATGGTAAATATGAAACAGCAGTTCAATTTAAGTACGGCAAAAATTTCTTTATAGGTGACATCGTAACTGTAAAAGATGTTTTTGGCCATGATTCATCGGCAAGGGTCACGGAGTTTATTAGATCCGTAAATATTAGTAACGGCGAAGAAGCATATCCTACTTTTAAAGAAATTATTCCAGAAGAACAGGAGGCATAAAAGTGGCTTTTACATTTGGTTTTTACAATTCAATAAACCACGATCGGGTGTATGATGCCTTGCAGGTTGGTCAGATATTTGACGGTCTTATTAATGATGGTATTTATGCCACTTATAAAGGCGGTTTACAAGTAGTGGCATCATCTACCGACAATACAGTAATTATTAAATCAGGAAGAGCTTGGTTTAATCATACATGGAGTTATAATGATTCGGACTTAATACTATCAGTACCAGCTCAAGAAAGTGTTCTTGATAGAATTGATGCTATAGTTCTTGACATAAATATTGCAAATACTACGTCTGGCAGGGTAAACGCAATAACTTATGTAAAAGGAACGCCTGCAGCAATGCCGTCAACTCCAACTTGGACTAATACGGATACTCATTTTAGATATCCACTTGCTTATATTAGAAGACACGGTGGACAGAAAAAGATACCTCAGTCAGATATTACTAATGCTAGAGGCACAAGTAAATGTCCGTTTGTTACGCCTGTAACAGAGGCATTTAATGTTGATAATCTTATCGAGCAATGGGATACACAATTTATTGAATGGCTTGAGCAAAAGAACCAAGCATATGACGAAATGTTGCAACACAATGGCATTGCTTGGGACAGATGGTTTAATGATCATATTCGACCAGAACTTGATGGTGATGTTGCAGGGCATCTACAGTTGCAAATTGACAACATTAAAAGGTTTGCTTGGATATACGTGGTAGATAAAGTTTTGTATGTACCAATGTCTGCAGCTTCTGTAGAAGATAAGAAACTTAAGTTTGCTGTGGCAGGTGATTATCCTGGAACCGAATCAATCGATGGCATCATAACCAATGCTCTATCTACAAGATATTAAATGAAAGGAGTAGACTGATGGCTACAACTATAAATACCATAAATATTGGTGGTGTCGATAAAGAGATAGAAGATACCACAGCTAGAAATAGTAGTGCGTCTGCTGTCTCAAGAGTTGCATCGGTTGAGACTGAGGTTAGTGCACTTAGTACCAGCTTGGGAAGTGAGATTCAAACATTAAAGTCACGAGTTGATGCTATTGCGGATCTTCCGTCCGGTTCAACTACAGGCGATGCTGAGCTCATTGATATACGTACTGGTATTAACAACTTCGTATATACTAATGCTGGTAACGCTGTAAGAAGTCAGGCACAAGGTCTTAATGGTGCTTTGATAAATTTGGGGGTAGCGGTTGGAAAGCCTGCTTTTCCATTTTATGAGGGGTATCATTCAGGTAGCGTTGGAAGTACTATTAGTACTAGAGCGAATACATCGACCACTCAGAGAGCATTTACATCAGCGATATCTAAAAGCGATATGCCTGCCGGTGCTGTAATTAAGTCAACAGGTCTTGTGCATTTTCGTTTGTGGTTTGTTGATGCTAATAACAAAATTGTAGGCTATACCGATGCGTTCCAAACAGAGTATACAATTCCGACATCGTATAACGGAAATGCATACGTTTATATTTACATCGATGTAAAATTTACCGATGATTCTAATATGAATGTTTCTTATGCAGCAAAGAACATTAGTATTAGCAATACAGGTAATAAGTTCTCATATAAAGAACCAATTATCATCAATGGCCCAATATACTTATATTCTGCAAATGAAAAGATAATAGTATTTTCAGCATCTACAACAAGAATGCAGATTGGCAGTACTCTTATTAGCTACACAGCAGATAAGAAAACATCTCTTAGCATAGGAGAGCACCCGGCAAATTTATGGTACATCTGTATTGATGCGAGTGGTAATTTCTATTTAAGATATTTCAACGAATTGACTAGCGATGATTATTGCATTGGATACTGCTATCAAAATAGCTGTTATGCTAGCAGCCCTTATATTATTTGCAATAGACCACCTATGCCCAAGATCTACATCAAACAGGATATTCCAATCTATATTAATATGGATAGACTTGGATATAAGATCATGCCTACAGTCTTTACATCAACTACTGGATCTGCAATGAAGTTTGGAGAGACATTTAGGATTCTTAACTATTATAACAGTAATATTCAGTATGACTTAGGAAAGAATACAATTATTAATCAGATTCCAAACGGTACTTTGTTACAAAATTCTTATGTTGTAACCAACGAAAAGATTCTTATGGTTGGTGATTCGATATCAAACAGAGGATGGCTTCAGCGTAGAATTAAGCAGCACGCTCCAAACGTTACTTTCCTAGGAAGTTATACAACCGGAACAGGCATTGGAATTACTGATTACAAATGCGAAGCAGTTCCAGGATCGACAGCAAGGGAGATGATTGAAGCAGGTAGCCATATAAATACAAATTATGCTACTTATATTGCTAATTTCCTTTCAGGACAGGTTCCAGACATAGTAACAATCGAGTTTGGATTAAATGAGTCGTCTGCTAGTGAATATTTCTCATATATTCAGTTATTTATTGATTCTATTAGAGCTTATGATTCTGCTCATAGCAGAACAACAAAAGTTTATGTGTTAATGCCATTTGAGAGAGCGCTCAGTTCTATGGTCGGAGTTAATACATATAATGCACAAAGAAACAGGATCTTAGCTGAAAGACAGTGCCAGCTTTGGACAAGTGAGCTTACTGATTGCGTCATTATACCAACCCATATGATATTTGATGATAAATACGATTACAACTGGGTAACATCGACAGCATATGGATATGGCGTTTCAACACAGGTTCTTACTGATTTCGTTCATCCATCAGAAGTTGTTGGATTCAATAAGCTTGCTGACATGATTTATTCTTATTTTGGAGTATAAAAATGTTTATACACTATAATGACAATCCGTTTGGTTTAGATGTTGGCGATTGTGTTATTAGGGCTATATCAGTTGGCCTTAATTACAACTGGTTTATGGTACATGATGAGCTTTCTTTTCTTTCTAGGCAAATGGCTGATATGCCATCATCAAATAGAGTATGGAAACAGTATCTTTACAACAAGGGCTATACAGAGCATTTTGTTGAGAATACATGCCCGGATTGTCTTACAGTTGCGAAATTTGCAAAGAATCATCCAAAAGGAAGATACATTTTATCAACCTGTGAGTATACGAAGGCAAATAATATTATCGTAACTGGATCCCATCTTATTGCAATAATAGATGGGAATTATTATGACACATGGGACAGTGGTGGAGATGTACCGCTGTCCTATTTTTATGTGGGGAATTAAGTAATGAATAATAAGAGGTCAAACAATATGGATTATTACAATTACGCAGGCGGTCAGCCAATGTATAATCCCTGGGCTGTTCCGCAGATGATGCCTTATCAGATGCCTGTAAATAATCAGGTTCAACAGCAGCCACAATCCGATAATAGATTTACATGGATTCAGGGCGGGAGAGAAACAGCTCAGGCTTATCCTACAGCACCTAATAAAACCATTCTCTTTATTAATGATACAAAAGACCATGCTTTCTTTAAGAAAACAGATGGTGAAGGTAAGACTATACTATTTGAGTCTTACAGGCTTGTAAAAGAAGAGGATGATATAAAGCCTGCAAGTGCTGAATCTATGTACGTCTCCAAAGATGATTTCAAAGCATATACCGACAACATTAATAAGACACTTGTTGATGTTATGAATAAGCTCGATAATCTGGGCGGTTATAACAATCAGCCAAGACAAGGATACAACAAGAACTATAAGGGAAAGGGTAACTACAATGGCTAACTTCTTTGGTATGCCTCAAAATGGGGGTAATCCTTTTGGAAATATGTTTAACCTTATGAATCAGTTCAATCAATTTAAACAAAGTTTTCGCGGAGATCCTAGACAACAAGTCCAGGATCTTTTAAATTCCGGGCAAATGACTCAGGACCAGCTTGAACAATGCGAGTCCATTGCCAGACAGTTTCAGGGTTTTCTTCACTAATTATATTGATATAAAACTGGCCAGTTTTATAAATACATAACACTTATAAGGAGGAAACAAAATGAGTCTTTCAGATGGTAGTATGTCAGCTGCTGATGTTGCCGCCGTAGTAGACAGAGGTGGTTCAAACGGATTTGGAAGTTTCTGTGATGGATCATTCTGGATTATCGTATTGTTTATCTTCGCTCTTATGAACGGAGGATGGGGCAATAATGGTAATGGAAATGGCTATGGCGTTCAGCAGGGATTCGACCAGGCTTCAATAATGAATGGACTTAACTCAATTGCAGTAGGACAGTCTGCTGGATTTGCTAATGCTGAGACGGCAGCTAACGCAAGACAAATAGCTGATATGCAGCAGATGTTTAATCTCTCAACTCAGTTCTCTAATTGCTGCTGTGAAAACAGACTTGCTTCGGCTAATCTTGAAGCTTCACTAGCAAGAGAAGCTTGTGCAAACAGGCAGGCTCTTAGCGATGGCATACAGTCTATAAAAGACATGATGTGCCAGGATAAGATCGATGCTAAGAATGAGCAGATCGCTAACCTTCGTCAGCAGATGAGCATGATGCAGCTTACAGCTTCTCAGAACGCTCAGACTCAGGCTCTTATTGCAAATAATGAGCTTCAGACTGCTGCTCTTGAGCAGTATCTGGCTCCTACACCTCGCCCTGCATACGTTGTGCAGAACCCTAACTGCTGCAGTCAGAATTATTACAACGGCTGTGGTTGCGGAATGTAAGGAGGTGCTTACATGGCAGAATATCTTGCTAATGCTGAACAGACGGTTGCTCTTAACGATCCTATTCTGTTCACATCATCTATCCCTTGCCCTAGAGGCTATGTCTATCATGAAGACGAAACAGGGATTTTTATTCTCCGTGGAATAACATGCAACTCCTTTGCCAGGTATCAGGTAACGTTCCAGGGCAATATTGCAATTCCAACTGGCGGTGCTGTAACACCTATAGCAGTTGCTATTACTGAGAATGGCGAGGCAAGACCGACAAGCAGATCGATATTTACACCTGCTGCTGTTGGAACATATGGCAATGTCACAAGTGTTGCAACGATAACTGTACCTAAGGGATGTTGCTTTACGGTATCAGTCAGATACGTTTCTGGTGTAACTGACGGTACAACAACTCCTACCCCGCAGGTTAATGTCATTAACAGTAATCTTGAGATTACTAGAATAGCGTGAAGGGAGGAGAGTATAGATGGATCAGAAATGGAATGAAATGAAAGAAAGATCTTGCAAACTAATTGCAGCGGAACTTGAAAAGATTTCCAATATGCCTTCCCTTAATGATGCTACACTTAGAAATCTTCAGATTCTTACAGATACAAAGAAAAACTTCCTCAAAATTGAAAAGATGGAGATGGAACTAGAAGATATGCGTGGCGGAAATAGCTTTAGAGGAAATTCCTATGATTATATTCGTGGTAATTATGGAAACTCTATGACGCAAGGCCAGGGAAATGGGGGAAATTCTAATCGCTGGGATGAGCCTATGCACTACGGCAACAGTTATGGTGGATATTCTATGACTGGCTCAGATGCTTATACTCATCTTGAACAGGCTATGAGAAGTGCAAGAACAGAAAACGAAAGAGAAGCTATTCGCCAGGCGATGAATAGTTTTCGAATGTAATCTACAAAGGAGGTATCAAGTATGAGCTTAGAAATACCATCCAGTAGAGTCGAAGCTATCCTTAAATCTAAAATCGATGGGACTGCTTATGACAAGCCACCACTTTCAAGAGTTGAAGCTCTGTTAATAGAACTTGATACCGGAGGCGGTGGTGGAGGTACAACGGATTATAATCAGCTTCACAATCTTCCGACACTTAATGGCGTTGAATTAAAGGGGGACCTTAAATCCGCTGATGTCAAGGTTGAGGGCGATTATGATACAACTTATAACCCGGATGACGAAAGCATTATTATATCTCAGGATATGCTCAGATCAATGCTTGGTCAATCCTAAAACAATTTTCTTATAAGGAGGAAAGAACTATGCCCGCTACATACTTAAGCAAAATTACTCTTCCGGTTGACGTAGCCGGAACAATTACCAACACCGAGTTTACACTCAAGGACGCTGAAGCTCGCCAGATGATCGAAGATCTCGGTAACGCGCTTTACTGGGCAGGCGTTACTACAACTACTCTTACGGATGGCGCTACAACCAATCCGATCGTTGTCAATGGCGAAGATGTAACTGCTAATACTGGCGCTGTTGCTTCTTACGACGGACTTGAGTTCGTATTTAACGGAAGTGCTTGGCAGGCTTTTGGCCATGCTAACTTCGGTGCCCTTGCGTTCAAGTCATCTGCATCAGGCAGCTATACACCTGCAGGTACAGTTACTGTAACTGAGGCCGCTGACACCACAACAAGTGTAACACCTTTCGGATCGACAGGATCACTCGCTGATGCTCACTTTACTGTATCAGGTGAGACAGCCACATTCGTTTGGGATGCTGGTTCTCTTCCTACAGCCGGAACAGCAGTTGATGTTGTTACCGCTTCTGGTGCTAGAACAGCTAGCTTCTCAGGCACAGCAGCTACAATTACTGTAGCGTAAAATACTTTTCGCTTCTTTGTTTTGGGCCTGGTTCATTCATTTGGACCAGGTCTATTCGCGTCTTTGTCACTAGTTACCGTAACAATAAACAAAAACCCTCATAGTTAGTTGTAGAAAACCAATCTAGTGGCAGGGGCGCCGTAAAAAGTCAAAATGGGGGTAAAAATAAGGAGGTTATGAGGGTATGCCAGAAAATAGTTACTTATCGGAATTAAACCTTAATGGGACCACTAAAATACTTAGAGACCGGCTCGCAGTTTCTACAGAAGCTAATCAGAATCTCACGCCAACAGAACAGGCTAATGCTAGAGCCAATATTGGAGTTGGCACTACCAGTTATGAAACTATAACTTCGAACGAGATTATTGCTGGAACAGATACAAGTCAAAAAGTAGTAAGGGCAGACTATCTGAAAACAGCTGTTAATTCTCTTATTGATACGAAAATAGATGCTGCTATAACACAAGCTTTATCGGCATCATACTAAGAAGGAGGGTAAACTATGTCAGCTTTAACTGATTTCTTTACAAGTCTTGCTAATAAAGTTAGAGCTAAGCTGGGAACTACTGATAAGTATACTCCGGCAAATGCTGTAGCAGCAATTGATGATATTTATACAAAGGGCGTTAGCGATACAAAAAAGGGTAATGCAACAGCCGGTAACGTACTATCTGGAAAAACTTTCACAAGCAATTCTGCCGGGGTTAATCAGACTGGAACGATGGCAGATTATTCGAATTCTAGGATTACAGTTACAACTGATGAATCAGCCTCCTCTGTTGACAAACCAGCTATGAGACTATCTAGCGGAAATTATGAAGTAGCTATGCCTACTGGTTATTGGGTTAGATCATGGGCCAATTCAGTGGCACTTATCCCTGCTGAAGAAAAGACCCAGGCACCTTCTACTTCGCCAGTAGCAGTGACACCTACTTCTGGAAAGGTGTTAAGCAAAGTTACGGTTAGTGCTATAACACCTGTTCGATCCTATGGGACAGAGGCAACTCTAACAGGTATAGCAAGCGCATCACACGAAACGATACCAAATAAGCCGTATGTATATTTTCCATATGGATGGTGGCCAAATCATAACACGTATGGTAACCTATGCACCCTAACAGCAGCTCAGGCTAAAGCAGTTCATGCACATACCGACACTTATACCTTAGCTACCAGCGAAACAGGTACAAAAGATCTAGGAGTAATACATTCATATAGATATATAAATGCAGCTGGAGTTTACAACGAAGGAAGATACCAGATAGATTTTGATGGCCAGAAAACATATAGTGGTTCTGAAGCAACACCAGCCGTTACTTATACATGTGGAACTCGTGGTATGTATTTGGTTATTGCGTACTCAACGACACATTATATGTCTGCCCCATCGATAACAATAAGTGGTACCGGAACACTGTCTTCAACAACATATTATATTGATGCTAATTCTAGCAATTCATCTCAGGCTAAGCTTGTCATCAGAGCGGTTCTTAACTGCGCCGGTGGAACGACATTAACTGTAGCAGCTCATAGCGGAAGATCGAGACTTACATTTATAAGAATCAGATAAGGAGGTACTAATATGGAAAAACTCAAAAGCAGAAAGTTCTGGATATGTGTTGCCGCTTTCCTTGCAAGTTTGGGGATGAGTATTGCTGGCTTGCGGTCAGATAATGAGATAGTTGCTGCAATAGGAACTATAAGTACGATCCTCGCAACAGCTATATACGCATTCTGTGAAGCTTGGGTTGACGGGAAGGCTGTGGAAAAGAAAGAAGAATAAGGAGGTGCCTATGAACATTTCAAAAGAATGTATAGATATGATAAAGAAATTCGAAGGCATTCGTTTAAAAGCTTATAAAGCACTTCCAACAGAAGAGTATTACACAATAGGAATCGGACACTATGGACCTGATGTTAGTAAGGACATGGTTATATCTGAAGCAAGAGCAGAAGAATTGTTCAAATCTGATGTGCAGAAGTTTGAAAGGTATGTAGATAATCTTGGTCTTGACCTTAATCAAAACCAGTTTGATGCTCTTGTTTCTTTTACTTATAACTGCGGAGCTGGCAACCTTAGAAAGTTAGTAGCAGGTAGAACTCTTAATGAGATAGCAGATGCGTTTCTTCTATATAATAAGGCTGGTGGAAAAGAGTTAAACGCCCTTACAAGGAGAAGAAAAGCTGAAAGAGAATTATTTTTAAAAGATAACCTTGAAGATGGACTCAAGATATCATCTAAGGTCATTGATATAGCAATAGCTGAGGTTGGGTATCTTGAAAAATCCAGGTCTGCATATCTTAAAAACCCTGATATTATCTATGAAAAGACGGCAGGAGCAGGATCAGATAACTACACCAAGTATGGAAAAGAGATGCATGATATTTATCCTAAAGTTATGGATTTTCCAGCATATTGGTGCGATGCATTTGTCGACTGGTGTTTCTACAAAGCATATGGGGTAACTACTGCGAAGTCTCTTATAGGGGGAGATTTCAACGACTATACTGTAGCAAGCTGTCTTATGTATGAGAAGTATAACGCATTGCATCTAATCCCTAAAGTAGGTGATCAGGTGTTCTTTACAAGAAACGGTAAACCATCAGGTTGTCATCACACTGGAATTGTAATAGCTGTTGATGACACTAGATTTTATACTGTTGAAGGTAATACTTCAAATGCAAGTAGTGTTGTTTCAAACGGAGGAGGAGTTGCCAAGAAGTCATATAAACTGTCAGCTTATAAAGGGAAAGTTATATTTGGAAGACCTAGGTATGATATAGATAAAAAGACAAATGAAGAAATTGCAGTTGAAGTTATAGATGGTAAATGGGGAAACGGAACTGCAAGAAAGCTTAACTTAGAAAGGGCTGGGTACAACTACAGCGAAATACAGCAAATAGTTAACCAGATGTTGAAGAAATGATAGAAATTGTGATTTTAGTGCTTGCCATGGTTTTATCCTTTCTTTTAGGCCTCCTGTTGGCGATTCTTTTTAAGAAAACCGACGGGAGGCTTATTGTAGATGAGGTAAACGATGAGTATTTCGTTGCGCTTACTACAAAGCCGGAAGAACTTAAAAAGAAAAGATGGATAAAACTTAAAGTCATATCAAGATAAGGGGGATAATATGGATACTCAGACAGTGATAACGATAATGCAGATGCTTCTAACATTTGGTAATATCTGTATTATGGGATATGCTTTTATGAAATTTCTTAATAAGCCACATGATACGTTAACCGAAAGAGTAAACACTCATGATGTGGAGATTAAGGAAATTAAATCAGCACTTCATCAGGGGAATGACAGATTCCGTGAACAAGATGATACTAATGAAGTACTTATCCATTCAACACTTGCTCTTATTGAGTTTGAGATCCAGTACTGCCTTACTGAGAAGAAGACCATGAGCAAGGATCTTGAAAAGGCAAAGGAAGATTTGCACAACTACCTTGCCAAAAAGTAATAATTTTAGGAAGCAGGAAGGCTTGACGTAAGCGCTAAAGCAACATTACTTTCTGCTTCCTTTAATTATATTCGCATCTTATACATCGATTCTCAATTTTTCCCGGGGGAAGATTTTTGAAAAAACTTTTTAACCCGCTAGCAAATAGACGACTGTTTTACATGTAATACTCCTAATGTCGACAAGTATCTGGGAACGGAGTATTATATCCTTAAGGCATTCCGTTCCTATTAGAAAGGAGAAAAATGTGGGAATGGAAGGAATAACGAAAAAGCCAAATGGAAAGTACCTTGCAAGAGTAAGAGTTGGCGGCGGAAAGAGAAGATCTAAGGTATTTGATTCGTCAAGAGAAGCCAAAGCATGGATAGAGCGCATCAAGGAGGGCGAAAATGTCCTTGAAGGCATGACAGTTGATAAGTGGTTTAACTTCTGGATAGCTAACCTTATGAGTGATGTAAGGTTAAATACCAGGCTTTCATATACGTCAAAGTACAGAACCTGGATAAGACCTTACCTTGGAAGGATGCTTGTATCAGACGTAAAGCCATATCACTGTATGGAAGTACTTAGCAGTATGAAAGAAGCAGGTAGGAAGTCTTCTACAATCGATCAGGTACGCATTGTAATGCATCTTATATTTGAATATGCAATAGAAAACGGCATTGCGACCTCAAACCCAGTTACAAGGTCTGTAAAGGTTGGTGGTAAGATCGTCATGTTCAAAGATACGAGGTTTCTTACAAGGTATGAGCAAAAGATATTCCTTGAAGAAGCTAAAGGAAGGAAATACTACGACCAGTTTGCTTTTGTGCTTCAGACCGGAATAAGGTACGGCGAGCTTACAGGGCTAAAATGGAGCGATATAGACCTTGATAAGCGCAATATGAGGATTCAAAGATCTGCTTCATACGTTGAAGACCATGGAGAGTTTGTTGTAGGACCTCCAAAATCAAAAAACGGCTATAGGGATATTTACCTTACAGATGAAGCTATTGAAATCTTGATGCGCCAGGATAAAACAGATGGCTTTATATTTACAAATAAGGGTAAACCCGTAAAAAGAGCTAATTATAACATGCAGCTTAAGAGGATTTGTGAGAAGATTGGGATAGAACCGCTCTCAATCCATAAGCTGCGGCACACATTTGCAACAAGGTGTATTGAATCTGGAATGAAACCCAAGACACTTCAAAAGATTCTTGGGCACTCTGACATTACCGTTACATTGAACTATTATGTTCATATTTCTGATAACGAGATGATGACAGAGATGACAAGATTTAGTCAGATGGCACTATAGCCTGGGCACTAAATGGGAACCAAGTTGCAAATCGATTTGAAAAGCCTTATAATTACGGGGATTAGACGCTATGTTTTAATTAGAAGGGAAATGGGACGAGACATTAACGCAGCCTGCGGACAGCTCAGGAAGCGGTTTATGGACGACAATAAATGAGAGTGGTACCCAGTTTGTACCCACCCTGAACGGAATGCTGATAAGAGATGGTTGATATTTAAGCCATCTCTTTTTTGTTGCAAAACCGCAAGAAAAACATACGTTCTAATAGATAAAATAAAAGGAGGAAATACAAATGAAAAGACTATTTTCAATTGAAGTAATGAAAGGAACGAGAGAGTTTATGATAGCGATACCATCGCCATCAGGTGAACACGACGATTACAATTTCTATATTGATATATCGGAGGGGAGACTTAGCAATTTCCAAAGAGTTACATTCAGAACATGTCTGACAGACGAAGACACTATTAATGGTGGTGATTCAGTCGAACATGACATTTCTGATGGACAAAATTGGATTGCCAGTACTCATTATCCGATTGACGAACTTGGAATTGTAAGGATCGAGGTGAACTTTGGCAGGATATCAAATATTGTAGATGTTTTCCTCGAGTAATACTTCAAAAGGGGTTGATAGCAATTTTGTCAACTCCTTTTATTTTTTCGTATCTATGATATACTCTTCATACGCTTTTTTTTTTGCAAAGGAGGGTTTATGGCAATTAGATTTACAAAACAGAATATTGAAAAGACGCTTAAACTAAATGAAGGATATACAGCCTATACATTTTTCTGTGAAAAGAAATTTGAAGATAATAGGGACTACACAATAAGTGGAGGAAAGCTTATTTGTCATTCATATGGCAAAGCACCGTTTGATGGTAGATTTGATGAAACATTTGAATGTGATATTGATACTACAAGAAGATTTTTAAGAGATAGGAAGGAAGACCTGGTTTTACCAGAGTAAATATCTACGATAAGGGCTTGCAGCGATGCGGGCTCTATTTTATTGCCTTCGCAAAAAGAACATACGTTCTAATAGAAGCTATTAACAAAATTTAGGAGGTAATATATGGGACGTATGAAAGATATAAGAAGCTTCATTGCAGAAGAAATTATGAACGAAATGCCGTTGGTTGACATCGACGCGGCGTATGTTATGGCAGATGAACTCTGGGATGAAGCACTAAGAGAACACGACTTACGAGCTTTGAGAAAACTTAATAATTATGTTAAGGCTTGGAAAAAGGAGCTTGTTTAACACAGGCTCTTATTTTTCGCAATCAGCATACAGACGACAACTTATCGAAATATAGTCTATATACCATTTATTAAAGGAGGACTATATTATGCAGATTGGAAGTAGACATAAGTTGTCAGAAAAGAACCCATATAGGCTTGAAAGTAGGAACCGGGAGTACGAGCTTATATATTTTTGTCTTCAGTATCCTGAGTGGAAGAAGAGGCTTGCTACTATAAGATTTAAAGGCTCAGAAGATGAGTGGAGCGATCCAACAGGGAATGAAGCTACGGAAAGAGCGCTTTTGAAAGAAAAGATAGCTCTTGTTGAAAAGGTGGTTCTTGAAACTGCTGGGAGTGATCTTTATATTTACCTTCTTAAGGGAATTACTGAAGGGATGCCATTTACAAAACTTAAGACATACCTTAACATGCCATGTTCATCAGATAGATATTTTAAGCTCCGTCATAAAGTATACTTTCTTCTTTCGCAAGAAAAACAAAGGGTATTGTAGAAACTATTGTATTTTGAAAGGAGAACGATATGAAAGAAATATTTGATAAGGCAATGGATTTATCTGGAGCAATTACAAAAATGGCAGGAGGATGCGACATTATAAGTATTGATGTTAACACAGCGATGTGTCAACTCAAACAAAGTAAAGCACTTATGGAGCACGAAAAAGTTAAAAATAAGTTCTTTGCTGACAGATATTTCGAACTAGTGGAAGACCTAGTTAAATATGGAATAGTAAAAAAGGAGTGGGAGGATTAACATCCTCTCTTTCTTTTCGCATAAATTACACCTCCTATAATAGAACATAAATTAGCTTAAATGGAGGAAACTAATATGAATAATCAAGAATTTAATAACTTTTATAATTGGCTTATAAACCAGGATGAAGAGACAGTACATAATGCTGTCCTTGCAATGGCGCAGCCGGTTATGGAAAGACAGAAAGAACTTGAGGAACAGAAAAGAAGAGAACTTAAAGCTGAAGAATGGTTAAGAATTAGAAAGGAAAGGGTTATGTAATTACATAGCCCATTTCTTTTTCGCAAAAAATACACCTCCTATTATAGCTATAAACAAAATTTTATTTAATAGGAGGAAACTATTATGTTAAATAATTTGGAAAAGATTGAAGCACTTAAGGCTATGGCAGAAGTAATGACAAATGCGTATGACCATCAGTGCATCACTAAAGAGATTTATATTGAAACAATAAAGGGAGTATCTAAGGAACTACAAGATATGTTGAGAGAGGATTACAAAGAAAGAAATGCAGCAGAGTAACATCTGCTCTTTCTTTTTTTTTTTTTCGCAACTTATACACACCATATTATGAAGGAAAAACAGAAAGGAGATAAAATGGCAGAAAAAGAAAATGTTTTAGATGAAGCATTAAAAAGACAGATTAAAGAACTTGAGGAACTTGAGTTTGGATCTGAGGAGTACGAGAGAGCTGCAAACAGTATTGCTGGTCTTACTAAAGCAAGCGCTGAAGTCAGGAAATCTAAATCCGATGAAAAATTAAAAACATGGGAGAAGGTGGCAACTGGCGTTACAGCAGCTGCAGCTTTATTGACGGCAGGCTTTAAAGGCGTTGAAGTGTTTCTTAAGAGAAAAACTAATAAGGATGTACTCAAGGTCGAAGAGACGGACTATGTTAATAGTAAAGCATTTGACAACAGATAATTAACTTTATTTCGATAGTTTTCTCCTTCACCGGAGGGTATATGTGAAATAATCATATGCCCTCTATTCTTTCGCACGTTTTACATACCCTATTATGATACAAATGACAGCATTATATTTGAAAGGAGAAATGAGATGGAAACAGTAGATAACAGAACGTTTAAGGAAAAAGCGAAGAGCTTTTGGGCAGGAGCAAAGATTAAGGCAAAAGATGCGTGGAATGGAACAAAGCAGTTTGTTTCGGATAATAAGAACGCAATTATGTTCTATACTTTTGTTCTTGGTCCTGGTTTAATTAAGCTGACAGATACAGCAATGAAATCAAGACGCATGAACAAAGAGCGTAGATATGATGAGTGCGATTACTATGATCCGAGAACTGGTGAGCACTGGTATACGAGAAAGCCTTTATCTACCTATCAGAAACTAGAGCTTGAGAGAAGGTACAAGAACGGAGAATCTAAGGGTTCTATTCTTAGATCATTTAACATGCTGTAAAGAGCAGAGAGCTCATGGATATTTCATGGGCTCTTAGTTTTTGGTATAATCATCTTAAGGAGGATTATGCCATGAGAGGATATAGTTGTAAATGCCCATATTGCGGTGCAAGTGTAAGATATACAAGAAGGGATGAGGTTATTATCTGCGAATACTGCGGATCAACATTTGAAAAGCCACCAGCTGATAAATATGAATTGACACTTATGGTAATACTCGGTATTGCCATGTTAATTGCTTTGGTAGCTATGATGGCGATTGCAAAATAATCGCAAAAAATACACGTCCTATAGTGAAGGAAAAACTATTTAATAATTCATTATAGGAGGTTTACACATGAAGACATTTAGAACAATAATACTTACAGGAATAGTAACTATTGTAATAGGATGTATCTTTGTAGGGAAATTTCTACTGGATAACGGAATAGTAACCATTCAGGAAAAGAGCACAGCTCACGAGAAAGTTGTAATGATCGATGGACAGGTAACTGAGAGATCAACATGGGGAGAACTGTTGGGATATACAGTATCAATCGATGTTAAAGATTCAGCTTACTTTGGTAAATGATATTTACAAGCTTCTTTAGAGAGCCGCGTGCTCTCTTTTTTTTCGCAAAAAATACACGTGTCATTATAGTAACTAATAATTCTTCATAAAAATTAAAGGAGGAAACAAGATGAAGATTCTAGTAAAAGTACTTAATTATGCAGGTTACCTTGCAGGTTGCGGAGTTTTGGGCAATTGGTTTTACAAGGCATACTACAGCTTATTTGGGTTCATCACGGATGAGACTTATGCAAAGGAACATCCAAAGATGTACATACTTAAGCTTGTGGCATGTATGGTATCAGCAATTCTCATTGCGCTGGCAATCATCTGGTATCCGCTTACTAAGGCGTTTGAATGGATCAATAGCAAGATTGATGAGCACTTTGAGGAAAAAGAAAAAGAGGAAGATTGGGACTAAAAACAAAAACATAGGAGGTGAAAAATGTATATGACGATTGGAGTTATATTGATCGTTGCCGGAATAATAATAATTGTTCTTGGCGGTAAAAAGGATTAATACCAAGTCATAGGAGATAGAAACATCATCTCCTATGGTCTTTTTCACCTCGCAAAAATTACATCCCCTATAATAGCATGAATTAATAAGGAGGATTTATATTATGGAACTAACATTAGCAATAAAAGTAATTTTGATACTTACAACAATGTGTGCAGCACCAACAATATTAGGATGTAATGATTAATTCAAAAACACAAGATAGAGCGTATGACCAAACGCTCTCATCTTTCGCAATTTATACATTCCCTATTATAGCTACATTGTAACTATTATATTTGAAAGTTGAAGGAGGAAAAGAAATGATTAAAGCGATACTTAAGACAGTAGGAGTAGCAGTTGGCTTAGTTGCTATACCGATACTTTTAATAATTGTCGGAATGGCACTAACAGTTGTTGGTCCGCTAGTAGGAGTGTTACTAATTATATTCTTGCCGCTTGTAGCGATAGGGGTAGTAATTGGTTACAACGAGCGATCGAAGAAAGGATAAGATTAAGAGGGTATGCAAGATATACGCATACTCTCTTTCTTTTTAACAATAATCTCCTGACGAGGAGTTTAGCATAAATGTAACCATCAATTATATTTCAAAGGTAGGTGATCAGAATTGAAAGAAAGGATTAAAGAATTTGTAGTAACTTATAGCGACGAAATCATCATAGTTACTTCGTTCTTATTCCTTACAGTTCTGACGGGAGTCCTTATGACTGCTACTGGTAAAATCATAGTTTTAGAATTTGACGGACTCTCTGGAAGGACTGAGGATTCAGATGGTAACTTCGAGGAGCGTCATTTAGACGGTGGTAGATTAAAGTTTTATGCGGAGTAATTAATAAAAAGAGGGGAGGTGAGAAGGAAACATATAGAAAGGAGTAAGTAATAATGACGAACATTGATGTAAGGGACAAATTATATTTTGTGTCATCTACGAAGGAAGAAGTTCTGGAAAGGTGCTTCTTTACGCTTCTTCCTAAGGGTTACAAGAACAGGCACGGAATGATTACTAAAGAAATATCAGATGAACTTGAGCTTGAGTTCAAGATTGATATTTCGGATGTTATGGCTGAGGCTAGTATTGTAGTATTTCCAGAGCTTCTTCGTTTATCTGGAGTAAGAACAGATGATCTTATTGATGCATCCATCTACAATACGGAAAAGAAGTTTCCGCCAAGGTTTGACTCAATAGGAGAGCTTCTTCATATGGAAGAGATTGATATTCCTATGTACGTTTTAAGCAACGATAAACAAGTCTTTGGCGCAGGAGCAATACTCTACGATGGCATGTATGAAAAGCTTGAAAGAATTGTGGGTGACTTTATTGTCATTCCATCATCTGTGCATGAAACAATTATTGTGCCGTCTGTGTATGATAGTCCTTATATCACAAGTATGATACGAGAAGTAAACGAAACAGTTGTAGCACCAGATGAGGTGTTATCAAACAGACCCTATAAGCTAACTCCGGCAGGAGACCTTATAGAGATCTAAAAACATATAGGAGGGCGTGGGATCATTACCTGCGCTCTCTTTTTATTTGTGGGGATAAAAGAAAGGAGACTAAATGACCAAAAAAGAATTGCTTATGCAGATTGCAGATGTGGATGATAAGATGCTTCGCTGGGCTGGCAAAAAGCCAAAAATGGACCCTCTTAAGCTAAAGAAAGCTGAATTAGAACGTCTTTTAGAAGCTATGAGTACTCTCTATGAATTATTTACGAAGTGCAGTGATATGAAAGGAGAATAAATGATCAAGATAATCAAAGAAGGAACCAGAAAAGATTACAAAGATTATTTCAAAGAGTTTTGCAGTGAGTGCAAGCATAAAGACGTTGATGAGCACGATTCCCCATGTAAAGAGTGTGCTGATGCGTTTTTTGATGATTGGAAAAATCCTAAGCGTAAATTCGGTAAGTATTTTGAAAGAAGAAATAAAAAGAAAGGAGATGAAGAATGAGAATAACAATATACACAAGGAAGGGTGAGTCTCATCGTTATACAAATGTCAATAAATACGATGTTCATAACGTAGGGCCTGGTCTTCTTACATTTATACATGACGATAGATATATTGAATACTACAGACTTGGAAGTATAAATAGGTGGACTATTGAGATGGAGAATGAAGATGAGCGATAACAATTTAAGAATTACATTTGACTACAAAAAGCCTGATGAGGCTACTCTTATTGTTTATAAATATTTTGGAGGTGGATATTTTATCGGCTCAGAACCGACAATAAGTATTGTTAGAACTGTTGTCGGTAAAAAGGCAGTTGCATTATATTCTGAGCTTTCTGGAAAGACTATTGAGGAGATAGAAAAGGAGGCTAAAAATGATTAATGTTGACCTTAGAAGATACGGCACTGATGATGAATACAGGAAAATGATTAATGGATTTATTAGCGGTGCAGATATTGATGAGATGCCAACAGAAATTCGGTTAGATAGAGAATTAAAAGGTTTACGTGAGACAACACTTATAGACAAAGTAAAGGCTTTTAATATGAAAGGAGACAAATAAATGAAATCAAGAGACGTTTTGTGTTTAACATGTGGGTTTTTAGCAGGAGTAGTAGCAACGGCAGGTGTTGCAATATATGCGGCAAAGAAGACTTTTGAGTTTTTCAACGTAGGTCTTATCAAGGATAAGATGGCTGATATGTGTCTTACGGCTATCTATGGTGATTCTCGTCGTAAGGATGATAAGTTCTACCATCAGTACAGAAGGCCTTACTCAGAGCATAAGGCAGGCTACGCTCAGACATATGGTGACTGGAGAAGAGAGCATGGATATCCGCCGCTTTATGATGAGGAGGATTAAAAATGGAAAGCTGCGAAACTTGTTCATATCATTTAGGTACGGAATTAGAAAATTTAACTTGTGAAGCGCATCATCATATTCATGATCCAAGATATCAGAAATGCAGTAAATACGAAAAGACAATAGGGGCTATTCTTGATGATCTTCCTGATTTTGATAAGAGGCTTATGGTTGGGGTAATTGCTGGCCTTGTATCAATTAAAGATTACGAGAAGTATTACGAATTAAAATATCGATTAGAAGAAAAGTTAGAAATATTAAAAGGAGACAAATAAATGAAAGGAATTGATTTAGTTAATTATATTAAGGAACACCATCTTGAGGATGCAGAAATTGATACTGGGATATCGGATCCATTACAGTTTGTAGTTACTTTGCTGGCGGATAAGGTAAGCGGTGAAAGAGAACTCGTATATGACTTTACAAGAGACTTTGTATATGAAAAGTATCTTTCGGCTGAAGAAATAACCTATGAAGAAGCTGCAAACCGCAGAATGATGAGAACTATGAATGACGATGCCTGGGCAACATGGCAGAAGAAGTTGATGGATAAATTTTGTGCAGAGCAGGAAACAATTCTAAAAAAGAAAAAGATGGAGGAGAAAAAAGATGGAGAGGTATGAAAAGCTTGTGTACTTTGATGAGTCACACACAAAGGGGTGCTATAACTGCAAGTACGAGAACGTCCCTGAAGAGGATGAGCCTTGCGATGAGTGTCTTAGACACCACTACAATGTTGAAACCAGGAAACCTGTTAAATGGGAGGCAAAGGAATGATCTGTCCTTGTAGAGTCGACAAAATCTACGATGTTAAGAAAGTTGGGGAAAGCGTTGTGATAACTGGTGAAAGGGAAGTGTATCCTGAGTGCTATGAAGGCGACTGTCCTTGTTATATCTTCCCTAATCAATGCATGAATATTGTAATGGAGGGAACAAAATGAACGAATGGATTGAGATCTATGACGTAAAAGATAAGACACCTGCGTGTTTTGGCAAAGAGAAATTCATACTTAATGCTGATCACATTAAAGCGCTGCTTGCAGGTAAGAAATTATATTTCACAGTAAACGATGATGAGTACGCTGTTGAGCTGTATCTTTCTATGAAAGCGATGGAGGAACTAACTAATGAATAAAAACAAAATATTAAAGGCAATGCCGACTATCCTTTTTGTATCTGGGGTGGTCGGTGTTTTTGTGTCCGAAGGTTTTGCTATAGCTGGAACCATTAAGGCTGAGAAGATCTTAAGAGAAGAGAAGACTGTCCTTAAGCCAGGTGAAGATCCTGATAAGGTAGTTCTTTATAAGCATGAAAACGACCATGGCTTTATGGAGAGCCAGATAATTGTAACAACAGATACAATGGGAGAATACCTATGGGAAAAGACAAAGGCAATTTGGAAGTGTTATATTCCTCTTGCTGTTACAACAACACTTACTATCTCTTCGCTTATAGCATCAAAAGTCTTGACGAGAAGACAAATACTCGCATTGTCGACGGCTGTTGCTGGAGCTGGAAGCCTGGTTGCAAGGTACAGAGATGAAATCCGAAGTTTTTCCGGGGAGGAAATTTTAGAAAAAGTCGATAGAGCTGTAGCAGAAAAAGAGATTGTTAAAGCTAAGCCACCGGTTGTTACAACATCTGGTCTTGTTTCTTCCGAAAGTTTTGACCTATCAGAAGATGGAGAGTACGAGTTCTTTGACCCTTTTACCAAGGTGAAATTCACATCAACAAAGCTTGCTGTTCTTGGGGCTAAGTACTATTTAAATAGGAACTTCTCTATTGGTGGATCTGTTCCGCTTTCAATGTTCTATGCATTCCTTGGCCTTGAGCTTCCAGAGGAATACAACTATGCCGGTTGGGACGTAGGCCAAATGGAGGATGATGGATATTACTGGATTGATATCGATATTGTAAAGAGCACTGAGCCTGATCCAGAAACCGGAAAACTCTATTATATTCTGGAGTATGACTTTCTTCCCGGAGACGTGGAGGAAAACTACTTCCCTTTCGGTAATCCTTTAAGTCAGGAAGGGAGCTTTGCAGGATGATAGTTTATTATATTTGCAATAAAGAAAAGTTCTGTGCAAGGGACGGCGGGTGTGGAGACGATATGTGTAATCACACCAGCGACGTCCATTTTGCAAAGAATGATGATGCAATACGGATATTTAACGAGTTTATAAAAACATTTAACGAGTTTATAAAAACTTTTGAGATTTATGTTGACGAGGATAAGTGTATTTACGCTGTAGAGAAGGAGGAAGCATGAGCGTACTAATTAGCCTTGGATGGTTTATTGTTGGAACTGTATTTATATTTGCGGCCAGGCCTTTTTTAGAGGTCTGTGCCTGCTTTTTAGTTGCAGGGATATTTCTTGGAGTTAATGAGCTTAGCCTTATGAGACAGGAGATGGAGGATTGGAGTGATGAATGAAGATAATCATCCTTTATACGACATAGAGTCTAACTGGCAGTATAAGGAAGGGTATGAAAGCATCCAGGTCTTTGAGCATAAGGAATACAAGGACCTTCTTCGCGTGATTGACTTTGGTAAGCAGACTATACACTTCACGGATAGGAAGCGGATTATTCCAGAAAAAATCATTGATATTAATAAGGCCCTTCCTCATGTTCGTAAGATAAGGCTTATGACTCTGCTCCTTAGAGTTATTGATGCTGAAAAACCCATCAAGATGCCTTATATTCCAGAAAAGCTTAAAGTCTATATTGAGGATCTTGGTAAGTGCGTTGGCATCCTTTACTACATGGATAGCGATAAGGAAAAGAGTATTATTCCTATCAAGAGATATTTCAAATCCGACGAAGGAAACCTTCTATTTACCGAAGTTAGCTTTGATATGTATAATACCTTTAAGGAGAAGCAGGAGGTGGAATGACAAGAGAAGAAGCAATCTGTATAGCTGAAGAATTTGGTGAATGGCTTGAAGAGATGGCTGAAAAGTATAGATGGGATAAGGATGACATACAGTCCTTAATAAAACAGTTTTTGACGTGAGGTAGAGAAATGACAAACGGAGAAAAGATAAAAGAGATATTTCCATTTATGATAGTTGTCTTTACAACAGAATCACAGATTGGAATATATTTTGTAAAAAATCAGCATAGTGCAACTGTATTTAGTTTGGATTTTTGGAACGCAGAATATAAAGAGCCATTCATCAACAAGCCCTGTGTATCTAGTGGAGTATGTGAACATGTCAAGCACCTTCTGCTTGACAAGATACGAGCTGAGATAGACAAAATCTATGAGCGAGAGGGTAATAGTTTTGATTGTATTAATGCTTTGGATGAATTAAAAGAGTTTATTGATAAGCTCAATACAGAAAGTGAGGAATAAATGAATGAACCAAAGCCGAATCAAAAAGTCATAATAATGAATGATAAAAAAGAAACCGGAACTATTCATAAGATATTCCCACCATGCGAAGAACATAGCGGAAGAATAATTGTATATGTTTCGTCAAGACGGAAGCAATATTATGCCGAGTTTTGGTATAGCGATATAGGGAAGTCTTTAATTTTACTATAATAAACCAGAGTAAGGAGCAGGAAGATGAAAATGATTAAATTTGAAATTGATACATACAAATGGATTTTCCCGTTATCTGTAAATGTTAATTTAGTCGGTAATAATCATAGAATATATAACGTCATCATATCTTTTCTCTGTTTCCATTTAATTGTGTGTGTTGACGAGGATGCGAGGTAGAAGATGGGAATGACAGTAGGTAAATTAAAAGAATACTTAAATAATTTTGATGATAGAGAAACAGTGTATTACTTTGATAGCGAATATGGAGAAGATATACCTTTCAGTGTTCATTACATAACAATCAGTGATAATTTTAAGGAAAAGGAAGAATCAGTGAATAATAGTGCTGATATTGCAGCGGTTAACCTAATGAGAAAGATGATAGGAAATCCTAAAATGACGATTGAGCAGATAATAAAATACTTAAATGCTCCTATATGTGGCAGTACTGTTATGGGGAAGGAAAAGCAGAAAGAATATGATGCACATGATTTAGCGGTAATCATTCTGCGCAAGTATCAGAAGATAGAGCAAATAATAAAAGACATTCCTTATGGTGGTGATGCTACTGTAAGAAGAATACAGGAGGTAATAGAAGATGGTAATTATTAAACACGGAACAGCCTATGAAGAATCAGATAGTTATTCATGTATATGTCCTAAATGTGATTGTGAATTTGAGTATGTTAAAAGGGATGTACACTCATATCTAAATGAGGAGTGTTATGTTATTTGTCCAGAATGTTTTAGTGATATAAAACTTCCTAATGTGAGTGCAGCGGATATTGAAGAATATCCATGGAGTTAGTCTGTATGAAAGGAGACAAAAATGAAAGATAATGAGACTTTAGCCATATTATCAGAAGATGAAGATGAATGGTATCAGCAGTATTATACCTGCTCTAACTGTGGATGCAGCTTTATGATTGATAATAAACCTGGATTTTGTCCTTGCTGTGGGAAGAAGATTATAGGTATAAAACAAGGAGGAATAACGATTTACGAATGAATGAACAAAATATTATAATGGCTAGTAATAATGAATACATATCTATACCACCAAGAAGATAATGCCTAAGAATTGTGTACGCTGCGGTGCTCCAATAAATAGTTACCACATCAAATGCGAATACTGTGGATGTGAGTATTAGAAAGGATAGAAGATGGGGATGACGATTGATGAAGCAATTAACGGTGTCGAGAAAAGAATATTGCCTATATATGATAACGATGCAGACCATAAAGCCCTTGTTACGGTAATAGAGACCATGCGTAAGTATCAGAAGATAGAAGAGATAGTGAATGATAGATATGGTAAGCCTGTATTCAAAACAATGGATGAAGTGATAAAGGTGGTAGAAAATGGGAATGTCGATTGAAAGAGCACAATCAATAATTCAAGCCGCACATAGAAATATAGTATATTTTCAAGAAGTTAATAAACATGAGAAAACAGAAATGACGATTGATAAAAGTATAACTCTATTGACGGATTATTTAGAATGGCAAAAGCTACATGGAATGGATGGTACAGGAATAGATGCTGCTACTAAGAAATTATTAGAGGTTGCTAAAAAGTATCAGAAGATAACAGAAATATTAAACAGCGCAAGCTATACGGAAAATGGAACAGTGTATTCCTACACATACGATGAAGATAGCAGAGTTAAGCATATTAGAGAGGTGGTAGAAGATGGGAATGACAGAAATTAAGCAATATTGGATAGATGGTTATCCACAAATTGAAGATGTTGAAGAAGCATTTAAAATCGTGAAAGAACAGAATGTTATAGTTGAACTTAGATGGTATGTGAAATACTCAGGAAGTTATAGTGCAAATGTTAGTTCTGAAGATATAGAGAAAGGAGTTCAGGAATTTTTTAATAAGTATATTCCTAAGGTTTATCCAGTATGAGTAATATGAAAATGACAATCGATGAGGCAATTAAAGTAGTATCGCTTTATGACGGTTCTTATGCTTTAGATTTAGAAAGTTCAAAAGAATTAAAGAAGGCTTGCGATGTGCTAATAGATACTGCCAGAAAGTACCAGCGGATGCAAGTTGACCACGAGGTACGTTTAAAAGCTGATATGATAGCTATTACTTACTAGTGGGCTGAAAACGATGACCAGAAAATAGCATCATGCAGAACTTGGGAAGATTTTGATGATATTATCCAGAAAAAAATAGATGCTTTAAGAAAGGAGACTAACAATGTGGATACAGACGCAGAACAAACAAAGGATCGTTAATAGTGATCAGATTATTGATATTTTTATCGACAACACCGGCAAGAAGATCCTGGCCGAAACAACAAGAGATGGTGACTTCTTTACTCTTGGAGAGTATGAGAATAGGGATGTTTCTCGCAGAGTTCTTGAGGGCTTGTCACTGATTATCTCAAGCGATATGCCTATGATTACAATGCCACTTGGCGGCGATGTTGATGAGTGGTGCAAAAATATTGCAACATTAGCAGAGGCTTATATTGTCAACGGCTTTAGATGATATTCGCAACTTTAACACACCTTATTATAGATGGATTTAACTTTTTATAATAAGGAGGAAACGAAATGAACGTAGGATATGCAGATTTAAACACGAGTGACGTGGCAACAATGCTTGGTGTACAGAGATGTACTGTATCACTTTGGTGTCGGCAGGGACGAATTAAATATCAGAATGTATCAGACGGTACGAGTAGACCAAGATACCTATTTACTGATGATGAAGTCAACAGAGTTTCTAAGCTCATTGATAAATATGGGAAGAAGAATTGGGTTCTTCACAATCATATCGATGAGAAAGAGAAACCTGAAGATATTCAGGCACCGGTAGCAGTTATCAAGGATGTATTTAAGCCAGATGAATATATTCCGGATGTTGATGAGACTGTTAGCGACATCAAGAAATTACGGGAACTAAAGGTGCAACGAGACAAGATGCTTGCTGAGCTTGATGCTATCGACGAGGCAATAAAAAACCTCAGACAAAAAGTTATAGAGTCGATTTAAGACTTAGAAGAGGATGTGAATTATATTCATGTCCTCTTTTTCTTTCGCAAAAATTACACACGCTATTATAGAGAGCCATGACTTAGGTTTGGTACAGCACCGGGAACGGAGCTTAGGGTTCGAATCCCTACAAGTCACGTGTTCTCTTTTTTTTTGTGGGAAACAATTATATTCTGAAAGGAGACAAGAAAAATGAAAGAAAACAAACTCACAAAATTTGTTGGCAATTGTTTGTCATTTGCCGACGAGCATCAGAGGGAAATATTCCTCGGAACACAAATTGTAGGTACCATCATGACAGGACTTCTGTTTTACAAAGCAGGTACCAAGGCCGATGATATTTTGGCAAAGCACAAAGAGAAATTCGAAACTATTGATAAGGAAGAGAGACGTAAGGAGACCATTGATACCGTAAAGGACATGGCTCCTATTTTTATTCCTCCAATAATTACAGGGGCACTCACAATTGGATGCGCTATAGGTGGATATAAGGCGTCTACAAGGCAGATTGCAGCTCTATCGGCAGCATATACTCTTTCCGAGAAAGCGCTTGATAAGTACACATCAAAAGCTGAAGAACTGCTTGGCCATAAGAAGGCAACATCTATTCAGGATGAAGTAAATGCAGATACAGTAAGAACAAATCCACCGTCAAAGAATGAGGTTTATATTACTGGTAGAGGTGAGACTCTTTGCTATGATGACTATTCCGGAAGATATTTCAAGTCTGATCCAGAGTCAATAAGAAAAGCTGTAAATGATATTAACGAGCAGCTTCGCGATGAGTATTACGTTGAGCTTAATGAGTTCTACGATAAGCTCGGTCTTGCGAATGTAAAGCTTGGAGATGATATTGGGTTCTGTATCAACGATGGATATATGAACTTGTCGTTTAGTGCAACTCTTACAGAGAACAACACGCCTTGTCTTGTTCTTAACTACGATGTATCTCCTAAATATGGGACGACTGTTCATACAGGGAGGTACTACTAATGCCTTATGGAGTAAAGATCTCATCTATTGATATTTCGGATGCAGTTAAGAAGTTACAAGAGCATGGCGTAGAGGCATTTGAGGGCAATGGGATACTTGTTATCCCTTGCTCTTGCCCTGAAGAGATATTCGATCTTGCAAATAATGTTAGACGGATATTTAAGGAGGTTGGCTACAACAAGAGCTGGCAGATAAATCCTTACTACTATGATAAAAACCAAACGAAGGGAGACTTTAATAATGAAGATTACGAAGAATGATATTTTACAGGGTGGAATGATTTTAGGATTTGTTTCCACAATTGCGTATGCAATCTCAGTAACAGTTAAGCTTCACAAGGTGTCAGATAAGCTTGATAGAGCAGTAGATAACCTTGTGGATACAAAGGAAATTGATATTCCAAAGGACATGATTAACCGTTCTATTGAAAGGGCTGTTGATAGAGAGGTTAAAGCCGAGGTTGCCAGCGTATGTGAGAAGGCAGTTAAGGACATTGAGAAAGATATCAGAAGCGAAGTTAAGTCAAATGTCGAGGCTGAATTTAACAAGCAGAAGGACTCAATTGCCAGGGAGCTTAAAAGGCAGGTAAATAACCTTGATATTTCAGAAATTAGAAGAGAAGTTGTACGGGAAGCAAAAGATACAGCTGCAAACAAGTTCAAGCATGATCTTGATGAGATATTAGATAAGCATAACGATGAGCTTGAATCTGTGACAAGGATATATTCCTCCATTGCGGATAAGATATCTTCAATTGGCGATTAAATCCTTCGCAATATTTACACGCTATATAATAGCACGTAAACAAATTCATCAACGAAGGAGGAAAAAGATGAAGATACCTTTTAGTAAGAAAGAAATCGTGGTTCAGGACAGAGCTGAGATAAACGAAGAGGAGCTTACAGAAGAGCAGAAGGAGGAACTTAAATTGAAGAAGGCAAAAAGAGGTGTTATCGGAAAGATAGTTCTTACGGCAACTTCATTTGCGGCAGGTGTTGGCGCAGGTGTAGCTGGCTATAAGAAGTATAAGGAAGATAAGGAATCTGAGTACGGATCAATTGAGATTCACACTAATGATTCTGATGTAGCTGCTGCAGCGTTTAACGCAATGACAGATAGCGACGATTCAGATACTGAGGAAAAAACTGAATAATGAAGGCGTAACTGCTAAAAGGTGGAGACCACATGGTCTCTATCTTTTTCGCCAATAAATAAATGTAAAGGGGATACAGTAATGAAGAATCTTATAAACAAAATTGCGAATGATAGAAAACTGTCTAGCGCAGTTGCATTTATTGGTATGGCTCTTGGAACTGCATGCCATATTATTGCGTTATCAGCAGTATTTTACAATGGTATGAGAAAAGGTGTTGATAAGGTTGAGGACTACTACTATCAGCAAGAACTTGAGAGGTACAACAATGGCAGATGAGAAGAAAGAAATAAAGCAGGTGGCAAAAGGCCGAGTTAAAGAGAAAGGAGTTGGCGAAAGGCTCGCTGATTCTTTTTTATCTGAAGATACAAGAACAGTAAAGAATTATATTCTCTGGGATGTATTTATTCCTGGAATCAAGAATGCTATAGCTGATATGGTGATTAGCGGGCTTGAAATGGCATTCTTTGGAAGTACCAGAGGAAGACGATCAAATGGAGGTGGATCTCGTGTTTCTTATCAAAACTATTATCGGGATGACAATCGCGGTTGTTCTAATAGCAGAGTGGATCGCAATTATCGCTCTTCTAGGAATATTTGTAATGATATATTACTTGACACAAGAGACGAAGCTGAAGACGTACGTGTCTCGATGGAAGAACTCGTTTACAAATATGGTGAAGCAACTGTAGCTGACTTATATTCTCTTGTTGGTATTACAGGCACACCTCAAGATAACAAATGGGGATGGAGAGATATTAGGGACTTTAGAATCGACAGGTCCAGAGGTGGATATCTCTTAAACTTTGCACAGCCAATATTTCTTGACTAGGAGACTTAAATAATGGCACTACACGACAGCTTTAGAGACTATACAACAGAAGAAATCATTGAGATAAAAAAGAAGGTATGCATAGCACATAAATGCCCATATCTTCAAAAGCTTCACGAGTACTCTGGCAAAGGTACCTCGCCTCTTGGAAACATCTGTAATTATATTGTGCTTACGGGGCATATGAGAGGCTGCATGCCGGATGAATGCACGCACTGGAATGACACAAACGTTAAACGAAAGCGTAACAGTCAAAAATTCACGCATGATGATGGAACAAATTTTAACTATTGAAAGGAGACTTAAGTAATGGGACTTAAAAACAACATAACAAGAGGAATTGGAAAGGTAAGACTTACAGCAGATAAGTACTCACCGGAAATCGCGCTTATATCCTCAATTATATTTGGAGGAATTGCTCTTGTAACAGCAATTAGCTCCACACTCAAAGCGGATGAAGTTCTTAGTGATCACGAAGAGAACATGGAGAAAATACACATGGTAGAAGATAAGGCTAAGGAAGATGAGACTATCGACTACACTCCAGAAGATGCTAAGAAGGATACAGTAAAGACATACATCAAGACTGGCTGGGCATTTGCAAAGCTCTATGCGCCAACAATTATATTTGGCTCACTCTCTGTAGTATGCTCAGTTACATCTCATAAGATTCTCACTAAGAGAAATCTGGCACTTGCTACAACTGTTGCAACTATCCAGAAAGCGTGGGATGAGTATAGAAGTAGGGTTGTTCGTGACCTTGGTTCTGATATGGACAGGCATTTCCTTTATGACACTGTTGAGAAAGTTGTAGAGAAGACGGAGACAGATGCTAAGGGTAAAGAGAAGGTTGTACAGGAAAAGATTCAGGTTCCTACAAAGGCTTCTGTATATTCAAGGATCCTTGACATGGGAAATGACTTATTCACAAGCAACGGTTCTATGACTTACCTTAAATTCAGAGCTCAGCTTCTTGACTTTAATAGGCACATTGTAAGGGACGGATATGCATTTCTTAATAATGGCTATGGTAAGTTGGGATTCCCTATAACAATTGTTGGGCAGCAGGCTGGATGGATATTTGATCCAAAGAACCCTGAGAGTAGTCTTTGTCAGATTGAAGGGTTTGGAACTGTAAGACTTTCAGCAAATGGTTCGGTATATCTTGATGATACATATGAGTCAGATGCTGTAAAGCAATTTAGATGCGGATCTAAGAAGGACGATGCACTTTTAATTGAATTTAAGAATATTAGACCTAGTATCTACGATGATATTCAGGTAATAGATACTAGGATTGCAACTGTATAAAAATCCGGGAGGTAGAAATGCGTAAACTACTTTTAACAGGCGCTTTGGGACTTTTGTCCCTGGCGTCTTTTTCTTTGCCCGCATCGGCAGCAGGATATACAGAGGTTGGAGAATTTGGAAGGCCTTTCGTTGTTGTAACTGAAGACAGCGACGAGCAGATTGAGGAGGAGATTTATCTTGGCGAACTTGAACTTCTTGCTCAGCTTGTAGAGGCTGAAGCTGGGAACCAGTCCTTTGAAGGAAAATGCCTTGTTGTGCTAAACCGCGTTGAGTCTGATATTTTCCCGGATAGCATCTCCGAAGTTATATACCAGGATGGGCAGTTCTCAGTTGCACATAACGGAAGACTTGAAAGGGCAGGCTATCATATGAAGGAAGATGACTATGCCGCTGTTATGTACGAAATAGAGCTCCACGAAAACCGCAATGTATTATATTTCAACAACTGTCCCAAAGTTGCTGGTAAGGGAGAGAAGTTTAAAGTAGGCGGGCACTGGTTTAGGAATGGATAAAAGAACTGGAAAGCAAATAGTAAATGATGTTATCAATTTCATTATTAAAGACCTTGAGAAGCAGGACCCAAACAAAACATATACGGTTGCTGAATTTATAGAAGGTCTTAAAGAACTACTTTTAGAGGATAATAATGATTGAGATAGTAAAACGCTATAAATGTGATGTTTGCGGGAACGAAATGTGCGTTAAGGATGATGAGAACATTCCTACGTGGACGATTAAAACAGAAATTGGGGACTTGTGCCCTGATTGTGCACTTGCATGGGATGAGTGTAAACGTGCGTTTAAAGAAAGGATGAGATGAGAGGTTAATATGAAAAATTATATTCCATGGATATGCTGGAGCGTAGTGGTAGTAGCTATGAGCGGTGCTATAGGATATGCGTGCCATGTTACAAAGAGCGCATTTCCGCTTTTAGCTTTTATATTTGTACCAAGCTTTAAAACTAAAAACGCCACTAGCGGGGAGGATGACAATGATGAATCCTAAGGTGACAAACTTATTATATTTTGTAGCTGGAGCGGCTGTTGGAGCTTGTGGGATGTTTATTGGAGTGAAGAAATACTTCCAACTTGCCGCTGATATTGAAATTGAACAGGCAAGAGCTGCTTATAACAGGCATATGGCACAGCTTGAGCCTGAGAAGTCTTCTATAGATGGAGATATTAAGGGACCAAATGAAATAAATGATATTGGTAAGGAGCCATCAAAGTCATCTATTTCTAAAGAGCTTAACAACAAGCCTCCGCTTACTGATTACACTAAGTACTTTACTTCAGAAAAGAAAGATACTCTAAATCTTAAAGAAGTTGTAAGGGATGCTAAGGAAGCAATGATTGAAAATGAGCTTGCAGAAGCGGAGAGTCCTAGCGATGATGAAGAGATGACAGAGGAAGAAGATATGGAGGCAACTGCCGACTTTGAAATGTATGAAATAAACAAAGATCATCAGGATGTTCTAAATGAAGGAAGACCTCCTTACGTAATTGATGCATCTGACTACGAGCTTACTTGTGATTATTATTCTAAGATATCTCTTCACTTTTATATTTCAGATGGCATTGTCACAACTGATGAGGATGAAATCGTAGATATTAGATCTCTTCTTGGTGACTGCATAGTATCATCAGGATTTTCTGATAACGACGATGATATTCTCTATGTTAGAAACGATATTACTATGGCTGACTATGAGATAGAAAAGCTCTATATGGCTTATACGGAAAATTAATAAAGAGAAATGACAAATCATATTTGCAAATTGCTTGTAGGGGCTGCGAGATATTCAGCTCCTATCAAGTTTTGCATTTAGAAGGGGGTTTTATGCTTGAAGATTATTTTTACTGGATGTGTGACCTGATGAGATTAAACTCCCCAGAGCATAGAAAGTATTATCGCCTTATGGAAGGTCTTAATAACAAGGATTTTTACTATAGTGAGTACCTTGATAAAAATAGAGAGCTTGATGGATATCTTCTTAGACAGGAGTATCTGTTCGATAACGGGTATGATATTGAAAAAGATATTTGGGATACGCCTGTTACAGTTCTTGAAGTACTTGTTGCTATGAGTAAAAGAATTGAAACGGAGATTACAGGAGACCTTGGTAATGATCATATAGAAAAATGGTTCTGGGTTATGATTGGAAACCTAGGACTTAACTTCTATGTTGATGAACGTTATAACGATAATAAAGTTAACGAAATATTGGATATTTGGTTAATGAGAGAGTTTGATAGGGACGGAACCGGTTCTATTTTTCCTCTGAAAAACTGCCCAAATGACATTACCAAAACTGACATGTGGTATCAGATGCAATTATATTTGTCTGAAAATTACCAATTTTGAGCGTCAGTTTTGAAGTTTCTGTCAGTTTGTTTTTAGTAAATTGACGAGCTCAAACCCGCATGGTAGAGCCGTTTTGTCAGTTTGTCAGTTTTTCTTATCTTATCCAATATTTATTAATAAATATTAATAAATATATATATATACGAATAGAGAAAAAAAAACTGGCTTTTTGACAAAACTGACAAATTATATTTTGGAGGGATAATATGTTCGATTTTGTTTCAATCAACACCAAGGTCGATGATAAGAAAAAAACTATATTGGTTTACCCTTCTTTTCTCGTTGTCAATTCAAAAGATTTAATGATTAAAGGTAAATCATTTTATGCAATCTGGGACGAAGAAATTGGATTATGGAGTACCGATGAAAGGAGAGCTTGCAAATTAATAGATAAAGAAGTTAAAAAAGTATATGAAGAAGTTAAAGCTAGTAGAGCTGATCATAAAGTTACAATGTCTTTACTTCAGAATTACGATTCTCGTAGATACACTAACTGGCAAAACTATTGCAAGGCACTTCCGGATGATTATAAACAGCTAGATGAAGATGTTACTTTTTTAAGTGACAAAGTTAGAAAGGAGGACTATAGATCAAAAAGACTGCCATATGATATGAATGATATTCCAATACCAAACTACGATGAACTTATGAGCACATTATATTCTGATGATGAGCGTCAAAAGATAGAATGGGCTATTGGAAGTATTATTGCTGGAGACAGTAAAAAGATACAAAAGTTCTATGTTCTTTATGGTGCTCCTGGAACAGGTAAGTCAACAGTACTTAATATTATACAAAAGATATTTATTGGATATACAGGAGTATTCAATTCAAAATCTGTTGGTAATGCTAGTGCAGCATTTGCGCTTGAGCCGTTTAAAGATAATCCGTTAATAGCAATAGATCATGATGGTGATTTATATCGTATAGATGATAATACAAGGCTTAATTCTATAGCATCACATGAAACAATTATTGTTAATGAAAAGAATAAAGCGCAGTATCCAATAAGATTTAACTCAGTCATGTTTATGGGTACAAATAAACCTGTAAGAATTACGGATGCAAAAAGCGGAGTTATTCGAAGACTCATTGATATTGTGCCGACAGGTCATCTGATAGATCAAAGAAGATATGATGCTATAATGGAACAGATAGACTTTGAAATTAGTGGTATTGCTTATCACTGTTTTGAAGTATACAAGAAACTTGGAAGAAAGTACTACAATACATATAAACCAATTAACATGATGGGTATAACTAATGATTTCTATAATTTTGTTGAAGATAATCTTGATTTCTTTATTGAACATAAGGATGGAGTTCAACTTAAAAGATGCTGGCAACTATATAAGGATTATGTGCAAGAAACTAATACACAGTATCCATTTACTATGAAAGCTTTTAAGGAAGAACTGAAGAACTACTTTGATGAATACCTTGACAGAGCTGGTAATGAAAGGAAGATTTATCAAGGATTTCAATTTGAAAAATTTGAATATGCCTTTAAGAGTGAAGAGCAGGAGGAAGAAGATATTCCTTATGCTCTTTCTTTTGATGAGACAGAAAGCATCTTTGACAAATTATATTCTGACGCCCCGGCTCAGTATGCCAATGCTGATGGTAAGCCGCTAAAGAAATGGAGCGAAGTTACAACAAAGTTATCAGATCTTGACACTCATAAGCTTCACTATGTTCTTATGGGAGGATACCCGGTTATATGTGTTGACTTTGATTTAAAGAATGATAAAGGTGAGAAAGATTTTCAGCTTAACTTAGAAGCAGCGTCCAAATGGCCTGCAACTTATGCTGAGCTTTCAAAAAGTGGGGGTGGAATACACCTTTATTATATTTATGAAGGTGACGTAACTAAACTTGAGAAACTATATGCTGAAGACATTGAGATAAAAGTCTTTACCGGTAATAGCTCTCTTAGAAGGATGGTCACCAAATGTAACAACTTACCGCTTGCTAAGATAAGCAGCGGTCTGCCAATGAAAGGAGACAAACCTATGGTAAACATGGAGGCAATGAAGAATGAGAAGCAGCTTAGAGCTCTTATTCGTAACTGTCTTTTAAAGAAGCACCATGGAGCAACTAAACCTGAGGTGGATTATATTTATGACACACTTGAAAAGTGTTATGTTTCGGGAATGCACTATGACGTAACTGATATGAGACCAGACATTACAGCTTTTGCAAATAACTCGACAAATCAATCGCTTGCATGTCTTAAGCTTGTAAGTAAGATGAAGTTTAAATCAGAGGAGCCATCCGAGAATGTAGATAGCGGAGAGGCTCCTATTATATTCTTCGATGTTGAGGTCTTTCCGAATCTGTTTATTATTTGTTGGAAATTTGCAGGCGAGAATGAGCCAATTATTAGAATGATTAATCCATCTCCTCAGGATGTTGAGTACTTATTTAGATATAGGCTTATTGGGTTCAATAACAGAAGATATGATAATCATATAATGTATGCAAGGAGTATTGGATATTCTGAGCAGGAGCTCTTTGAGCTTTCAAGAAAGATAGTAAATGGTACCAAGAAGGAAGAGAACAGAAGCTGCTTCTTTATGGAAGCATACAATCTCTCTTACACTGATATTTATGATTACTCTACAGATAAGAAGTCATTAAAGAAGTGGGAGATAGAGCTTGGGATCCACCATCTTGAGAACGAGTATGCCTGGGATCAGCCTGTACCGGAAGATAAATGGGAAGAGATAGCAGATTACTGCTGTAACGATGTTAGCGCAACAGAAGCAGTATTCAATGCGACCCAGTCAGATTTTAAAGCTAGATTGATATTAGCTGAGTTATCTGGTCTATCAGTTAATGATACAACAAACAGCCAGACTACAAGACTGATAGTTGGTACTGATAGACATCCGCAGGATAAATTTATCTATACAGATCTTTCCAAAGAATTCCCAGGATACAGATTTGATATTCATGGAATACCAAAGGAAGAGTACAAGGATGAGAAGCAGATAGTCAATGGTAAATCTATTTTTATGGGAGAAGACCCATCAGAAGGCGGACATGTATATGCTGAACCCGGTATATATTATGATGTTGCTCTGCTTGATATCGAGTCACTGCATCCGACTAGTGCTATCATTCTTAGGATATTTGGTGAAGAGTATACCACAAACTTTGCTCAGCTTAAGCAGATAAGAATTTATATTAAGCATAAGCAGTATGACAAAGTAAGAGAGATGTTTGACGGGAAGCTTGCTAGATATTTGGAGAATGAATCAGATGCTGATGCTTTGTCATTTGCTCTTAAGATAGCAATCAATTCCGTTTATGGTCTTACAAGTGCTAAATTTGACAACAAGCTTAAAGATCCTCGTAACATTGACAATATTGTTGCTAAGCGCGGAGCACTCTTTATGATACTTCTGAAGCACGAAGTTCAAAAGAGAGGCTTTACTGTTGCACATATTAAGACAGATTCTATAAAGATACCAAATGCTACACCTGAAATTATATCTTTTGTAATGGAGTTTGGTAAGAAGTATGGTTACAACTTCGAGCATGAGGCAACATATGAAAAGATGTGTCTTGTTAATGATGCAGTCTATATTGCCAAGGTTAAAGAAGGAAAGCATGCTGGAGAATGGACGGCAACAGGAACAGAGTTCCAGGTACCATATGTATTTAAGACTTTGTTTAGTCATGAACCGATAGAGTTCAAAGATCTGTGCGAAACCAAATCAGTTCAGAAGGGCTCATTATATTTAGATATGGATGAGAATCTTCCAGAAGGAGAGCATAACTATAAGTTCATCGGAAGAGTAGGATCATTTGTGCCGATTAAACCAGGCTGTGGTGGTGGAAAACTTTATCGTGTTATGGATGATAAATATTATGCAGCAGCGGGTACAAAAGGATATAGATGGCTTGATTCTGAAACTGTTAAGGCAACAGGCTATGAAGACAAAATAGATATGTCTTACTTTGAAAAAGAAGTTGAAGATGCAGTAAACCATATAAATGAATTTGGAAGCTTCGATGATTTCGTATCTGATAAGTCGTTTGATGTTTACAATCACATTACAGATGACGAAAGAGTAGAGGTTCCATTCGATGAAGATTTCAAGGCGATGAATGCGCCGGTTAAAGTATAAGAAGGGAGATAATTATGGCAAGATCATTACTTAAGATAGAAGGTGCAAAGATATTCTGGACAAACTTTGCTGGAAGAGAGAAAAAGAATAATCCTGCAGGAAAGAGAAATTTCTGTGTTGAACTTCCTGATATTTCTGTTGCAGAACAGCTTCAGGCAGATGGATGGAATGTAAAGTACACAAGAGACTCAGAAGAGTATGGTGGACCAAAGCCTTATATTCAGGTCGAGGTAAAGTATGGTCAGTTCCCTCCAAAGATTTACAAGGTTACATCAAGAAATAAGACACTGCTTGATGAGGAAACTGTAGGAGATCTTGACAAGGATGAAATCACAAATGTTGATCTTTATATTACGCCTTACCATTGGACTTATAACGGTGGTTCTGGTGTTAAAGCATACTGCGATTCAATGTGGGTAACAATTGAAGAGAATGACTTTGAAAAGAAGTACTCTCACTATGATGAGGAAGAACTTGAAATCCCATTTGAATAAGGAGATATTTATGGTTAAACTTGCACAGCATCAGATAGATGCACTTAAGAAGATGCACAATGGGTGTATTCTAAGAGGAGATGTTGGGAGTGGGAAGTCAAGAACAGCTCTTGCATACTATTATATTTCTGTATGCAAAGGCAAGTTAATAATCAATGGTAAAGGGTCTCTAGGAGAAATGAAAGCTCCTAGAGATCTTTTCATTATCACTACTGCTAAGAAAAGAGATGATGAGAGCTGGTTTGATGAGTCAGCTGAATTCGGGATACTTCCTTGTCGAGATGAGAATCCATCACACATTAATATTACAGTTGATTCATGGAACAACATCAAGAAGTACATGAATGTGTATGGTGCGTTTTTTATATTTGATGAACAAAGGGTTGTTGGTAGAGGAGCATGGGTTAAGGCATTTTATAAGATTGCACAAAAGAACCAATGGATATTACTGACAGCCACACCGGGTGATTCATGGAATGATTATATACCAGTGTTCGTTGCTAATGGATTTTACAAGAATAGAACACAATTTAACAACAAGCATGCAATCTTTGATCCACATTGTACTAAGTACCCAAAGATAAATGGATACCGTGATACTGGATTACTTATGAAATATAGGAGTCAAATACTTGTCAACATGAAAGATCAAAGACAAACGCAAGAGCATCACATTGAGATTGTATGCCAATACAATAAAGATTTGTATAAGACCATTAAGAAAGATAGATGGAATATTTATGACAATGTTCCAATTGAAGAGACTGGCAAACTTTGTTATTTGGAAAGAAGAGTTGTTAATGAAGATTCAAGTCGTATAGTCGAACTCAGAAAGCTCCTCGAATCAAATCTTAAAGTGATAATATTTTACAACTTTGATTATGAACTTGATATTATCAGAGAACTATGTGACAACATGTGCATTAGATACAATGAGTGGAATGGACATAAGCATGAGCCTCTTCCCGAAGAAAAAAATCTTGGTTGGGCTTATCTTGTTCAATATGCAGCAGGATGTGAAGCATGGAACTGTACAACAGCTAATGTGATTATATTCTATTCACAGAATTATTCATATAAAGTTATGAAACAGTCAGCTGGAAGAATCAATAGGATGAACACACCATTCAAAGATCTGTACTATTATCACTTAAGATCATATGCGCCAATTGATATTGCTATAAAGAGAGCATTATCAATGAAGCGGAATTTTAATGAGAAGTCATACATTCTTAATCAATAAACTAATCGCAAAAAAAACATGCCCTATCATAGAAGGAATAATAATAAGTCGGTCACTTATTACATTCTTTATAAGATTTTTGCATTATGGAGGCTTTTATGAAAGAGAGCGCGTATCAATCGAAACTCATTAAAAGAATAAAAGAAAGATTTCCAGATGCTATTGTTTTAAAGAATGATCCTTCTTATAAACAGGGCATCCCAGATTTAACTGTTCTTTGGAAAAATAAATGGGCTGCACTTGAGACTAAACGGTCATCAACTTCACCGCATAGACCAA